>Ga0137308_100768_pt1 | contig 43728 bp, 42 predicted proteins | sample Inofrocosms_June_FD_97181 | JGI IMG/M metagenome (GOLD analysis project Ga0137308, IMG submission 97181) | Mouse cecal microbial communities from Vienna, Austria - N-Acetylneuraminic and N-Acetylglucosamine D2O microcosms_June | ecosystem: Host-associated > Mammals > Digestive system > Large...
TGCGGCTTTCAGAGCGTGAAAAAACTTAGACGATATTTTATATCCCTACCCTCAAAAATAGCGTTCTATTGCGTAACAGAAAAGCAGAGAACCGACCACTAATTAAAGTGATATGTTCTCTGCTCTTGCTTACACCCTGTTTGTCAGCGTTGATGATAAGTTATTTTGAATACTTCCTTATCAACGTAAAACTAATTCTTCCAATGACTTTCCTGGCCGCTTTCTCTTTCACCTGTTCAGCCTCCTCTGAAAAGCGTTTCCATTCATCGCTCTGTTTGCTCGGTCATAATTCCCCAACGAATTCCAAACCTGTCAACAAAAACAACCCGGCAGGAACTGTAAGGCGTTGCCTCCAGTGGGTATATGATCTTACTTCCTTCTTTCATAATTTCATATGCCCTTTGCACTTCTTCTTTTGTATCATACATAATCGTGAGAAAATTGGAGTAACAGGTTTGAAATTCAATATCCACATGGTCACTCATAATAATTCTCTGATTTTCCAATACAAGTTCCGAATGGTATATATAGTCTTTTTGATTTTCTTTAAGCAGCGGAATATATGCAGGGTCATTCGCCTCTCCGTATGTAATCATACAACTAATCTTTCCATGAAATGCCCTTTCATACATTTGAATTGCCTCCCGGCAATTCCCTCCAAAATTGAGTGTAGGTACAATCTGCATTTTTGTTCTCCTTTTCCATCATCGCACTGTCGCTTATCGGTAAGACACATATTCGTCTAAATCCCGGCGTTTGAAATGCGCCTCCGAAAGTTCCGCATCCATATATCCCATAATCAGTATGGCAACGGGTTCCACGTTGTCAAGCAGCCCAAATTCCACCCGAACTGCTTCCGGAATAAAATACATGATCCACATAAAACCGATGCCCAGATCCGCCGCTTCCAGCATCATATGTGTTGCCACAATACTTGCGTCGATATCACCGCTGTGTTTATTATCACAACCTCGTTTCCAGCATTTTTCTTTATTATAGCAGACAATTAATTTTTCCTTATGACCAGTTCGTCCGTAATTTCTTCCCTTGCTGTAACATCCGCATTGAATGTTTCTGTGGTCAACTTCCTATTAAAAGTATTGAACTCCCAATTCATTAATGGCCACTTCCACTTTCTTCGTCTACAAATCACAACCATATCTATATTTCTACCGGTATCCCGCCCCAGCCAGATTGTCGTAACTCTTCTTCAGGCAGTCAAAGGGACTGGTCCGGCACACATCCTGTTCCACCAGAAGATACTCGCAGCTGCTCTCCTGCAGCTCCTTTAGGATGGCCTCAAAATTCATGTTTCCCTCCATCACCGGCGCCATGACAGGGCCGTGCTGTGTCATCTCCATGTCCTTCAAATGCACACAGAATACACGATCTTTAAGCCTTCTGATCCACTGGCAGACATCGCCGCCCGCCGCCTGCACCCAGTAGGTATCCAACGTAAATCCAAGCTCTTCCGGTTCAAACCATTCCAGCATGTAGTCGATCATGCGCTTGTCTGCGGATGCGTCCTCGACGCCGCAGGCTGCAAATTTTCGGAATTCAAAATCGTGATTGTGGTACATCAACGTTTTTCCCGCATCCGCAATGCGCCTTGCGGGCTTTCTGAAATCCTCCCTGAAATATCTGAGCCATTCCGGCGTCCGGTACTTGTCCGGCATGGAGCCAAGTCCGATATACCGGCATCCCAAAATATCATGCTCCTCAATCAGCCGCTCCGTGTCATGCAGGATCCGGTTCACGTCGCTGTGTGTAAGCACGATCTCAAGCCCGGCCTCGTCGCAGATCCTCCGTACTCGCTCGGGCTTTAACTCCCGGCCAATGGCCGAGATCTGTACCGTTCGATACCCGATCTGTGCAATCTTCTCCATACTGCGCCGAAAATCCTCCTCGCTTTGCGTGTAAGCTCTCACTGTGTAAAGCTGCGCTCCTGTCTTCATTTTCATTCCATCCTTTCTTTATCCATATGTTATTAGGCGTTTGCGAAACACCATAACCCGCATAAATGCAAGATTCTTTTTGTTGCAAAATAAAACGGCTCCTCACTGGTCTGTGGTATAATTGAAATGCCAATAACAATTATCCATATCCACCAGTAAAAGAGTCGTATCTATATGATAGCACATAAACAGCTCTCTTTGGCAGATATTTTTACCGATTGCCAAAATAAATTTGATAATGATAACTATCAGTTTCTTGAACTTCTCGAAAATACCATCCACTTAGATGAAATTGTCCCAGTGTCCTTTATTTCTCATTTCCATGCCGCCACCGGCAGGCCCCGTAAGCATCTGCTTTATCCAATGCTCAGGGCTCAATTGTTACCGCTTATCTTCTCAATCCCGACAACATTCCTGCTGATCGTATTCCTGAAATACTCCCAGGAACTGCGGGACTTCTGCGGGCAACCATGCTTCTCTTTGACACTTCCGGTATTAAGGCATGGGTGACGGAAAAAAATCCCAAATACGCCAACCGTATCATAAGGCAGCTGAAAGCCTTTAAAAAGTCCAAAGGTCTGGATGATTCCTATGACCCTTACAAAGCCGCTTATGGCTCCATGCCCTCACATGCTGCCTCTAATCCTACCATACAGCAAATGTATCTCAACGGGCATTTCTGTTATACGTTTAAGTTCGGCATCGTTACAAACGGGCAGGGCATTGTCAGGGACATCTCCTTCTACAACAAGGAGTTCCTTGTTGCACACCCGGAGATCATCGCCGGAAAGAAATCCGGCTCCCCGGACGAGGATAAGAGCCTTGCTGATTCCAAAGCCCTCATCCCTATGTTAAAGGATTTCTTCCGGAAGCATCCACCCGTCAATCCTAAGACTTTCCTGGGTGATGCCGCTTTCGATTCCATTGAAATCTATAAATACCTCCTGAAGGACACTTCCATTGAAAAAGCGTACATCCCACTTAACGGAAGAATCTCCCTTCCGGACGCCGACTGTCCTTTGAACGAAGACGGGCTTCCCTGCTGTCCCAAAGATCCTTCCCTTCCGATGAAACAGGAAGGGAGTAAGTCACATCTTCGCTGCGGGCTTCCCACCATGAAGTTTGTATGCCCAAAAATCAAATGGGAATACAATAAGGAGACCGGAAAAAGCAGGCGTGTCTGCCATTGTGAAAATCCCTGCACGGATTCCTCCTGCGGCCGGATGTTCTGTATTTACCCGGAAAAGAATCTTCGGGCTTATCCCGGCACTCTCTGGGGTACGCAGGAATGGAATTCCACCTACAAAACACGTGGGAATGTGGAAAAATCCATTCACCATTTCAAAGACAGTTTCCGTGTCGCTGGACGTAAGACTCAAAATGAGAAAACACTCCATGCCGATCTGCTGCCTGCCGCAATTACACAGCTGATAACCGTTATGGTGGCTGACAAGATCCATAAACACAAGTATATCCGCAGCCTAAAGCCCCTGATTGCCTGAAGCCGTCCATTCCATACATTTCCTTTGGCAGGTGCGTCCTCCTGTCTTATTGCGTTGCCATAAAATCCTGTTTCCTGCATACGCCTCCCTGCCATGCTCCCCTGACGGGATTTTTGGTTATTAGGGTATAATTTAACATTTGTTTCGCAATTACCTATAACTACCATTTTATAAATTTCAATCCACACTTCCCCTGAGGGAAGTGACTATGGTAGTAATCTTGCTATGACAGTCACTTTACATTTCAATCCACACTTCCCCTGAGGGAAGTGACCGGCAAACGTTTTAGACCCAATAAAAACGGGCAAATTTCAATCCACACTTCCCCTGAGGGAAGTGACCTTATTCCAGCTTGCGCTGTCGGAGCCAGACACAATTTCAATCCACACTTCCCCTGAGGGAAGTGACGCTGCTTCCTTTTCTCATCCGGGTTCATTCTCTGATTTCAATCCACACTTCCCCTGAGGGAAGTGACACCGTCGCCCCTATGGCGGGAATTTCCCTTTCCATTTCAATCCACACTTCCCCTGAGGGAAGTGACGAGTAAGTTTTGACGGGACAAAAGACATAACCGTAATTTCAATCCACACTTCCCCTGAGGGAAGTGACACCTGTAAATTTCTCTTCCCACGTGTCCCCTATTATTTCAATCCACACTTCCCCTGAGGGAAGTGACTTTTCGGAAGGACAATAATATGGCAGAAATTGAAATTTCAATCCACACTTCCCCTGAGGGAAGTGACGCAAGATAAGGGGAGGTTTCTTCCTGCGCACGCAAATTTCAATCCACACTTCCCCTGAGGGAAGTGACGGCTCTTGCCGTGACAATGGAGCCACAGGAAATGGAATTTCAATCCACACTTCCCCTGAGGGAAGTGACTGTCATAGATGTTCTGCATGTTATACGATTCTTATTTCAATCCACACTTCCCCTGAGGGAAGTGACCAAAGTGGTCAACGCTATTGAATCCAGAGAGGGATTTCAATCCACACTTCCCCTGAGGGAAGTGACAAAAATATCTTTGATATCCTGGCTGAGCATCTCCTATTTCAATCCACACTTCCCCTGAGGGAAGTGACGGCTCTTGCCGTGACAATGGAGCCACAGGAAATGGAATTTCAATCCACACTTCCCCTGAGGGAAGTGACTGTCATAGATGTTCTGCATGTTATACGATTCTTATTTCAATCCACACTTCCCCTGAGGGAAGTGACCAAAGTGGTCAACGCTATTGAATCCAGAGAGGGATTTCAATCCACACTTCCCCTGAGGGAAGTGACGTGTCTTAAATAGCTTGCCCAGGCATCATCCGCAATTTCAATCCACACTTCCCCTGAGGGAAGTGACTGGAAACATTTTCACTTCAATCCCTCTTAAATAAATTTCAATCCACACTTCCCCTGAGGGAAGTGACTGTGGCAGGTTCTATAGTGCTTTTTGATGCAACTATTTCAATCCACACTTCCCCTGAGGGAAGTGACAAGACCATGCCGGAGAGAGCGCCGGAGGTGCTCAATTTCAATCCACACTTCCCCTGAGGGAAGTGACGCAACGTTCTGGATCCTGCGAGACACAAAAAAGAATTTCAATCCACACTTCCCCTGAGGGAAGTGACAGCAATTATACACAAAAAAACTCTCATAACCATCTATCTATTTATCCATATTCACTTTAATTCACCAAAGACACAGTGCTATCGTTTTCACAGACATTGCTTTTTGTTTATAATATGAGGGAAAGAAGTGCGAAACCTCCTGCAAAATTCTGTTCACTTCACATTCGCATAAACTAAATAATCAGTGTCTCTGATAGGTCAAAAGACTTTTGAACACCAACGTGTTCTATTCTGTTCTTGTACTTATCGCCCAAAACATAATAACGCACACTATCCTTTTGTGGGTCAATCGCCGCCAATAGCTGACTTTTGATAACAGCAAATTGGGTACTGTCCACCAAGCATTCAAAAACAGAATTTTGTACACGCTGTCCGTAATTTGTACAGATCCTTGCGACATGGGCAAGTCGTCTCACGCCCTGGGTTGACGTCGTATTGACATCGTAAGTGATAAGCACTAACATTATCAGACCTCCTCGTCACTTTTTAAAAAAGGGTGGGTATGCATCAATATCACCTCGCAGATATCTCGCCAAAAGCATGGCCTGTATATATGGCAGTAATCCAACCTTTACTTTTTCCTTGAGAAATGGATGCATAACCACTTCGTTTTTTGCATCCTGCCATTTCTGCAACACGGCCTTTCTCATTATATCATCCATTATGACAGCACCATTTTCCATTTGTTTAAATCCTTTTGCATGAACCTCCTGTTTATTAATCATAGTCAGTACAAATCTATCTGCAATCGGCGCCCTGAATTCTTCCATTATATCCAATGCAAGCGATTGCCTTCCTGGCCTGTCCCTGTGTAAAAACCCCACATAGGGATCCAGCCCAACCGAATAGGCTGCTCCTGCGCATTCTACAGCTAAAAGTGAATAAGCAAATGACAGCAACGCATTAACCCTGTCTAACGGGGGACGCTTATTCCTCCCCTGGAAATTAAAATCCTTTTTATTTTGAAGAATCAACTCGTCAAATGCCTGAAAATACACGGCTGCTGCTTCACCCTCATAGCCACGCAGTTCTTCGAGTTCTTTACACATTTTGATATTCGAAATAGACTGTTTCAGGAAACCGGAAGCTTTGTACAATTTTTCCGCATCTAGCCGCATCGGATAATCTCTGCGAGCCCTTTCAATGACATATCTCTGGTTATATACTTTTCCAAGAATCATATTTCGTGCGATAGCCAAACTATGCTCCTCATTATCCGAATAGCGGTACTGCGTTTTTCGTAAAATCACATTTCCGTTTTCCTGACCAACCACCCGACCGCAAAATCTGTCTCCCTGAAAAAAACTGATGCTCACTCCTCTCTCGCCGCATTTTCTCACAAGAGCAGGACTTGCCCCTACATAATTAAAAGCAATGATCGCTTCTATATTATGGATCGGAACTCTCAATACGATTTCATCGCCCCTTTTTACAGTAACGCTCTCGCCTTCTATCCCCAAATATACATCTTCTGATGTTACATATAAGGTATTCATCAGTTTCTTCAAAGTATATCCTCCTCTGTCATGTCCTCCACATATTTAACCGCCGATACCTCCTTACAAAGCTGCGGCATACAAAGATCGTACAGGGAACACTGTTTACATGAAGACTTTATCTTTACTTTTGGCGTATAAACCCTTTTTTGGTAAGAATGCATTTCTTCAAAAAACTTTTTAACTTTTTCTCTCAGCTCGTCTGAAAAAAACACCTCTTGTCTGTGTCTCGTCTCTCCGTAATAGAGGTAACCTTTTTCAATTCGTGTAACCAGCATTTCTTCCAGACACATTGCCTGTGCGGTTAACTGCAATTCATCCGCATCATGCTGTTTCGGGGCGCCCCGCTTATATTCAACCGGTATGACACAGTAAGTTCCCCCATATCCCTGTAAAGTGATTCCCTCCCTGGCCTCATGAAATTCCACCACATCGCATTCCCCGCTGATCCCCAGCGTTGGGGAAGAAACCTTCATGGCCCGAACCGTCAATACGCCTTTTCGGTTCTCACGAAAATCAGGATCATGAGCTCTGTCATGCATGAGCTTTCCCTCAAATGTCCGGACGTTTTCCTGCCACTGCTGTTCGATATGTATCAAAGCCCATTGCCTTCGGCAAAATGCGAAATGCTGTATGCCGGAAAGCAACAGATAATCCTCCTCCTGATACTCCATACATCACTCCTATTCTCTGCAGGTAAGCGAGACGCCTTCCGGCAGATCAGCAGGCATGATGATATCGTAATCCAAAAATGATCTGGTCACTTCAACTCCCTGCTTTCTTTCCACCTTAACCGCATCAAATAATCTGTATGCCGGTGCACAGCCCAGCTCGCTTTCATGCCTGAAAATAATCAGTTTCCTGACAGCCATCTTTCCCCGTGCAGCCGAGCGGTCATTTTCAAACATGTTCAGGATTGCCTGCCATAAAAGTTCGAGGTCATCTTCTGAAAATCCCGTTACTTTTCTCGCAAGGTTAGCAGACACGTATCCTTCCACCCGATACAGTCCATACGGCACCACGTATTTACGTCCCATCTCGGTCCCCTTTCGCTCAGCGTCGCTTTCGGTTGTGATCGCCACCCTAGTAATCGTTATTTCCTGTGGAAGAATCGGGTCAATGGATCTGGCAAATCCCAGCTGCACAGGCCCACGGATCTGGCCGCAGTTCAGATTAGCCTTTACAAACGTGGTCATAACCGCCCCAAAGGTTCGAATATCAAAAAAATTATGGCACATAAAATCCCTGATTTTGATATCCAGCTGAGGATCCGTCTTTTTAAGCGATTTTATCTCCTTTTCATCTATCTTCAAATATTCAAAGGCCTTCGCATCACTTCGGTTCAGCGGGATATTATCCTTAATATAAATCTGATATCCGGGCTCCTCGTCTTTCAACATTTCCACATAGTTTCGTATCTTTCGTTTCAGACATACGTCCGTTACGATTCCATAACCGCTTTCCATATCCACTCTCGGCATATTTCCGGCATCCGGATCCCCATTTGGATTTCCGTTCTCCACGTCAAACAACACCACAAAATCATACCTGTTCTTAATAACATCACTCATCCTGCTTTTCCTCCTTTTTCTGATAGCGTTTTTGAGTCTGACAATAATATCCCAGCTGAAAAGATCCCTGTTCCGGCAAGGACAGCCGTCTCGGATATTCTTCTCCGATCACCTCTGACAATTCTCCGATCTGCCTGTTAAAATATACCTTACTTCCATCATCCATTTTACGCAGATGCTTTTGGGCAAGATTCACAAGAACCGGGAAAATCTGCGCCGGCGTTGAAGATGCCGTATTAAAATACTTGTCTTTGATCGTTGCATTGATCCCGGGATTCGCTTTCTGTTGTATCTGTTCCAGAACGGAAAACAGTCTCCCTAACGTATATGGCACATTTCTGCATTGTTCATTCAATTCCACTTCCAATACCTCCTTCGGACAACCCTTATTTTCATTTCGTAAATAATAAGCCTTTATGGCAGCAGCTCTTCCTCTTGTCACCTCGCGTTCTGCTCTTATCCGAAGCATAATCCCGTTCAGCAAAGAAGCCGGATATCTGCCGCCCTCCAAAACAGCCTTCAGTGTATCTGCCGCCATCTGCGGAGAAGGGGTCTTGTCTTTCGCATTTCTGTTCACGGTTTCCGAAAGCAGTCTCCAGAGCGGCAGTATGGAAAATTTGTCATTACTCGGGCGCACAATCTCCAGCCTTTTATAATGTTCATTGATATGACGCAATATATTGCCAAAGGAATCCACCATAAAAAAACGAACCGCTAACCTGGCCGCATTCGGTGCCAGACCCAATATATAAAAATGCTTTTTCGGATCCAGCCATTCATCCTTGATCGGAACCATTTCTCCCTGCTGGATCTGAGACATGATCAGGCTCAGATCCTGATCTGTCATCCCTCCTTCGTCATCCATGCCGAACATAGCTGCAATCCCTATATCCTGATAGACCGTCCCGCCGCCTTCCGCCCAGCAAACGACCGTAGTATCGCCTATGACCCGTGTATGTTCTCTGTCATTTAAAAGCTCATTTAACGCCGTTGCATAGGCAAACGCCGCATACTCGCTCACCTGCGCATTATTCCCCTGTTCTTTTTCATAGGAACAAAACGCCGGTGCGTTAAAGGAAACCAAAGACGTCCCCATGGCCTGAGCGCCGCGAACCCCTCTGATTGTCGGATGAAGTACCGCTACAGGAGCCCTCCGCCCGGTTACCATACATATTGCGTTGTCCCGGTTACCGGCGTTCTCATAATGCTTCTGCCAGCATTCCCTTATCAGCGGATCCTCCACAACAGGCCGCCCATCATAATAAAACAAAAGATTCCCGCCAGCCATCAGATCCTTCCAATTATCCGTCAGCCAGGAATGTTGCCCGGCATTTTCAGGCTTCCACTTTTCAAAGAAACGAATAACAGCCTGTGCGGATCCGGTCTCCACATTTTTCAATAATCTATCGTGCAGATCCTTGCAGGAACAATAGCATTGCCGTGTTCTGGCGGGCTTTCCCTTTTCGTCAATCCCCAGAATGTATGTAGAATTGTCACACAAAAAATTGGGATTAACGTCAACAGAACGTTTTACCGGCTGAGGCACTTCCATCATACGAGGTGTATAGACTGTCTTTTTGCCCGAAGGTTGTGGAACCTTAAGCGAAAAAAGTCCGATCACCTCCCCATCCTCATCCAGATTCAGTCCAAAGGACACCTTTACCTTTCCCCATCCAGGTCTGGAAATTTTTCCCTCTTCCAATAAGTCTTCATAATGATCAACTAAAGCCTGTAGAATCACCTTACCACCTCACAATCTGTCAGATCCAGAACTCCTTTTTCCATTCTGGCTCTGAAAAAAAGCGGTTGAATATTGGACACATCGCAAAAATCCAAATCCCACAACATATATCCCAGATCCTTTGTATCCTCAATCGTGGGAATTGTCTCTTCCTGCCACTCCCTGAATTTTGCCGGAAATTCTCTGCAACCAAAGTACGGCTGATGGAAACATTGCCCACGGCGCAGTCTGCGCTTCATAATATCCTGAAACTTCCCGTGATTATCCCCCTCTGCCGCCTTATCCGTGATCTCGAAATGCGCCTCGATCACATAATGTACGTTCTGCAGGACAAGTGATGCCCTCTGCACAATGTCTTTGGAGGTGCTGATATATAAGCGATCCTGCCCTCCCGTCATGACAGCTCTCACGTTCCCTGCGGAAATTTTGGACTGCACCTCATTTCTTCTTATATTTGTCATCTTTATGGGAGAAAGCACATAGATCCTGTCTATAACCCATCGCATCCCGGGATGCCAGTAGATTGCCTCCAGTATCCCCCGGGCTGCAGAGGGTGTCATCACGTCATAGCTCACACGTTCAACTTTAAGCTCCATGCGCGAAAAGCAGGCGTACTCTCCCCAAACTTCTACCTTTACTGCCACAAAATCACCTCCTCTTTTCCTTAGATACAAATCCCATATCCCGTTTCCACATCCAATTGAAGCCCCGTGTCCTTCCTGTACTGGTTCATATCCCGCAACACAAAAATTGTGTCATCCATCACGTCAAGACATCCGGCTTCCCACAATTCCTTAAAATGATCCGGAAAAACATTCACACTATACTGACCCGCTTTTCGAAACAAATCCCTGGTCAGATGTCCGGCTTCCATCCGCTCTACACAGAGTCTCCCTTCGTCCACAGGTATATAGACAGTTTTCGTCCGCTCTTCGATCAATTTAAATTTCCTGTCAACCGATGCAAACGGATAAATCTTCCCGTCTATTCCCCTGCGGAATGCGTCCATCACTCCTTGCTGGTCACGGTTTTCTTCCCCGATCAGTTCTCGATAAAACCGAAAATAAAATGAAATTGCGCTCAGATCCATCATATCCTCATAATGTCGCAGCGTCTCATTGAGGGCGTCTATATTCTGCCGTATAAAGGACGCACTCTCGCCTTCTAACCGAAACAAAGAAACCAGACTATCCTCTGTCTTTCTTTTTCCCTCTCTGTTACACCGCCCTGCTGCCTGTATCAAAGAATCCAGCCCCGCTTCCTGTCTGTAAACCTTCGGAAAGTCAAGATCCACCCCTGCCTCTATCAGAGAAGTTGCGATAACCCTGCATGTCTCTCCCCTTTCCAGCCTCTGCCTTATCTCGGCAAACTTTTTCTTGCGATGCGCCGGGCACAAAAGCGTTGTCAGGCAATAAGTTCCCTCCTTCGGCAGGTCTGCATATAGCTGCTGGGCCGTTTTCCGCTTATTTACGATACAAAGCACCTGGGGTTTGTCCTCTATCTCTTCCCGAAGTGCTTCCCTCGAAAGGACACCGACGTTAATGATCCTCGTCCTTCTGAAGTGATGGTAGATCTCTTCGGTGTTATCACATATTTCCCTCACCGTCCTGTCTGGCATATATCTGGCAAACACACTTTCCAGTGCCGGCTGAGTGGCTGTACACAGAACCACGGTTGACCGGTAGTGCAGCACCAGTTCGGAAATTGCCGCCGCACAGGGTTCCAGATAAGACACGGGCAAAGTCTGGGCTTCATCAAAAATGATAACGCTGTTTGTTATATTGTGAAGCTTCCTGCACTTCGAGCTCCTGCTGGAAAAGAGAGATTCGAAAAATTGTACGGCTGTCGTCACGATAACCGGCATGTCCCAGTTCTCGGTCGCTAAAGCCTTCCGATAATTTTGCGCACTCTCCGGAGAGTCCTCAGACACCTCATAGAGCGTACCGGAATGATGCTCCAGGACATTTTCCCTTCCCAGTATCCTGCCAAAAACCTCTGCGTTCTGATCGATAATGGAAGTATACGGTATCACATAGATCACCCGCTTCATGGCATTTTTCTGTATATGCTTTAGTGCAAAGCCCAAAGAAGCCGTTGTTTTTCCCCCGCCTGTTGGGACGGTCAGGGTATAAAGCCCTCTGTCTAGCCGGCCGCCTTTTTCCATGCAAGTTTCCAAAATCTGGTTTCTTCTGCCACCGAGTAATTCCTGTTTCGGATCTGCGGACGGTTTCCGCTTCAACCATTGACCGATATACTGATCAAACCGGAAGCACAACTCATCAGCCTGGGAATAGCCGCCTCTTTTAGCTCCATCTCTTCCCATAAACCTTTCCGTATCCAGGTAATCCGCATCCACCAGACAGGAATATAACATTCGAATAAAAAACGACATGGTAAATTCTTTGTTATCCCCTTCCATACAAAAGGGCGGTATTTTTGCATGAGGCAGTATGATATCCTCTTTCCAATTGCCATAATCCGGAATCTGTTTTTTTAGCCTGCCAAAAAAGGTTCCATCACCTTCCCGTGCTAATTTAAAGGATCCCCCATCCATTAACCCGGAATGATGACCGGCTATAGCCATGGCGGCAGGAACATTGTTCTGACCCATCGCCTCTAACGCTCCTGCCGTGGAATGGTCAACTTTTTTCACATGCTCCGGATCCTCAATCCTTTTTTGAAACGCTTCCGAATATTTACCTATGTCATGCAGCATTGCACAGAAATACCCCATTTCACCACAGCCAAACTCCTGTGCAAAGCTTTCCGCAATCTTTGCGGTTCCCTGCAAATGTTCTTTTATGGATTGCCTTTCTCCCGATTCATTAATGTGCGCTACCATTTTCTCCCCCTGAAAATCACAACTATATCTGTTTTTTTACCGGTACCCCGCCCCTGCCAGATTATCGTAACTCTTCTTAAGGCAGTCAAAAGGACTGGTTCGGCACACATCCTGCTCCACCAGAAGATACTCGCAGCAGCTCTCCTGCAGCTCCTTTAAGATGGCCCCAAAATTCATGTTTCCTTCCATCACCGGTGCCATGACAGAGCCGTGCTGTGTCATCTCCATGTCTTTCAAATGCACGCAGAATACACGATCTTTAAGCCTTCTGATCCACTGACAGACATCGCCGCCCGCCGCCTGCACCCAGTAGGTATCCAGCGTGAATCCAAGCTCCTCCGGTTCAAACCATTCCAACATGTAGTCGATCATACGCTTATCTGCGGATGCGTCCTCGATGCCGCAGGCCGCAAATTTTCGGAATTCAAAATCGTGATTGTGGTACATCAATGTTTTTCCCGCATCCGCAATGAGCCTTGCGGGCTTTCTGAAATCCTCCCTGAAATATCTGAGCCATTCCGGCGTCCGGTACTTGTCCGGCATGGAGCCAAGTCCGATATACCGGCATCCCAAAATATCATGCTCCTCGATCAGCCGCTCCGTGTCATGCAGGATCCGGTTCACGTCGCTGTGTGTAAGCACGATCTCAAGCCCGGCCTCGTCGCAGATCCTCCGTACCCGCTCGGGCTTTAACTCCCGGCCAATGGCCGAGATCTGTACCGTTCGATACCCGATCTGCGCAATCTTCTCCATACTGCGCTGAAAATCCTCCTCGCTTTGCGTGTAAGCTCTCACCGTGTAAAGCTGCGCTCCTGTCTTCATTGTCATTCCATCCTTTCTTTATCCATATGTTATGATGCCAGGGTCAAAAGGTCATGCATGATATGCCTGCATATCTGTGCATGACTTTGGGATCCGTAAAACATGAAAAAGCAGCCAGACAGGGCGGATTTTGAATGTTTTCAGGATTGTGAGAGCACAAAGTGCGAAACGATCCGCAGGCATCAGGGGGCAAAAATAAGGGAAAGAAAAACCTGTAACATACAAGAAAAACTTGCACACAAGTTTTCTTCTAAAAATTATAACACTATATGAGCATGACATGAAGAACTAATTGAAATGCTTTCTAAAATATCTCCGAAACTTTCATTCTATCTCACCTCTCTTTACCAAATTGACCACTTGTTCAAGACCCATTTCTCCCATGTCCTGTTTATCAAACTCTGCGTCTCTTTGTCTTACGGATACAGACATATTCTTTTTCTCGTTTTCGCCTACGATAACCATATATGGCACCTTATCCAAGCGTGCTTCACGAATTTTATATCCAAGTTTCTCACTTCTAGCATCCACTTCTGCCCGGATATCATTTCCTTCCAAAAATCCCTCAACTTTCTTAGCATAATCATTATATTTATCTGAAACCGGAAGAACCTTAACCTGTACAGGTGCAATCCACGCAGGAAATTTCCCCGCATAATGTTCTAATAAAATGCCAATAAAACGTTCTATCGATCCAAATACAACTCTATGCAGCATAATCGGGCGATGTTTCTCTCCATCTGCCCCAATATAGTCAATATCAAATCTTTGCGGAAGCTGGAAATCAAGCTGTATTGTTCCGCATTGCCACGTTCTGCCTATGGAATCTTTTAGATGAAAATCAAGTTTCGGTCCATAGAACGCACCGTCTCCTTCATTTACCACATAAGATTTACCCATTTCCTGCACTGCTTTTTCTAAAGCTTCCGTAGCAAGCTGCCAATCCTCATCACTTCCTATGGAATGCTCCGGTCTCGTTGACAATTCAATCTCATATGAAAAACCAAACTTCCGGTAAACTTCATCAATAAGACGCATAACACCTTGTATCTCATCGATCACCTGATCTTCTCTCATAAGAATGTGGGCGTCATCCTGTGTAAATGAACGTACTCTCATGAGGCCATGTAAAGTTCCGGACTTTTCATTCCGATGCACAAGCCCTAATTCTCCTATTCGCATAGGAAGCTCCTTATATGACCTTGGTTCCAGTTTATACACTAGCATTCCACCTGGGCAACTCATTGGTTTGATTGCATAATCATCATCTTCAACCTTAAGAGAGTACATGGTATCTCTATAATAATCCCAATGACCAGATATCTCCCAAAGACTTCTTTCCAACATAATAGGCGTAGAAATTTCAACATATCCTTCTCTGCGATGGATTTTCCTCCAATAATCAATCAGCAGGTTCTTCAATATCATTCCTTTTGGCAGGAATACCGGTAATCCCGGCCCCTCATCAAAAATTGTAAATATTCCGAGTTCCTTTCCCAATTTTCTGTGGTCTCTTGCTTTTGCTTCTTCAACCATATGCAGATATTCATCTAATTGCGCCGCTTTTGGAAAAGATATACCATAGATTCTCGTAAGCATTTGATTTTTTTCGCTGCCCCTCCAATAGGCTCCGGCCACTGACAATAGTTTGATTGCTTTAATCTGACACACATTAGAAATATGCGGTCCTGCACAAAACTCCTCATATTCTCCCTGCTTATAGAAGCTAATTTGCTCTGTATCATTCAGTTCCTGAATCAGTTCAATTTTATACTTTTCATCCGCATTCTCCATAAAGCTAAGAGCTTCTTCTTTTGACTTCTCATAGACTTGCAAGGATAGAGACTCCCTTACGATCTTTCGCATTTCTGCTTCGATTGTCTTTAAATGATCTTCTGAAAATGAAAATTCAAACTGAAAATCATAATAAAATCCATTTTCGATTGCCGGACCAATGGCACACTTTGTTTCCGGATATAAACGTTTTACAGCCTGTGCAAGCACATGTGCACTCGTATGCCAAAATGCCTTTTTGCCCTCCTGTTCTTCAAAGTTTACTTCTACAATTTCTCCATTTTTTCGTAGAACCTTCATAATTTGTTGCTCCTTTCTCTTTCAGCTTAACTTAGGTAATTGCGAAACTTGTAAATTTGTAGAATATTCAGACAATATTTTCTGCGAAAAGCCTTATTCGCCATGAAATCAAGACCATAGAAGGCAGGAGAGCCTTTGCTCGACTGACTTATTCTTTACTGGGCTTGATGGAATGCCTGGCGAAACAGGATTTGAGGAGAAATATTGTCTGAATATTTCAACAACTTACTGTTTCGCAATCACCTATCAGCTTTAACTATTTGGCAACAACATAAGAAAAGCACCCATAAGACCATAATCACATAGTCTTAAGGGTGCACTTAGCACGGTTCCACCTTAACTTTTCACTTCAGATTCTATCAAATCCTATCCTTTAACGCAGGCATACGGTAACACTTACTCATTTCAGCATTACGGCTCTGGAATGGTTTTCGTCTAATTTCCACATAAATAGCTTCCACCAAGCACTATTCTCTCTGGATGTTTCCAACTAAACTACTTTTTTCCGTCTTCGCTTTTCTTATGTTATTGAGGGTACATTATCACAACTTCTTTATTTTGTCAATGCTCATGTTGACCCAAACGGCACGATTGAAATTTATGGAAATAAAACAAACACTTGATTAGGATATCCAAATTCTTCCGTAAGTTCGGCTTCCTCGAATCCAAATTTCTTATACAGCGCTCTGGGCGCAATTCCTTTTCCGTCATTTTTGCGAAAAGTAGAAACTGTTATTTTTTTGTGTCTGTCCAACTCTGACAGCGCTCTTTCTAAAAGAAGGGAAGCAATGCCTTGTTTTCTATACGCAGGGTGAACAGCCAGACAGCAAATCATATTCCTTTTGCGTGAAAACAGAAGAACACCAATAATTTCTTCTTTATTTTTGACACACAGAGCCTGTTTCTTGTCCATAAATTTAAGCACGGTATCTCTGTGTTCATCTATGTTTTCTGTTGTTTCCAACCCCGGGAAATTCCAGCTGACCTGTTTTACCAAATTCATCCAGGAGTCAATATCCGTTGTCTCACCCATTAATAGCTCCATATATAACCTCGCAGCCGCTTGGCTCATTGCTCACGGAAATAAAGGGGCGCCTATCTCGTCCCTCTCAGCCCTTTCTCCATAATCTCATAAACCAGCTTTCCCTCATTTTCCAGTTCATAAATTCCATGCCCCACGGTCCGGTATCCCCGCTTTTCATAGAGACATACCGCCGGAAGGGACGCATCCAGGACAGCCGTATCATACCTTTTTGCAATTTCCGCTTCCAGATGATCCATGATCTGCGACCCGCAGCCCCGCTTCTGGTATGCGGGCAGCACATACACTCCCGTGATATGGTTCCTGTCAAAGCAGCCGGTTCCCACAATGACATGGTTCTCCATAAGCACTCCCATATTTCCGGACGCTATCCCCTCCAGGACATGTTCCCTGCTGTGATGCCTGCAAAAGAACTCCGTTGCCTCCTTCGGGTAATACCTGGGATAAATCGTTTCAATGGTTGTGTGCAAAACCCTGTAAATCGCATCTGCCATATCCGCATCCGCTGTCACATATTTCTTGTCCATACCGTTTCCTCCCGAACCAAAACCTGATCCTTTTTTATCTCCCAATACCCGGTTTTGGGAAAACCATGACGGATTAAAATACCCTTTTCTTTCAGTTTTTTGATATTCGCCTCAACATTCCTGCTTGCCATGCCAAGCTGTTTGGCCATTTTGGCGGCTGAAAGATATGCATCCACAGACAAAAGCTCCAAAATCCTTATCTGCGTATCATTCAAATCCGTATTGTACTGCTTCCGATGCTTCTCCGATGTTTCTCCGATGCTTCTCCGATGCTTCTCCGATGCTTCTCCGATGCTTTGTTCATTTTTATAAAATACCTTATCATAATCCTTCTGCCCTTCTGCCATTGGGCTGCGGTAGAGATTCACTCGAAACATATTATCAAAAACCAATATTTCCGGACTTGGAAGACCGTAACTTTTTGCCGCTTCTTTTATCCTTCGAATTCCGGTTCCCCACGCTTCAACAAGCCCCATTTGATTAAAAACATTAGCGATCGCCCTATTCCTGAGCTTCGAATGTCCGCTCATAATCTCTTCAAAAGTAAGCCCGTTATAAAGTCCTCCCGGTGATGTGACCTCCAAACGGTCATCATACACTGCCACTTGCACGCAGGAAGTATCTGTCATATTTCGATGACAGTGCGCATTGACAAGCATTTCACGAATTGCTTCTACTGGAAGCTCATAAGATTCTTTTCTGACCAACCCCTCAATTACTGCCCCTAACCGGATATTGCGTAGAACAAATGATATTGCCTCCTCAATTTGTTTATAGACAGGACCGGTAAATTCCCTTTTATCAAGAAAAACCGTTCTCTCTTTTCCCTTAAACACTGCACACTGTGTTTTAGAATAAGGGAAAAAATCCGATACCAACAGGACAAAGGCATTTGATGCAAGGAATGATGTTCCTGTATTTCGCAAAAGTTTCCAATTGATAAGCTGGGTGTCTGTCACATTTCTTTTAGGCATTCCTGCCTCTTCCCGGTATTGCATAATATCCCTGCAAAGTTCTTTTATCTCCTTATCCGTGACCTCATACCCTATACATGTCAATTCATCCCATGAAATATGAGCGCCTTCCATTTCCAGTTCTTTGATTTTTTCGTAAGATGCCGGTCTGGATGTGCCCGCAAGCCGAATATATGTTCCAAGCTCTTTCCCTTTTGATTTTAAATAGTATGGCCTGTTTGGTTCCGGTGCGACTGTGACCACAATGACCGTATGTTTTTCAATCGTCTGTAGTTCTATATTCGGGACAATCTGCGGTACGCACGAATCAGCGACAGCATTTGCAATGCTATCCATGATTTGAAAAGCAGAATCGTCGTCAACCCCTATCACTTTCTGCGACATGTCATCTACTCCGACGACCAGACAACCGCCCTGTGTGTTTGCAAAGGCAATAATGGTTTTGATATATTTGGCAGAGTCCTGCGGCAGTTTCGCTTTGAACTCAACATTCTTTGATTCGCCACGTACAATTTCCTCAATCGTCAAATCTTTTTCCTCCCATATCAAAATCGCAAACGTCAGCTCCGCCTTCCGCTTTTATGTCAAAAGGTATTTTGACCCATGATGCCTGCGGATTGTTTCGCACCCCGTACTTTCACCCTGGCATCATGTCAATCTGGTATTCCTTATCAATCAAGATATAATTTACCCTGTATCTCTCACATAGCTCCAGAACCGCCTTATTATCCCTAAGCACGCTCTCCATGGTACAGTACTCGTCGTCCATCCGCTCTTCAATGACGCTGGCATATTTTTTTATGTCAGAAAAATGATTCCTGATATAATTCTCACTCATCACAAGACAATAATATTTTATATGATCCAGATACTCCTTTTCAAAGTGGCTTTCCCAGTCAAAGGGAATATAACACCCCTCCACAATGAGATTCTGACGGTTCTCTACAGCGGTTTTTACCATCTCACAGACAATCGGCCACAGATATTTTGTCAGCTCCTCATCACTGCTCATGGGCGTGAGGGACGTGTGTCCGCTGCGGATCAGTCCCATCTTTAAATGGTCAATGGACAAATAGGGATATTGATACCGTTCAAGAAGCCTCTGCGCAAGGGCGGTCTTTCCCGTATGGGAAGCGCCGGCAATGAAAAGAATCATGTCTGATTTCCTCCGGATTTTCAATGTTTTCAGGATTGTTTCGCACTGCGTCTCATGTTAATATAAATTGTAAATCATACCCACTTATTTTACAAGCTGTGATTGGAGGTAACGAAAATGTCTGTCAAAATTCTGAAGATGGAAAAAGAGAGCGCTCCCGCCGCGCGTTTTATCGGGAAAAGATATGAGAACGGCGGTAACTGGGAGGAATGGTGGGCGAATCGTTGGTTTGAAAATCTGGAAGCCATCGATGGCCTTCCCATCAATGACCACGGCTATATCGGTGCGGTCCGTGTAACCGGCGGTAAGCCGGAATACTGGATCGGAATGTTTTTTCCGGCAGGCACCAAGGTTCCGGAAGGCTTTGAGGCCGTGGACATGGAGCCTTTGGATTATGCCGTTTTTTACCTCTATGGCGGTGAAAAAGACGGAGAATTCTACTCCATAGACACCCATAACAGGTGTCTGGAGGAATTAAAGGCGCATGGCCTGAAACGAAAAGAGGACGACTGGTGCTTTGAGCGGTACAATTGTCCCAGATACACCACGCCGGACGAGAAGGGAAATGTGATTCTGGATTATGGAATTTCCATTGTTACCGAATGATCCAGCTCCTATTTTCCTTCATCCGTGACGGGCAGCAGCAGCCTGTAAGCCGCATAGACAACGGCCGTCACCGCGGCGCAGATATAAAACATCTGATCCATACCGATCCGGTCAACGACGATTCCCCAGAAACCGGCGCCGAATCCCACGCCGATATCCATGCCGGTCAGAAAAGTCGCCATGGCGGTACCCCGCCTCTCCGGCGCCGCACGCATGACCGCCATGGCATTCAGCTGCGGATAGATGGTGCCATACCCAAACCCATGCAGAGCTGCCGCTATCCAAAGCCCTGCGGCGGATGTGGAGACGGGAATCAGCACAAATGCGGTCATACAAAGTCCCGCCGCCGCAAACATCCCTCTCTTCGCCCCTGTCAACCGCATCATGCTGCTTCCAAACAGGCGCGCCAGTGCCGTGGCGATCGCATTGACCGTAAAATAAACACTCACATGCACCGGGGAAAACCCTTTATCCAGCGCATAAATAGCCAGGAAGGTGGAAAGCCCCGCATAGCAGGCTCCCAGGATCAGCATGATGAGCGCGGGCTTTAACGCCTGTTTTTCCCAAAAGCGCTCCAGCCCCTGAATCTGACGGTCTCCGGCAGGCGAAGCCTTCGCCCTGCCTTTTACGTTTTTAACCGCCAGAAGGCAGACCACCGCCAGCGTCCCTACCAGGAACGCGCCGTTAAATCCCCTCCGGTATCGTTCTTTGTCGATCAGGGCCAGGGCGAATGCGGGGGCGAGGGCAAGGGAAACCGATCCGGTCAGCCCCATATAGCCGATCCCTTCCGCCATACGCTCCTCCGGCAGAACATCCGTCGCCATGGTGTTAACAGCCGTCGTGTGGGCCGCAAAGCCAAATCCCTGCATGGCCCGCAGCAGAAGCAGCACGGCAAAACTGCCGGACAGGCCGCACAGCCATGTGGCCAGCACGAACAGTCCCGTCCCGCACAGCACGATAACACGGCGGCCATATCGGTCCAGCCAGATCCCCAGAACGGGCCGGAGCATGAGGGAGGCAATCGTGCAGACCGTGGTTGTGGTCCCTACCATCGCCGCCGTAAAACCAAGCGCATTCCCGTAAAGAGGCATGACGGTTCCCTGCATCTGGTAGCAGATGCGGATTGCCCCGCCGGCCAGGAAGATTAACAAAAAATCCCGGGTGAATACAGCTTTCGATTGGTTTTGTCCCTTTCCCATGGTTTCAGATCCTTTCCGCGGGCGTCCGCCCTTGTGTTTCCATACATGCGGCCAGCTGCGTCAATGCGGCTTCCCACGATTTTCCGGCGTCCGCCTCGCAATACAGCTTCTTCCAGTGTGATAACCCCAGCGTTCTCTCTGCGTCGTCCAGCGCTTTTTTGCTGCCGGCCATCACCCCCTGCACCGCCTGCCAACGGGACGGCTGCCAGTCCGCCTCCCGCCCCTTTAGCGCACCGCACCACTGCGCCTTGTTCGGCCAGTACCGGCTGCCGCAGGTAAGCGCATCCGAAATCCCCGGCTCTGCCAGAGCGCAGGGTATCCCCTTTTTCGCCAGCTCCAGGGCTCCCAGCGCCCCGGCCCCGGCTCCGAGTACGCCTGTTTTTTCGCGGTCCAGCGCAAACGTATGGCAAAGCTGCGCGGGAAGCTCCTGCCCGAGATAATCGTTCCAGCAAGGTCCATGGGCCATATTCAGGAAGCAGGAATAACGGCCTTCCGGAAGCACAAGCGCTATGCCAAGCCTCTCCACAAGCTCCTGTGCATCCATTTCCCGCAAACACTGCCAGCGGTCCTGCCCCAGGTCATGCAGGCACAAAACGAACGGCAAACGTTCCCCTTTCCCTGCACGCTCCGGCAAAAGAAGCGTGTAAGCATTGGGAAATTTCAGATAGTTTGTCCGGGCTCTTGCGTCCACAACGATCATTCGCCCACCTCCTTCTCCTCCAGCCAGTCCAGAAATAACGGCAGCTCCGGATCCCAGCAGTCATAAGAATGAATCCCGCCGCACTCCCGCCAGCGCACATCAGCGCCCGAAAGGCGCAGGTCATCCCTGGCAATCAGATTCAGCGCATAGCCGAAATCCTCTCTGCCGCATACCAGATATACCTGCGGCATCCTCCTGTCCCGCACACACTGCCTTGCCATATAGATCACGTCATTGGAATTATTGATCAGATTCTCATAGGTTCCGAAGGCCCATTCGAAATCCTCGCCCCCGGGCTGAATCCCCCGCTGATAGCGCTCCACTATGGTCGGCATCTCGATGGAGCCCGCAAAGGAACCCACCTTGCTAAACAGATCGGGGCGGTTGACCGCCAGGCGCATCGCTCCAAAACCGCCCATGGACGCACCTGCCAGGAAGTTCTTTTCCCGTTCGGATGGCAGGCAGGGAAATAACCCGCGCACCGAAGCAATCCACTCCTGCTCCAGATAATCCGCATAGGCCGCTCCATACTGCATATTCACATAAAAACCGTTAAAGACCGAAACCGTTATCACGGCCAGCCTGCGCTGTTCCAGATACCTCTGAAGCGGAGTCTGAGTAAACCACTCCGTACAATCGCTGTTTGCGCCATGCAGCAGCCACAATACCCTCATATCTCCTTCCCCCTCCGGCAGATGGGCGCACATTTCCACCGGAAAGCCCAACCGCTCTGAGGGAAGCGCAAATTGATAAAAAGCCATATTCTCACTCCTCTTTCTGGTTCCTGGCCGCTCTGACGCAGTCAGGGTCAGCTCTCAAAATCCTGTTTGTCCTCAGGAATAACCGGCAAAATCAGCGCCGACGGGTGATCCGCGTCATGGTACAGCGTTTGATGCGCGGTCACACCCTGGGCCTCGTAGCCCACACGGCCAAAGGTGTTCAGGTTTCTGTCCGCATCCGGGAACAGGGCGCTGGTCACGTCCAGCCGGACCGCCTCCCCGGGTTCCAGGACAATGCTGGTATTGGCCGCCTCGATACGGAACTTGTAAACCTCTCCCGGCACCATCTCCTGTGCCTGTTTTCCATTGCGGTAACGGCCCCTTACCAGCTTCGCTCCCAGACGGTGTACCGTGCCGTCCCTGCGCACGATACTGACCCTTGCCACAAAATCCGTGTCCCGCGCACTGGTGGATGCATACAGCTCCGCATAGATCGGGCCTGTCAGTTCTGTTTCCCTCGTCACCGCAGGCGCCGTGTACACCAGCACATCCTCCCGCTTCTGCAGGGGACGCTGATCCTGGAGCATATTGCGAAACGGCTCCCCGGTATTGGAGGGACACGGGTCCATGGGATCATACACATAGCCATCCGGCGTCTCTTCTTCCGGAAGTTCCGGTGTCAGTACGCCGTCTCCCAGCAGCGTGTTCGCCCTGCCTGCGGAATGCAAATAGAAGGGGGTAAACTGGGTGCGCGCAAGAGGCCATTCATACTCGTCCCGCCATATATTCTTTCCCATCACAAACAGCTTCACGGGAGATCCGCTGGTGAAATCGGTCTCTTTGTCCTTCAGCCAGTGGTCAAACCACTGCGCCAGCTTTTCGGTCATGCCAAAACCGTCTCCCGAGCCCTCCGGCCCATAGTCGGTCCCTTCGATCACGCCCTCCAGACGGTCAGAATGAAGCCATGGCCCGACGATCAGCATGGATCCCTTACGGCAGGCCTCGTTTCCGCCTCTCTCACGGAACTGCGTAAAATTATAAATGGTTTTGTCCCGCAGGAAATCATTCCATCCCGTCACGTTCAGCGTGGGCACCATGGTCTGTTCAAAGCCCTCGACCCGCCCGATGGAGCGCAGATACTCATCATTATCGATATTTTCCAGAAGATCCCTGTGGAACTGCAGCTCCGGCACGCCCTCCACATTTCCGGCGGGCATATCCTTCATGGGAAGCCAGGCCACCTGCTGATCCATATGGGAGGCGTATTCCTTCATCTGTCTCACGGCTTTTGGCGGATACTGCCCCGGATAATACCGCTCCCTCTCCAGCGCCCGTCCCGTGATCCATCCAAACAGCACCGGTGAAAAAATACCGTAGTCATAAATTGCGGGGAATTTCGTCCATGAAGTCATAAACGGGCAGATTGCCTGTAAGTGCGGCGGATTCGACCGCGCGCAGGCCAGCTGCGAAAATCCGTGATAGCTCTCCCCCATCATACCCACGCGGCCGTCACACCAGGGCATTGCCGCAATGGCTTCTATCGTATCATAGCCGTCTTCATCCTGATGGCCCGCCGGATCGCATATTCCCTCCGAATGACCGGTTCCCCGCACATCCTGAATCACCACATTGAAGCCGCAGGCTGCCAGAAGATGCGAGCGGAAATATCCGGCAACCGGCGAGACCCCATCCTTCAGATAGGGGGTACGATTAACGATGGCGGGGTAGGGCGTTTCATTATCCGGCCGGTAAACATCCGCATAAAGCGTGACGCCGTCACGCAGGGTAACAGGTACATTAAACAGGATCTTCACATCCATCCGATCCCGGCCGTTCAGTTTTTTTGGCATTTTCTTATCCTCCTTTGTTCTTTTCTACACCCAGAGGGCGCGCGCCGTCTCATCCGGCACATCAAATCCTCCCACGGGTATCCGTGACGTGGTGATATCGGCTCCTTCCTCATCAAAAGAAAATGTCAGATGATGGATCCGGCAGCTTTCCAGCCAGCGCACCTCCAGCTGCATTCTGTCATCTTCCAGGAACCTGCCTGTCACACAGGCCATGCAGGCCGGATTTTCGCTGACAGGTTTCAGATTGCTCACCGTGCGGTATCCTTTCCATGCGACGGGACAGACCACGGTACCGCCTGCGGCCGTTACGCACAGCAGCAGATCTCCGTTATCCTCCTCGAATCCGAAGCATCGCACAGGCGCTTCATAGGCTTTGTTAAAAATCGTCAAATCATCCGCAAAGAAACGGGCGGTTCCCTGTACAATGCGCAGCCTTTTTCCGGAAAGCGAACGCAAAAGCTTTCGATTTTCCCCATAGGCGGGAGCGGGGATGCACAGGGTACGCATACGCACTTCCAAAGCCCTGATCTCTTCATCCGTCCACAAAACGGGGCTCTCCTGTGCGTCCCGTACCAGATCGCAGATCGCACTGCGCACCGCCTCGTCCGCCTGCGGCGACGCAATGGTCTGCTGGACCGACACCACCATATCCTTCTGCGGAAAAAGCATGGCCCACTGGCCCATTGCGCCGTCCGCCATAAAGCATCCGTCACGCACCCAGAGCAGTCCTCCGTAGGCGGCTTTGCCAGGACACGCATTGTTTTGTACCTGCAGGGCGAAATCCACCCACTCTTCACTGAGCAGGCGCTCCCCCTCCCATATCCCGCGGCATCGGTACAATTCCATCAGAAGCGCATTGTCGCGCACCGTGGATACAAATCCGCCGCTCCCGTTTTCCAGTCCGTCCGCATGCTTATGCCAGAGCAGCCTTTGCGGGTCAATCCCCAGCTTTTGGAAGATGCGCCCGGACAAAAACTCCATAAGTCCGCTTCCCGTGCGCTTACGGATACAGGCGCCCACCATGGAACAGGCGATACTGTTGTAAAAATAAGCGGTTCCCGGCTCATGCACAATCTCCTCCCGGAAAAAACCCTCGATCCAGTCAGGAGCCGTCACCTGCGGCTGGCTGTCCATTCCGGCGGACATGGTGGCTATATGGCGTACCCGCAGCTCCTCCCACCATGGCCGGCCCGCTGTGTGAATCCTGTATTCCGGAAACAGATCGATCAGACGATCGTCCAGTCCCAGAATCCCTTCCTGCATTGCCGCCCCCAGCGCAATCCCCGTTACGGTCTTGGTCAGCGACTGACAGCCATGGACGACTCCTTTTCCGTAGGGAGCCCAATATCCCTCCAGAAACGTCTGCCCATGCCGGGCCGCCAAAAAAGCGTGGGGTTCGGTATCCAGCCGCTCAAGCGTATCCAGGAAGCGACTGGCAGCCCCAAAGGAAATGCCAGCCGCACCGGGAGATACGCCGCACATCGCATGCGTCATTGTTCCATATACGCTGCCAGCTGTTTTCGATAATCCTCGCAGACATCGTCAATACCGACAGCTTTACATTGGGCAATAAATTCATCCAGCTTCTCCTGCGTCTGATCCCCAAAGAGGCCAAAGCAGAAGGAGAAGCGATACTCATTCGCCAGGGCGGTGGCGGCGGACAGCTCCGCTTCATACTCTGCCGAGTTATAATTGAAACCGTTTACCGGAAAGATCTCGCTGGGCACCAGGGCAGCCTCATACATATCCTGATATGCCTGCATCTCATCATCCATCTTAAGCTTCGGATCCGAATCGTTGTTGAGCGCCCCGTTGTTACTCCAGTTCCCCCAGGGATATTTAAGCGCATCCGGTCCGGGTTCATAGGTATTGTTCTCCTCATCCAGGGTATAATGGCGTCCTTCCACGCCGCCAAGCAGCAGACTGTGCACCTGCGGATCAAACTTCATGCAGTCCAGGGCAACGGCCGCGCGCTCGCTGTTTTCCGCAGTCGCCGGGAAGCAGGTGGCATAGATGAAATAGTTGCCCCGGCGGGTCACGCATTCGTCATCCCAATAGCAGTTGAGAAACACCGGCGTTTCATTCGGCATATTCACCGTCAGATTGTTCAGGTTCGAAGGGCCGGCGTTTACGATTGCCGAAGTCCCGTTGATAAAGTTGTCGTCCAGAAGGGTACTGTTGGAGATCACGCTGGCCGGGAAATATCCTTTCTTGTAGAAATCGGCCATCTGCAGGCAGAACTGACGGTACTCATCCGTCTCCGCAAACCACTTGAGATCCTCCACCGCAAATTCCTTTCCCGTATTGTAGGGCCATACCATCCAGTTGGCAGCGCCCGCATTCACATCCATCAGATGGTAACGGGTCGTAAACCAGTGGAAGGCGTCCATCGGATAGTCGCCCTGCGGATTGATGGGATAAACGCCCGTGGAAGGCGCATCAGCCGCCACCTGATCCAGATACTCGATCAGCTTCTCATAGCTGTCGATCTCCTCCGCCTTGTAACCATATTTGTCCAAAAGGGCCTGCGTGGTCCATGCGCCGTTCCATCCCACATCACAGCGGTTGTTGGTAATCCCGTAGTAAAGACCGTCAAACTCCACTTCCTTCCAGGAGCTTTGCGCCTGGTTTTTGGCCGACAACGGCATATAGGTCTGTACGAAATCCCAGTCAAAGCTCTTGTAAGCGCCGCTCTTGACATAATCCGCATAACCAAGCCAGGAAGCGCCGTAAATCAGATCCACGTCCTCATCCCCCGCCAAAAACAGCGACAGCTTATTGGCATATTCCCCATATGACACGATGGTAAAGTTTACCTTTGTGTTAATCTTTTCCAGCATCAGTTCATTGGCCATGGCTGCCACCTCGTCAAAATCCTCCGGCTTATTTCCCGGGAAGAAAAAATTGACTTCCGCATACTCGGAAAGATCCAGATGGCTCCAGGGATTTTCATCCGTTTTTTCCGCATCCTCACCGGCCGTGTCTGCCGCATCCGCCCCGGAGGACTCCCCGCCCTTCGTTGTCTCCTGTTTCTGCTCCGTCTTTTGCCCGTTGTCCGCAGTATCCTGCGCTTGTTTCGTGCCGCAGGCCGAAGCGGAGCCAAGCAGCACCATCACCAGAAGCAGACTAATTACTTTTTTCATGAAAAACCTCCTATTCTTTTGTAAAAACCAGGATCCCGTGGATCACATTCCCATTACATCCATTCCGCCGTCCCGCATCCCTGTACGGATTCATCCCTTGACCGCCCCAATGGTAAGCCCTTTGATAAAATAGCGCTGTACAACCGGATACAGGAAAATAATCGGCCCTGTCACCACGCAGGTCATCGCCATGCGCATGCTGGTGGTCGGCAGGTTCGCCTTCTGCGCCACCTCCAGATTTCCCTCCGCAATCAGCTGTTTGAGCGCCTGGATCGTGCTGAGCATATCCTGAAGAAAATACTGCAGCGACTGCATCTCTTCTTTTGTATTAAAGAGCATGGAGTTGTACCAGTCATTCCAATAGGCCAGTGCCGCAAACAGGCCGAGCGTGGCCAGAAGCGGCTTTGAAATAGGCAGATACAGCTTAAAATAGATTGTCAGCTCCCCCGCTCCGTCCATCTTTGCCGATTCCGAGATTTCATAGGGAACTCCCCTCATGAAATTCTTGGCAATAATCATATTCCATATCGGGAACGCCATTGGAAGGATCAGCGCATAATAGGTATTTTTAAAGTGCAGCGCCTGCGTACATAAAATGTACCAGGGAATCAGGCCCCCGCTAAACAGCGTGGTAAAGAAAAAGAAAAACGAGAACCCGTTGCGCCACTTAAAGTCCCTGCGGGAAAGCACATAGCCCGTCAGGGTAGTCAAAAACAGCGAAAGAACCGTGCCCGCCAGCGTCACGAAAATCGTGTTGAGATAAGCGCGGCCGATCCGCGCCGGGTTCGTAAACACCAGACGGTAAGCGTCCAGAGAGAACTCTTCGGGGATCATACGAAACCCGTTTCGTATGAGCGACGGCTCACTGGCCAGCGAAGAGATTCCGATCAGGTAAAACGGCGTTACGCACAGCATCCCAAAGCTAAAGAGAAGCACATAGCCAAGAATGCGGAACAGAAGTTCACTGGCCGAACAGGGGTATCTACGCTTGGACATTCTTTCCACCTCCCTCAAAACAGCGTATAATCCGGCTGTACCTTTTTGACAATATAATTTGCCAGCAGGATGGTAACAAAACAAAGCACGGACTGATACAGGCCCGCCGCCGCACCGTAGCCCAGATTGGCATTGCCCGCCATGGCCCTGTAGATATACAGATCCAGGATATCGCCCACCTCCAGCAGCACGCCGTTATTGCCGATCAGCTGATAGAACATTCCGAAATCTCCCCGGAAGATCTGACCGCAGGCCAGCAGAAACATAATCACCATCGTAGGCATCAGGCTTGGAATCGTGATCTTGAACACCTTCTGCCAGCTGTTTGCGCCGTCCACCTCGGCGGCCTCGTACATTTCCGTATCGATATTGGCGATTGCGCTCAGGTACACGATGCTTCCATACCCGACGCCCTTCCACATGCGGAGCATGACCAGCAGAAACGGCCAGGGGGCCGCATTCGTATACACATTGACCATGTCAATCCCGCAGCTTTTCACCAGACGCGCGATCATACCGGTATCATAGTCCAGCATGGTCTGAACCACGGCCGATGCGATGACCCATGAAATAAAATAGGGCAGAAAAATGAACGACTGAAATATTTTCTTGAACCATTTGCAGCGCATCTCATTGATAATAATGGCAAATCCCACTTCCATCACCATGCCCACCGTGATAAATGCGAAGTTATACAGGAGCGTGTTGCGCGTCAGCGGCCAAAGCTTACCGGATACCATCAGAAAGTCAAAATTTTTCATTCCTACCCATGGACTGGCAAACAATCCCTTGGTATAGTTGTAGCTTTTGAAGGCCATGATGACCCCGCCCATGGGAATATAGGAAAAAATGATCACATAAACCACCGCAGGCAGTAACAGAAGCAGATAGATTCCGTTTTTGCGCAAATCATTTCTAAAAGTGTGCCGGCCCTTCTTTGCGTGCGCCGGCCGCATCCCTCGTTTCATAACGATCCCTCCTCCACTGCCAGCGGATCCACATAGATGCAGCGCACGCCCGCAAGTGTATAATTTTCCCTTCTGTGCTTTGTCATGCCGGTGAAAAAAATCCCCGCATGATCCAGGGCCCTGTATGCGCCGCCGCTAAGCGGAAGTCTCTCTCCCTGGGTGTTCACCCACCGCCAGTCCGTGGTTTTCGCGTTCCCGCCCTCCGGAGGGAAAAGGCCCAGAAGCCTCAAAGCGTCCGGAACCTCCAGACCGCTTTCGGCCCTGATATCCCAAAAGGCGCAATTACCGACTCCGTCCCGCTCCGCACGCTTCCCCAGCCGGATGCCGCCCCCGGCAGCCGCATAGCAAAGCGCATGGTCATCACCGGCAGGCAGCCTCTCTCCCCGCACCCCGAAGGCATGCCAGAGTGCGGATTTTGAGGAAAGATCCCCATCCGGAACCAGCAGATCTTCCATTTCGATTATCTGAATCTCCCCGTTCATCAGCCGCAGCCCCACATCCCATTCATTGAGATTTCCGTTCAGATCCCAGATTCCCTCACGGCGGCCGTTATGGCTCCATTTTAGCGGCCCGCTGCCGGTAAGCGTCAAACCATCCTCCGAAGAAGTCCCGCATTCCTCCGGATGCAGGAAGTCATGGCCGCCATGATTGTTCCCCCCGGGCCAAAATCCCTGCCTGCGGCACCACAGCGCAATGGCCATACGCAGCTGGAACGGCATCGGCAGCCAGTTGTCTCCTTTCGCCCGGCAGAGGGAAACCGCTTCCTCATGGGTACTCACCCTTTGGGGAAAGCGCATGGGCAGCGAGGCCGCCCTTCCATCCACCACGCAGTTAATATACTTTGAGACCCACACTTCGCGTATCACGCCATTCTTTCCGCAAAAGGCAGGATGAAAACCGCTCCCCCGGCCCTCCAGCAGTTCGCTGCAGCGCAGTGCGGGGATTCGGACCATCACGGACGGCACGCCTGCCTCGTCATATATGACCTTATTTTCACCCCGGGAAAGCCGCTCCACAGTCTCCGACAACAGACAACGCGCTTCATCCTTCCTGCCCTCCGTCTCCAGGCTGCGTATCCGTTCCGTGATCCCGCCCGCTTTCTGCATCTGATCCAGCACATGACACTCATCCGCCAGTATTTCATGCAGCTTGATCTGGCCGCCATTCATTTATCGCACACCTCCTCTGCCAATTTATACAATATTTACCATTTTTTACCCGTTCTATTTGTCTATTTTCTGCTCTTATTATAATTGACATTTTCAAAAGATGTGCAATATAATGAAATCATTCTGACTGGAATGGAACATATCGTCCACTTATTTGACAAACAAAAAAAGGAGGCCCTCTATGCCTTACCCTTACATAAAAAATCTCCCCTTATGGCCGTCCCACTGTGGAATCATGACCATTCGGGAAGATTATTGCCTGAAAACATCAAATACGGAAAACTGTTTCCTGCAGATCATATCCGGCAGGATGGTGATACAGCATAAAAGCAGACGCCATACGCTGGCCGCCCGCTCCGTGGTGGCTCTCGGGCGCAACACTTCCGTCCTGCTGGAACCCCAGGCACAGCAGAGCTGCCAGCTGATCCTGCTTTTCCTTCATCACGCCCCCGCTGCACCCAATATCAACTTAAACTTCCTGTGCCTGCACGTTTCCCTGGTGGATGTGTTTTTCGGGCGCAAGACACGTTTTTGCATCCTGACGGACCAGGAGCATATCTATGTCACTTTTCATGCGATCTTATATGAATGGGAACACGATCAGCCGGAACGCGACACCATGCTTACCTCTCTGCTGCAGGAGTTTTTTATCCGGCTGGCACGCTCCTTCCACGCCCATAACCGTCCTACCGGCATCCAATACCTGACCAGCGCCTGCGACTATATCAAGCAGAATTTCCAGGAGCCCCTTACCCTGGAAAAGATCGCCGCCCATGTGGGGATCAGCCGCTCCTACTTGGCACAGTTATTTTCCACACAGCTCAATCGCAGCGTGGTGGAATACATACAGACGGTCCGCTGCGACCACGCCGCCTATCTGCTGAACACCACGAGCCTTCCCATTATAGACATTGCCATGGAGACCGGCTTTAACAACCGCCAGCATTTTACCCGCACTTTCGGGAAGCTGTACGGCATGCCCCCGCACGAATACCGCCACGTTAACCATGTCTCCTATGTAAAGACTCCGGGGCTCAGGAACGGCCCTTCCTCCGGATCCGGTGAATCTGGGGTTTCAACGTAATGTCCGTCACCGCGAGCCCCTCCCTCTGGCCGAGAGCATACTCCACCGCAGCCGCCACCTCCCCGGGAAGAAGGTAAGATTCCTCCTCTTCCCCCTCCCGAAAGTCCGCATTCCGGTAGAGGTTTGTCCTAGTCATATCCGGGGAGATTGTCACCACCCTGACCCCGTATTTTCTCGCCTCGTCAAACAGGCTGCGGGAAAAGCTGGCAATCCCCGCCTTGGTGGCGCCGTAGGCGCATCCGTGGGGATTGGAGCCGGATGCCGTGACGGAGGAGATATTGATCACAAATCCCGCATTTTTCTTCAGCTCCCGCAGAAGCTGGCAGGTGAGAATCATAGGGATCTCCAGATTGGTCCTCACCATCTGCTGTATTTTTTTCGCATTCAGCTCCTCGTGCGGTCCATAGTACGCCACGCCTGCATTGTTAACCAGTACAGTCACTCTGTTTTCCGATACAATTTCTTTGACAATCCCGCACAGCCTGTCCGCATCCAGCAAGTCGCAGACGATCCTGTGAAAGCCGTCCGGCATCGTTTCCTGCCCCGCAAAATTTCTTCCGATCCCGAACACCTCATAGCCAAGCCTGCAGAGCGTTTCCGCAATCGCAAGCCCGATCCCGGATGACGCTCCTGTTACAATCGCCGCATTCTTCATTTTAACTTACATTCCTTTCTCATCCTGCGCCTCATTTCCCCACCGGAATATTTTTTCTTCCGGCAGCTTCTCCCTGAGCCCGCTTACCAGAAACCGCTCCATTTTCTCCGTCAGCTCTGCGTAATAATGATACACACCGCCGTCGTTCTCGTAAGGGTACTGCGCCACCGCACTGTAAGGCTCGCGCCTTCGCATTTCTTTCAGATAATCCTGAGAGATGCGGAACGTGCCCACACTCACGTCCGCAAGCTTTTGCATGTCGATTTCCGCAAATACCTGTCTCAGCATCTCGCCATAATGCCGCTGCCAATCCGCAAGACAGATCATGGGATCAAAGCACAGTCTCACCGAAAAACCTCTTGCAAGCGCCTCCCCGGCACTGGCAAGCCGCTGCCTTAAAGACGGCGTTTTATGTTCGTATGTGTCAATGACCGCCTGAGGAGACAAGGTAATTCCATAAATCACTCCCGGGACAGGATCCTTCTGCCGCCAGAACCTCCCGTCCGCAGATTTTGTGCGTATTTCCACCTTCAGCTTTTTCCCCTGACACACCTGCTCCTGCACAAACCGGATCCATTCCCCCACATACCCGGTGATCCGCTCCATTGCCATCATGTCCGTGTCATAGGACAGACAAAGGTACAGGGAGCGCTTTTTCAGCGCTTGCCGTATTTCGTCAAAAATATCCTCCAGATTGACAAACAGAACCATGTTTCCGGAAGGGTACATGCCTTTCAGATAGCAGTACTCGCAGTCATAAACGCAGTTCATCATACAGGAGCTGTAATAAAAGTTTTCGTTGCCAAAGCTCTGGCAGACCGCCGCCCCCTTATAGAGCAGCGTCCCCCGGTTTGCCGCAAGAATCAGCTTCTGAGACCTTTGCTGCAGGATAAAGTCCTGCCCTCTGCGGCAGAAGACATCCTTATAATGATCAATCACAATCACACGGGCGTCCGGAAACCTTTTCAGAATCCGCTCCGTCCTTGGATGGCCGCACACCGCCTTTTCAACATAAATGTGTGAAAAAAAGGGATTATAATAATCGTTTTCCAAGTTCCTCAAGACACTTTTTTCCCTCTCTCTTATCTTTACAGGGAAGCCGACCTTCCCGGTACATTTCTTCCAGGACGGATTCAAAATCCGTTCCTGACAAAACAAAGTAGCGCATGTGCTGGCGGAGGGCTTCCGACATCACCCTGGAACAATGCAGATCCGCACACAATCTCTCAAACAGCGCCTCCGTCTCCTGCGTAAATACCGCTTCCCTGCGCTGTCCGCAGGCTGCGGCCTGCAGAACCTTTATATAGTCCGCAATGCCTTCCCGGTTTTCTTCCATCAGACGCCCAATCAGATCCAGTGTCAGGTGCCGCGCATTTCCGTCATCTGATACCACCTTCAAAAAGCTCATCTGGTGCGGTCCCAGATAATAAGCGCCCGCCTGATAGACTGCGGCCGCCTCCATGTCATAGAGGCAAAATCCTTCTTCCAGCGGCTCCTTCTGTTCCGTTCCGTCACAGGGCCTCGCTCCCGTGATGATCTGCGCCTCCCGGAATTCATGACGGTAGAGAAGATCCGGATAAAAGGTTCTGCCGCTGGCCAGCTCCCTGATCTTGCTGCACAGAAAAATATCTCCCTGTCGGAATCTCCCCTGTATGCAGGCGCAGATTCCCGCATTGACCAGAAAATCCTCCCGGCCCGTCCGGGACTGTGCAAGGACGCTCGATACGGCCACTGCCGCCGCAATGGGGCCGCTCCCGCTTATAAGCAGGCAGATCTCCGCTTCCCGGCTGCGAAACACCTGGAAGCGGGTCTGGGAAATATCCTTTTTTAATCCGAAGCTCTCTATGAACGGACGTGCTTCGGCGTACATTGCCGTTACGATATATATCATGTGTTCTCCCTGTGGCGCTTCGCCATGCTCGAAAGTCAGCCGCTGTCCGATACTTTCAGCGAAAAATCCCTAATCATTTTCAAAAGCCACGTCCATAATCACTTCGTGGCGAAACGCTTCAATATGATTAACCTCGTCATACGCCACAAGATAATACTTTTTGCCTTTGTCATACTTTTTGTTCTTAAATGTAAAGCGCATGCGGAACAAACGCCTGCCCACATCCTCATCCCGTATGTCTGCAAGATAGATGTTCTCATTGGAAATCCTCTCATTGTCCTCTGACAGGAAATAAAGCTTATATCTCGTTCCCTTTACCACATCGCTTACAGGCTCTGACTGAATAAAATCAAGGGTCGTGATCAGATTCGTGATTTTCTGTACCAGGCTATACTGCTTTGTAATAGGCTAATATATAATGGTATTTTTCCGTTAACGCAATGATATCGCCACTCTTTCTATTGAATTATTTATCCAAACCATTTCTATCGTTCTGTAAAATTTCTATGTCTGTTATAAAAAGCTGTTCCATCAAAGACCTCCATCCAAATATTTAATACGTAGTCATCTAAACTTGCACAAAGTATTTATCAATCATCATTTTATATTTCTCTGTCATTGTATTATCCCAATATCCATGGTAGCAATTGTCATGATGCCTGCGAAATGAATAATATCTCCCGCCTTTTTCGGCAATCAGACGATTATATGTATGGTCTGTCGGTATGGCTTTCATTAGAAGCTCCTGAGCCTCCTGATCCGTGAGATCCATCTCGGTTCCCCACCCGACATCTATCTTATGCTTTGGATTAAATTCATACCTTCGTATCTGCAATTGCTCCTCATGCGTTTTTATATGTTCCATTACGGCAATATTACTAATCTCAACGTTTTGACGCTCATCTCCGCTTTTTAAAATACCTGCCAATTTAGCCGATTCCCACTTTTCATTTACCGGAACGCTGAATAAAATTGACTGATTAAGATATGCCCAGGCACATTGTGCAGATTCTTTCTCTCCAAACCGGAATAGTTTCTCAGGTATTTTTATTTTATTAAAGTTAACGAACATCGACTTTATTAAGGTTTTCTCGTTTCGGCTCAGCAAGGCATTGTCTTCACTGAATAACTGCTCAAAATAATAATCGGGAGCCAGCTCCCACTGCCGGAAAATATTTCTTTCAGCAAATAATTTCTCAAAATCCGCATGTTTCTTTAATTCCAGCAAAACTCTTATACTTTTCCTGATTTCCTGAATCGCAATATATTTATCCCGAAACTGATCCTGAACCATCATATCATTTGTGACAATTTTCAAACATACCCCTCCCCTAGAATAATTCTGTAAGCGCTTTATCCCATTCGTCAAAAAAACCATCCGGCCAGATATCAATATTGCCGTCCTCGTCGATCTCAGGAGCATATACATTCACATGGTAACCAATTCCGATATTTTCTCTCATGAAAAAGAAGTTTTTAACTTTTTCCGGTTCATTCAGGATCCCCTTCCTGACCCCTACACGAATTCCGTTTAAAATGTGATCACTGTGCGTCTCCAAAACTATCTGCGCTCCCACAGACGCTGCCCGCAGAATAATTTCACCCATCACTCTCTGTGCCTTTGGATGTAAATGCGCCTCTGGATTTTCAATGATAATAAAATCATCCTTTTTAGCCTTCAATAAGGATACCAGAACGGGAAGTACATATGTTATTCCAAATCCTACATTAATTGCCCTATGAGGTGTGCTCATATGTTTTTCACCCTGCTCCTGATATCGCAGACTCACTGCATCGGCCTCAGTCACTGTTGATATGTTTAATTTAAATCCGTCAAAAAGTAAATTCAGCCAGGCATTGACCTGATAAAGTAAGTATCTTTGTTCCGTACCCTCCACGCATAGTCTAGAATCCACTTGTATTTTCAACCCTTGCCCTTCCAGAAAGCTTATCGTATTCTGTCCTTGCTTCCCCAAAGTTTCATCAAAGCTGATTGCGGAAAAAATATTCTTTGGCGTTATTCTCTCTGCTGAAATATATTCAAATGAAGGGGAAAAAATATTAAACCGCTCCAATTTAGAAATTCCACTATAGTCCGATTTTTCTGCCCGCAAGACATATTGATCCGCCTCATATTCAGGGGCAAACACTAAACAATCCGCCTTATCATTTTCGATACTGATTATAATTTCATCTTCCTGCGCATCCTCGTAAAGCACTTCCTTGGCAGTTCCCAGATCTACGTATTTCCCATACAAGTACAAATCGCCCAATTGAGTGCCCTGTTCCACAGACTGTTTTAACAGCAATAATGCATGAATTAGTGACGACTTCCCACATCCGTTTGACCCAGCCAAAAGATTAACATTTCCCAATTCAAACTCAATATCCGAAAAGCATTTAAAATTTTTTATTTTAATTTTTTTTATCATCCTTCAATATCTCCTCAATCATTTCTTCAATCGTACGGTTTCTCCTTACAAAGGAACGATACTTTCCCGAACTGATATCCGCATTAAAGGTACTCCTTTTATCCAATTCTTCTATATATCTTTCCCTCAATTTATCCTTTCTATCTGTCAGCGATTGTCTTTGACAATCAGTCAGCTTTGAAACGCCATTCATCCATGCCTCAAATAAAGCCGAATTGATTGGTTTCTTGTCAAACGGTTTTGATTGGGAAATTCTTCGGAATGCCTGCTTTCCAAAAATTTTGTAACAGCACTCTAACGTGTTTAAAAAAAGCGCTCTGTTTTCTTCAAAAAAGTTATCCTTCTGCTGATTCAGAAATTCCATGGCCTCACAGAGATAGCCATCCAATGTCTGATCTTTGTATTTATCCTCTCCCAGATATCTTACCGCAAAATATCTCAATATCATCTCGCGATCCTGCATACGTTCCGATGGTACATCACCATCCGTAACAATACCGAACATTTTATTTTCAGAAAGTTCCTGTAAAAACTTGGTTGCCCGGCCCTGATACAGCGCATGTCTGATTTCCTGCGGCTCTAAACGCAGTCCCGGCGTATTAATCCGCTTAAACAGGCTATACTTTACATCCGACGGTGTTCCCGGCAGGATGAGATAAAACGCAATCTGTGCCTCCTCAACTCTGCGCTGATATATTCTTGGCAAATCATCAAATTTACAGCCATTATAATCGGACAGATATTCCAATTCAGATAGCACTAATTTCTTATCCAGTATAAACTCTTTGAGCGTACAAAGACGCTGCAGACCATCTATGACCAGCCAGCTGTCCTCCCTTTTTCCATCAAAATACATGGGAGGAATCGGCAGTTGTACCATAAACGATTCGATTAACTGGCTTTTTACATCATCTTTCCACAGGCTCCTCTTCCTCTGGAATTCTGTGTCCAAATTTATTTCTCCATACTTTATCTTTTTTACAATCGCTTCCACGCTCAATGTTCTGGGGGTAATTGAGATTTTACTGGAATCCAGAAATGGTTTTCTCTCCGAATCATCCACTTCCAAACCAATCCCTCTGCTTTCCAAATAGTCAATCGCTCCCTCGTATTCATCCTGCGTATTGCTGTTTAAATCATTTAGCAGCCGCACAACTGTCGATGTCCGGATAATCTTTTTTCCGCTTCCTATCTCGATCAGCCTGTTTATCTCTTCACGCAACTTAACGTCCATACACGCCCTCATTTTTGTCTCATACTCTCTCAAATCTTTGCCAAAACCTGATATTGCCATCCTTCTGCGAGTTGTGGAGACACTTCTACCCCATACTGGCTAACCGCATCAAGATCTATCCGTATTGCCTCTTCGCGCTATCTATCTTTTTCCTTCCGACCTTACTGTCATAATTTCAACATTAATTTCATCAAGCAACATTTCCGGAACATCAGCTGCCTGCTTTCGTAATCCATAAAAAGCTTTTTTTGCTTCTGTCCTTGTTATTGTCTGTTCAGGCAATTTTAATTGAATTAAAACCTGTTCTGCCATAATACTCCTCCCTGTAAACATACCGCAGTTGTTTTGCATGTGTTTATGAGAACATTATATTCCTTATATTAAAAATCAGCAATAAATCTAATATACAAATTCCACGAAACATATCTATGGAAATGATATCAAAACGCTTGAAAAATCCAGTGCAGAACCGCATAATAGATTTGATCCCGCCGTGCCCCACAGACAATAAAAAAGGAGACGTCAGACATAATGCGGACCAATTTTCGAAATAAAATATTTCTGCTTCTGCCCCTGCTGCTTCTCTTACCCACCGGGTGCAAAGCAAAAAAAACGCTGCCGTTTTACCAGCTTGAAAACGGCGGGTCAACCGTTTTGACAGTAGAGGACGTCCGCTATATTGAGGACACTCATGTTGTCTGTACCACAAATCTTCCGGGATGCTGGGAGTTCACCGGAAAGACCGGCGATGTGATCGGTGTATGCGGAGGCCGCAGCCCGGAGCGCGGCGGCTATGACGTGTGTGAAATTGCGGGCGATGAAGAACGCCGCTTTCTCTATGTCCTCCCAAACCGTTTTGTTTTCGGCCCCTACATTACCTACATTCTTTTTCGAGAGGACACAGCGCTGGAGGCGCCATCCCCAGAGACGGTTTCACACATTGTTGTGACGACGGATAACACCCTCAGTGTACAACACGGAGAAGAAGAATTAACAGACACAGACCTGATCGCCGCACTGTTGGACTTCTATCTCAATGATGCGGGAGATCATGTTCCATATACCGCAGCAGATGAAAATGTCGTTGGCTTTACTCTCACGCTTGTCTGATCTGCCAGGATCAGAAGCGACGCCGATTCCCCTCTGATTTCCCCTACATCTGCCTGCGCACCACCAGATACTCGTCGCCGGACTGATAATACGGGCAGTCCCTGACCTTGTCCGCAAGAAACCTTGCCATCTCGTCCTCGTCCAGACTGACCTCGCAGACATAGCATTCATAATCCTCATCATACACATAATTGCTGCACTGCTCACAGACACCGGACTGATTTTTCCCTTTTTTCACTGCCATTTTGTCCCGCCTCCTCTGATCCGCTTTACTTCTGCAACCATCATAACCTGACAGGAATGCCCTGTCAAACGCTTTAAACCGGTGACGTCCCGTATTAGTGCAAAAGCTCCCAGGGCGCCTCCTCCCCTTCCACATGTTCCAGATACTCCAAAATCCGGTCTTCAAGGGTCGCATCCGTATCCGCAAACTTAAGGCTGACCATATATTCTCCCTGCCTGTAAAGACAAGGATTTTCGATCTGCCGGACAAATTCTCTCCGCTTTTCCTCCCTGTCAAGGCTCCCGTCTATTCTTATCTCCCTCTTTTCCATTTTTGTTTGTCCTGTTTTTTTATCAATATATTATCCACCTGCACGTCCCTATGCGGCGATGGGAATCCGTAGACATTGATATTTGCATATGATAGAATACAAGTGCGGGAAGCGTGTCCGACTGACTCGCCGCCTGCGGGAAAAAAGAGAAAGGGGTGTTATCATATGAGGAATATCGTTTTGGAAAACACGGCAGGCAGGAGGGATCGCATCGAATAAGGATACTTCGCACAAAGAGTGTCCGACGCTTACCCTCCCTGCAGACAGCATCTGACAAATAAGTCTGGAATATGAAAATGGAGGGTTTTATGTCATTAAACTGGATCAATGTAGAGGAATACTCGTTTAACAGCTTTCTTTTGATGGAGCGTTTTCAACTCAGAATCCTTTTAAAGTCATCGGAACAGGACAAAAAGCTTTCGCAGCAGCTTGGGATTGCGCTCCTTGCAAATCCCGCAGTCCGGTGGTATTTTTTGCACAAATGTCCCGAGTGCAGTGCGATCGTAAAGGCGCTGGATGAAAAAAGCCCAAAGACGGCCGACGCTTCAACAGTCCGGGATGCCGAATTATATGTTCTTTCCCGTGTGGAGGATTTTGTGATTTACACAACACCGGAAAGAATGGATACACAGTGTGATTTTATTTATGCATGGGATAAAAAGCGGCTCTTTGAACTGGCGGACTTTCAGGGAAAAACCGTCCTTGACATAGGGAGCGGTTCCGGCAGATTGGCTTTTACCGCTGCCGAAAGAGCCGAAGAGGTTTATGCCAGCGAGCCGGTAGATTGTCTTCGGCAATATCTGCGGGATAAGATACGTCAGGAAAAAATCAAAAATATCAGAGTGGTGGACGGAATGGCCCACAGTCTGCCATATCCGGACAATACCTTCGATATCGTGATGTCAGGCCATGTTGTGGGGGACAATTACGATACTGAGCTTTCCGAAATTTTCCGCGTGGTGAAATCCGGCGGCTGGGTGCTCGACTGCCCCGGTGAGGAGAGCCGAAAATGTGCACCTGACAGAGAACTCCTGATGCGAGGCTTTGAAGAGTTCCATTACACAAGTTCTCTGGGCGGAGACGTGTATCGCTACAGGAAGCAGATTTTTAAGGACAACTGAAGGGCCCGGGAGCTTTATCATAACCGGTAAACAATAATGCCAAGGGCATCGCAAACTCATTGTATCAGACGACTGCGATGCCCTTTTTATCACATCTGCCGCAGAAAAAAGGAATGAAGTGGCCGCTTTCCATGAGGCCAAAGAAATTATTATTGACTCCGCCCCCTCCCCGTGTTAATGTTAAAGCGTACAACAGAATGGTTGAAAGGCGGTTTGGAATGGGAATTTGTAATCGTTTCGCACGCACCCGTATTCAGGGGCAGTAAAAAGCAGTTTCATAGTCTCATGTTAAATGGGATTTTTTTGCGTGCGGATACAAATTGTCATACCCTGTCAAACAGACCATTGGACGGCTTTGCCAAAGGCTTTGTCGTCTGTTGTGTACTGGCTTTTTGCCTGATTTGACTCCCGCTCCCGTTGCGGGATTTTCATTTTCGCAGGAAAAGACTCGTTTCATGAGTGTTTATCCTGCTTTTTATTTGCCTTTTTCCCGTTCCCGGCAAACAGGGATCTTTCCTGTCCGCCGACCAATATTCTGCAAAGAACATAGCTTACGTCTATTTGAAGGAGGCAAATCATGCAAAAAAACAGAACACCAAACTACAATTATCAGAATCACCTGTCCGACTCTCAGAATTTCCTCACAGACCGAAGGCTGATCCGGCAAATCATCCGCCTTGCCAGGCTTGCCAAAACTGACACCGTCCTGGAGATCGGTACCGGAAAAGGCCATCTCACAGAGGCGCTCTGCAGGGAAAGCGGCTCTGTTTATTCCGTGGAGATTGACCGAAAGCTGTTCGACTATGCAAGGGCAAAACTCTCCCACCTGGATAATTTGAAGCTTGTTTTCGGGGATTTCCTGAACTATCCTCTGCCGCAGAAGGGCGGCTACAAAGTTTTTTCCAACATTCCCTTCTTTATCACCTCGCAGATTGTGGAGAAGCTGACGCAGACTCCCAATCCGCCGGAGGATATCTGGATCATTATGGAAAAAGGCGCCGTCATGCGGTTTTTGGGGCTTCCCAGAGAAAGCGAAAAATCCCTGCTCCTGAAAACCGGATGGGACATGGAGATCCTGTATTATTTCCGCAGGGAGGATTTTCATCCCATGCCCCATACCAGTCCCGTTCTTGTGCATTTTTCCCGCAAAGAAAAGCCTGATCTCATGCGCCGTGATTTTCCATCCTACCGGAAATTTATCCGGTATTCCATGAAATACGGTATCTGGGGCAGGCAGGGGCTTCTCACCAAAAGACAGGCTTTTGCAGCGCTCAAGCAGGCAGGCCTGCCTCCCGCCCATGAGGACGGCGTCACGCTGTATATCCAGTGGCTGTGCTTGTTTCGATGCTGGCGGCGCATCCATAAGCAGTAAACACAAAGGGGGATTCCAAAGCCTTTCCCTTTTCGTGTCCGGCACGTTTGATTTCCCGCTCTGATGTTGTATTCCGGCTAAAAACAGACTATAATGATAGCTGCTGCAAAAGGCAGTACGTCGTAGAGACCGGCAATTTCCAATCCAAGAGAAAGAGGATGAAGTTTATGAAAAGAAGAGGAATAACAATATTATGGAGTATAATATTTATTTTGTTTTGCAGCGCCTGCGGTGCGAAAACGGATAAAATACAATTTTCTATCTCTGAGCAGCCTCAACCGGCAGAAAATCAGCATACAGAAGCCGTGAATGATGCAGAACAGGGGCGTGATACGGAAGATGGGAGTGATATAAAAGAAATAAGTGAAACCGAAAGTATTCAAGATGAACTTGCAAAGGTGGAGGTTATGTCCTGTGAATATGAAAATGCGGATTGGGGCAGTATGGGACAACAGGAAATGAATCAGCTTACCGCACAGTGGTATCAGCTCTGGGATGACGAACTCAATTCTTTGTGGCGCAGATTGAGCGAGGAACTGGATGGCGAGACAAAAGCAAAAGTGCTTGACGAGCAACGGGCATGGATTAAAAGAAAAGAAGAAAATATAAGAGGCGCCGGTGCGGCGGCTTTTGGCGGAAGCCTTCAGCCGCAATTAGAAAATTCAACCGCAGAAGAAATGACACGGGCAAGAGCATACATCCTTGCCGGATATTTGGCAGATGTCAGAAACGAACCCTTTACGATTCCGCCCGCAATTCAGGAAAGCATAGATTTGGCGGATCCTGGCCTCAATGACGTTTTTGAGAAATTCGAAGGACAGTGGATCTTTGATGAAGATCGGGGCGCATGCGTCGGTGTTGAAAGGACGGAAACCTGTGCCTATGGTGTTGAAGGAAGTAACTGGACGGTTTGGGTGACTGGCGGTGATCTTATTTCCGATCTGGATGTATATGGCTATACCGGAAACAGCATCCTGTTCAAGGTTGCAAAGGATGGTTACGATGCTTTTTATGAGCTTTCATTTAACCCGGCTAATTCAATTTATTTTGCATTTGGAACCTCTTTAGATGCAATGGACGAAGTTATCGTTTGCGACTGAAAACCCGCACTTCCTTTATATCAGGAAATGCGGATTTCCTGCAAAAACCAAGCTTTTCTCTTTTACTACCCTGCACTTTTCTTATCTTACTTTGCTGTTGTGTCCTTGTTAAAAGTAAATTATAATTATATATGTAAATTGAGATTTTTAAGAAATGGAGAGCAAAATCGGGATTTTGCAGATGAATTACTTGAACTTTCCTTATTTTTCAAGACTTTTTAAGCCTCATACAGTGAATTGATATGTATTTTCCCTTGTTTTTGCCCTTATGGGCAGTTTACAAGGGAAAATTTTTTCTGAATGTATCTAATCGTTGCCTGCCACCTTATCCAATAGCCTAGCGGAAGTCCGCTTTGCCTCCCTTGTGGCATGGGCATACACATTCATTGTGGTACTCACGTCAGAGTGTCCCAAGAGTTCCTGCAAGTCCTTCGGTGCTGCGCCGTTTGACAGCAGGTTGCTTGTATAAGTATGGCGGAGCTGGTGG
>Ga0137308_100769_pt1 | contig 43670 bp, 28 predicted proteins | sample Inofrocosms_June_FD_97181 | JGI IMG/M metagenome (GOLD analysis project Ga0137308, IMG submission 97181) | Mouse cecal microbial communities from Vienna, Austria - N-Acetylneuraminic and N-Acetylglucosamine D2O microcosms_June | ecosystem: Host-associated > Mammals > Digestive system > Large...
CAACCTAATCATTCTATTCTATACAAAATTATCTTCATTTATATTTTTATTCTTCATTTATACAAAAAAATTCATTTCATAAAGATACCCCATGCACTACCACCAGCACATGGGATATCCCATCACATACCACCAAAGAATTGCTATTCCTATTCACTTCATCCACTCCGGTACGCTATTCCATATTCAGTTTTTTAATCCTCAACATATCAAAAACTTAACCTCTCCCACACCTGCAAAAAAACTGTTGCCAAGTGTTGCCAACACCTTTAGAGGACGCGCAAATGCCCTGTTTATCGGGTTTCTAAGAATTCATTCCAGCATACTTATCCTCCCCTAAGGAAGCCTCTGGGAATGCGGAAGCCGCATTTTCAGGGGTTTCCGCTATGTTTGAAGGGCTATTTTTAGGGATTTTGGGGTGTTGCCATCAATTCCCTTGACTCATCCATTCTCACTAACATAAATGCTCATACGCGACTGGATGATTTTCGTCACATCCTCCACTGACTTCTGACCATTAAAATATGCGGCGGCTTCCTCATTTACAATCTTCAGCAGAACATCTGCCGTACCATTAACCCTTTTATCTACACTCAGTATAAAATCCAGCCATTTTTTCGCCTCCTTCTGCGTGGCAGGCTCCACCACAATATCCTGGCCGTTTATGGTGACAGTATTATCATAGTGCACCTTCTCTCCGCTTTCGGAATCAATATAAAAAGGTTTCTCCGTCATATGGGAAGCCATATCCAGCAAAGCCGGTTTATAAACCGGCAAGCCATATCTGAGATACCTGTCACTATCTTTAACCATCTGTTGTTCCGGCAGAATAAACTGTCTGACAAATTCCCATGCCGCCTGCTTATGGACAGATTTTTCCGAAATACCAAAAGTCCCGACAGCACAGATACTGCTCCCCATTCCTCTGTTATTTGGAAACCCTACCGGCGTGACTTCCTCCAAAAACGATCCATAGGTGAAGTTTTTTATATCATTCATATTGGAAATCGTAAGCGGATTCAGCAATGACGCATTGGAGATAAACTGCTGCTCCTGCATGATCCATGCATCGTTATTTTCATACAGCTTATCATAGTCAATGGTATCCGGGAACCTCGACGCAAACGCAAGCAGAGAGCGAAAGCCCGCACTGTCAAAATTACAGGTGGATTTCTGCCAGTCTACAAATTCATCCATGCAATACCGCAAAGCCCAGTTTAACACTGAATCTCTGGTAGTTGTGTTCTGGAATGCACTGGCATCCGGGTACTGTGCAAGAATCTGATTCATTTTCTCCCATGTCAGACTGGTATCCTCTCCAAAAATACTCTTCTTTCCCACCATAGTTTCCACATAAAAATCATGTGCCAGTTCATACAGTTTGCCATTGGTCTCAAATGCCTTTAATACGTTGCCGCAGTAATCCTCCAGTTTTATTTCCCCATCCGTTTTTATCAGTTCATAGAAATCCGCCAGCATACCTTTCTCCGCATAATTTCTAAAATCAAAACCGCCTGTGTTATAAATAATATCAGGCACTCTGCCCGCCGCAATTTCATTGTTCAGCACTATGATACCGGCATTATAATCCTCTGTGGTGGCGTATGTACTGTAATCCGTAACCAGAATTTTATACTTCTGACTGGATTTATTAAAATTGATGATCTTTCGAAGCATATTGATATCCGAACCAAACATCGCCAGAGTCATTACCTGCCTGTCCGGGATACTGGAAGGTTCTACATGTTCCATCCACGCAATACGGTTTTTATTTTCGACATTATCGTAATAATTACAAACAAATTCCTTACCGTTTAAAAAGCACACATTTTCAAACCCGCTTATCGGCAGATTGCTTGCAACATAATTCATAATAGGCACCGGTTCTGCCGCGCCAGGATTGTAACCGTACAATCCGGTACTGTTGCTGAGTATCAGGTCATATCCGCTCTCCATGCCCGGGTATACGCTGTACTGATTGAGTATATTCTGCGGGATATCCAGTTCTTTTTTTACTCTTCCTGTCTTAAAATCAAAAATAAGGCTTTTTACAGTTGATGTTTCTCCTTCATAATTCCAGATTGTAAACACCGGCTCTCCCTTATAGTAAAAAGCGGGATTATAGAGGTCCTTATACCCTTCCGGAGGATCATATTTATTCACAATATTTCCCGCAGTGTCAACTTCAAAAATTTTCTGTCCGGTCAACAGATAAAAAGTATTGTCAGGTGAAAAGACTACTGATTGGACAGCCACCGCTTCTTCTCCCTCCGTCAGGGATTTTATATCCAGCGAAAACAATTCCATTCCTGTCTTATCCACACCTTTCAGATAATTCCTGTCCACAGTTTCCCCGTTTTCGTCTGTTCCGCTTTCATTCAATGTGTAAAGAACATTTCCCTGAGGGGTTATCCTGAAATCATAGGCATTCGCTGTCACCGAGGATGTCTTCACCTCTGTATCATTCCCATCCGCTGCCAGCGGCATGATTCCCGCATCAGGACCCGCTTCCCCGGATGCAATTTCATACACCGTTGCCTCACTGATCTTATTTCCCGCCTTATCCCATGCATGCAGCACTACAGTATGGCCGCCTTCCGGGTAAGCATTGACCACCATGTAAAGAATATTGTCATAAAAGGCCATCGCAGCCACATTACTTTCACCCGCAATGACACCCGACACCTGTTCCGTTTTTTCCTTCTCCCGGAATACGCCCTGTTTTACCTGCTTATCAGATACAGTATTATTTTCCTTATTCCCGCCACAGGCGGTCAGTAAGGAGAAAACAGCTAATGCCAATGCCAATACCACCATTTCCGCTCTTTTCCAAATAGTTTTTATAAGAATTCCAAGAATAATGATACCCGCTTTTCCAATTATCCCCGGTTTTTTAATCTCTACCGGCAAAAGGTAGGCAATTCCCATAAAAATCAGAAGTATCGGAAAACAAAGAATGCTTTTGCATATCCGATGGTCATACAGCAGGTAAACCGCCGGCAGGCATACCGCAATGGCAGTTACCGGAACACCTAAATAACTTTTCCTGCTTTCGGTTGTCTGTCTTTGCCTCTCTTCCTCCAATACATTAAAATAGGCAAGGCGTATCAATGCACATAAGACAAACAGTGCGGCTGCCAACCCGACAAATGCATTTTTCCCGGAAATCATATATGTAAAAACAGCCGGCAGCACCCCAAAGCTTATCAGATCACTTAATGAATCAATCTGGATTCCAAATCTTTTCTCACTTTCATTTCTGTCTTTTGTGGAGGCCACTGCCCCGTCGAACATATCGCAGACACCTGCAAGCATCAGGCAAAGTACGGCATTCCAATAATCCTGTCCGAGTGCCTGTAAAAGGCCCAAAAAAGCAAACAGCATGCCGCAATACGTAAGTATTACCGTATAGTCATAATATCCAAGTAGTTTTTTCTTCATCCCTGTCTTCTTCTCCTTTATTTTATTAATCCAAAAACGATACTGTACGCCAGAATGCACCATGGTTTTCCTAAGATAATAATCCATATGAATTTTTTGCTGTTCATTTTCATTAAACCGGAAAAATAGCACAGGAAATCATCCGGAAACATGGCAGTCACAATATCAATTCCATATTTTTTTGCCAGAAAATATGCGATGACGGAGCCAAGGCTGATGCCTATGTAATTGCACCAGAATCCGGTCATACTTCCAAATGCAATGGCTCCTGCCGCACATCCCAAGTATCCCGGCAATACCGGAATCACTACCTGAACCGCCTGAAAGAGAGTAAGCATCAGCGGCGCCGCTATGCCAAAGCCTTTCATATAGTTTTGCAGCGATTCTACGGAATCAAATTTCTGATTAAAAAACTGCTTGACAAAAAATAAAACAAAAATAACAAAACCTGCAGAACCCATATTTTGATTTTTTTACTCATACAGCCTCCTCCTTCTTGCCATCCTGATTTCCTCTTTTCATGCCCTTTCCCCCTCCTTTTATCCAATATAAACCCCGCTTCTTAAATAGCTCTTAACCTGTTTCTTAAAGTTCCTTAAAATGTATCTGCAAACAGTCACCTGACTGATTGCCAACAGGAATCAAAAAAAGACAGGAATCCTTTTCAGGAATCCCATCTTATTTTCAGAGAGCTTTTCAAAAAAAGTTTTCTGTTTTTCTATTGGACTTTTTATAACGGAATCTAAGACATATCCGGAATTGTTCCCTGTCCTGTACCACCTCACAATTCCCTCCCATTTCTTCCATCATCATTTTAACATTTCTGATTCCGATGTTGTAACTGTCCATACCGCTATTTTTCTGACCACAGGCATTTTCAAAAGTAATACACATTTCATCCGCATAATATTCATCCCACACAAGAACCAGTGCCTGCACATCTGCATATTTCAAAATATTGGAAGATATATTATCCAATATCCTTGTCAGGTATTCCCCATAGATAAAAACATCCCCTTCTTCCCAACGCAGGTTCTCCTTTACCGCTAATCCCTGCTCTGCCAGATAACTGCACATATCTGACAATTCATCATACAAACCGCTGTAAAGCGGCAGATACCCCGCCGGTATATATTTTTCTTCCGCGCTGTGAACCGAGTACGCAAGCAGCCTGTCTGACAAATCTTTCATATGCTGAATTTTCTTTATCATCTTATTTAAATACTTCTGTTTATTTTCTTCCTCTCCATATTTCCCGTTCAGCAGGATTTCCGCATATAATAATACCGAGGTAAGCGGCGTGCGCAGGTCATGGGAAATCTCCGTTACCATCTCCTGATTTGTCCTTGTCAGACACTCCACTTCTTCTATCTGGTTTTTAAAGGAAACCTTCATGGCATTCAATCCTGCTGCCAGATCTGAAATCTCATCATTTCCCTGTACATGCACTTCATATTCCAGATTTCCCCCTTCAAGAATTTCAATATCCCGGCTTAGCTGGTTGACATAAAGGATTTTCCTGCGGACCCCTAACATGGTCAGCACAAAGAAAAGGAGAAATGATGCTATAATGGCAAATATAAGCGCAGCCATATAAGCATTATACGAGTACATTCCCATGATAAACACCTGTACCATTCCATCACGAAGTTCAACGTCATAATAACTGTTCAATGGGTATGATGGGAGATCATAACCATCCGCCTGCTCTTCGTCCATGTCAAAGTCTGAGGAATAAATCCACTCATCACCCTTTTTTATCTGGATATAAATAAGCCTGTTATTATTCATCCACTCATTCAGTCTCCATAAATCTTTTGCGGATATCCCCTGCGCTGTTATATAGTCCTGTATCTGTGAAATATATTTTTCATTATATTTCTGCACGATATTCTTGTTCTGGTGATATCGGTCAATCTGCTGCTCTATCACGAACCTGCTTCCCACAAAAAATAACAGGCTGACCGCTCCTGCCAGAAAAAGCAAAAGAAACAATTCCAGATAAAGGGACACCCTCTTCTCACTTTTCTCCTTCAAAACGATACCCCTTTCCCCAGACAGTCTTAATATAAACAGGTTCCTGGCTGTTGGCTTCTATTTTAACCCGGAGCTTACGGATATGCACCATTACGGTTCCATTGCAGTTATAAAAATAAGGCTCATTCCAGATAGATTCATACAGGTTCTGGGCAGAAAAAATCTTCCCTTTATTCTGCATCATAAGCAGAAGTATATGGTACTCAATATCTGTCAATTCAACTGTCTTTCCGTTCACAGTCACTTCATTAAAAACCGTATGTATCCGGATACCGCCGCTTTCGATATACTCCGCTCTTTCCTGCCCCTGGGGCTCACCAGGCGAATTGCTGTAAACGGTATAGCGCCTGACCTGTGCCTTGACTCTGCCAAGGAGCTCCGCATAAGAAAACGGTTTGGAAAGGTAATCATCCCCGCCCGCCATGAGCCCCAGCAGTTTGTCTGATTCCTGTGCCTTTGCTGTCAAAAACAAAATCGGTACAAAGGATTTTTTTCTGATTTCCTCACATACCCTGATTCCTGGCATTCCCGGCATCATGATATCTAAAATGACCAGGCTGATATCTTCAGACAATTTCCGCAGCCCTATTTCTCCATTCTCCGCCTCATCCACAAGAAATCCCTCACTCTCAAGCAGTATACGGACTCCCTCTCTGATATCGGCATCATCTTCAATAACAAGTATCTTTACCCCATCCATTCTGCACCTCCTAGTTTTAACCCTTCACTCCATTATTTTTTCAAAGCGAAAAGATTCGTCATATCCAATAGACAATTCACCTTCTGTAAACTCCTCAAATTATGGAGAGCATGTCCAAGTATGAAATTTCATGTTTCCACTCGTGCCGAAATTTAAGTGTCTCATTCATTTTTACTCCTTTCTCCCTGGTGTTTTTCTCAATTTAATTGTAAAAACCGTTTCTTAAATATCCCTAAGCCAATTTCTTAAATATTCTTAACAGGAAAATGCTGCTTAAAAATATGATATCCATATCTTTTAAGCAGCATATATATCTTTATATTATAATTAAAGCACCAAAATTCACGGAATTCTTATTTTTGTGCAGTTTATTTCTTTATCAGGAAAAGTTTATACATAAAAACCGGCTCCTGTCTTTTCTCTCAACATTCCTTTTGATTTTCTTTAAGAAGCGGAATATATTCAGGATCATTTGCCTCTCCTGTCAGTATCTACAGCATAACACAGGCACTGTCAAAGAAAAACCCCAGATAAAAACATCCTGCTGTGGCAGTTCCTATCCCTGCATATGTAGCATCGGGCCGGATACCGTCTATGGTGCCGGTCATGGTACATTGGGCCGCAAACCGATACACTCCTGCTCCAGCTTCGTATCCTGTTCCAGCATATAATCAATGATCCCCCGCAAATCCTCCCGCTCCCGCATTCCCAAAAGCCGCTTCCTGTCATTCTCCGTCAGATGCTTTGCATAAGCCGCATGGGCCTGCAGAGTCGCCAGATCCATATGATACATCCGAAAAGGGATCCCCGTCTTCTCCCGCAGATCGCGGTAAATCTCAAATCCCCCGGCATCAATATCCCCGAAATGATAATAGGCCGCCTCCGGGTAACTGGAATAGATTTCCTTAAGGAGCGCACGGCGGACTCCATTGTGGTAACCGCCAAGGTAGACCAGCAGGCTGTCCTCCTCCTGCCACCGGAAATAAGTGGTCAGATTTTCAATCGTGATCACCTGTTTCACATTTGCCGTACTGCAAAAACGGATCCCTTCCATATCCTCCCCGGAAATCCCCAGCCCCTGTCTGAATACGGACAGATCGATTCTTTGTCCCCTCATAACAAGCGGAACATTTCCCTTCAGATAAACGTAGTTGGGGGTATGATAGATCCCGTACTCTGCCAGGATCTCATCATACGCCGCCCCTTCGCAGCCTTCCTTAAATTTGCGCAGCACATGGGCGATTCTGCCCTCCATCTTCTCAAAGGCTTTCGAATCCTGAAAGTGAAGAATCGAAAACTCCCTGATGTAAAGCTGCGTTTGATTTTCCTCAATCGCCCGTATGGTATCCAGTAACTGCCTGGTGGATGCAGGATCCTCCAGCTGTATAAATTCTTTTACGGATTTGTGCTCAAAAAGCCGTTCCTGCAGATATTTGACAAAGGATCGGCAGACCGGGGGCAGCGGCTTTCTGATATACGCTTCCAATAACCGCAGATGCTGTTTTGCCATGTCATTTTTAGGCATGCGGCGCACATAAGCATATGCCTCTTCCAGCCTTTCGGCATTAAGCTGCACCTTTGCGATAATATGCCCCTCCTTCTTCCCTTTCCAGCAAATCCTGATCAGCCGCTTTTCCTCCAGCTCTTCCATAAAGAAATGAATCCGTTCGTATTCCGAAGAGCTCTCATCGAAGTAAGCCGGCAGCGACTTTTTCGTGAAGCGAAATTCGATATGGATGTTTCTTTTGTTCCCGCCCGTGGAAAGCAGGCTGGACTCATAGGTGTCCAAAAGTTTATTCAAAACATATCTGTCATACTGCACCATTATAATATCTCTCCGCAAAGCTTACTTTTTCATCCGTCATGATCAAAAGCGTCTCTTCCACAAAGGGACTGATATATTGAATCTTATCCGGCGGTGCGGCAATCAGAATCTGCAGGGGAAGTCTTCGCAGAAATTCCAGCACGCCGCCGATCCTCTCGTCATCCATGTTGTTGAAGGCTTCATCAAACATGACCAGACCCGCCGCTTCCGTGCCGATACCGTTTCGATATAGCTGCACAAAGGATGCTGCAACGGTTACATAAAAGGGCGTCTGCGTCTCTCCGCCGCTCTTTTCCTCGCACACCTTGGAGTATAAGGAATAGCTGTCGTCGCTGTGAAGGATCCGGATGTCATAGTCCATATAGGTTCTGTAATCGGTAAACTCATCCAGCGCTTTGGCACTGTTTTCATTGTCCAGCGCCAGCCTCTCAAACAACTCATCAATTACTTCCTTATGATTTTCATGGAACAAACCGCTGAAAATAGACTCGCCCTGCACAGCGTTAAAATCATCCATGATCATCTCGTAATAATGGCGGTACCTCTTGCTCGGCATGAACAAAAACTCATATTTTTCATTGCTGAAACGGATGTCCTTTAACGCCTTGTTCAGCTCCTTAAATTCTGTCTGGGCATTCTTCATATTTTCCTGCAATTTGGCAAGAAACTGCTCTCTGAACTCCTCCTCTGCGGACTGCCTCGCGCGCTCCACCTTTTCCTCATAACTGAGCAATTCTGAATTCTTTAATTTGATATACTCCGCCTCGAAATCCGGATACCCTTCCAGGGTCGCTGCAGCGCCGAAATCATGTGCCGTCTTATACTCTGTCATGCAGTTCGTCATGGACTCGGTGTCCTTCGCCACCGTAGTCTGATTCGCCTTTCTCCTGCGGGCAAAATTGTCCCTGAACTGCTCGTGGCTCTTGTCCCTTAACTGCTTTTCATAATCATGGCTCCAAAGCACGATGTCCTTTTCATATCTGGCGGCAAGTTCCGTACAAAGGGCCTTCTGTCCGGTCAGGGCAATTTGTTTCTCTTCCAGCCTCTCCCTGGTATTTCCAATGTTCTGTTCGGTCTGCCCCACCTTGCGGTTCAGCCTGGAAATCTGCTCTTCCACTTCCCTGATGATCTTTTCCAGCTCCGCAAGCTGAATCTGTTTGAGCATCACATTGGAATTCTTCTCCAATGTGGCGATATTGTCTTTGCAGTTCCTGATTTCCTGCCGGGTGCTGCAAAGATCCGTCAAAACATCCACTCGATACTTGATGTCTGTATCAATATCCGTGGAAAGGGGATTTTGCAGTTCTTCCAGATTCTGCAGGATGTTCTGCTTCTCCCTGCACTGATCTCCAAGTTCCCTGCTTTTTTCCTTTGCCTGCTCTAACTGCACCCGGACGGCATTTTTACCGATGTATGGCGTCTCGAAGATGGAAGGCTTAATCGCGCTTGCCACATGATTCTGATAGCGCATGCACTCCTTTGTAATTGCAGTCTTATATTTCTTCAAATGGCTGTAATGATCGCACATCATGACCTTTCCGAGGACCATATTGATATAGCGCTTCGCATACTTGTTGCCGGAAGTAACGACCGTGGCCAGCGACCCTTCCGGCGCGGAATCGTATCCGTCCAGATTCTGGGTATTGATCAGGCCTGCTCCGTATGTCCGCTTTTCCCTGCGCAGCCTGTCATAGGTTCCCAACGCAATGTCAAAGCTGTCCGGCTCCACCAGAATATAGAACCGCTGTGTATTCAGATAGCCTTCCACCGCATTCCTCCAGGTCTCGTCCGTAATTTCCAGCATCTCGCACAAAATCCGGGGTTCCGGCGTTCTTTTGATATGTGCGAACTCCTCCCGGATTGCCTGCATCACCCGGGTAACTTCATCCGGATAAGAAAGCTTTTTCTTCATCAGGTTTTCGATTTTCAGATCCCATTCCTTCTTCTTCCCTGATAATTCCCGGATCTCTATATCAAGCTCCGCCCGCCTTTTGTAGACTTTGCCGCTCATCTGATTCTTGTAGGAAATGACCTGCTGCAGCGTGTCTTTAAAGGCACCGATATCTGCCGCCTTCTTCAAATCTCCCAGCTTCAAAGAATACGCTTGCATACAGGCATCCACATCCGGCACCTTAAGCAGGCGGTTGACCTGGGCTTTCGCCTGATCCACGCTTTCCATGAGCACATCCCGCTCTCCAAGCAGGCGGCCGTGCCTCTCCTCCAGCATCTGAAGCCTTTTCTTCTGCTCGTCCCGGGCAATAAAGTCTTTATCACTGGCAAGCTCCGCATACAGATGATCCCGGATTGCCTGCTTCTCTTCCTTTTCCTTTTCCGCCGTCACAATCTCCTTATTCCAGCTCTCCAATCGGAATTGGTCGTGGACGATGGCACTTTCCAGCCGTTTCATTTCCTCCATCAGTATATCCACTTCAATGCGGTCGAGAAAATACTCGTACATTTTGTCTTTTCTGACGCCCTCTTCCACCTGCCTGTGAAAGCCTTCGATTTTCTCCAGCCTTCCCATCCGCAGTTTGATCTTATCCAGGGTGTGCTGCAGATCCTGATAGGTCCGCACATTTTCCCGCAGAATATCGATGTTCACCTCTTTTTCGTCCAGAACATAGGAATAAACGAAATCTTTGATATCATCAATGGGCCGAAATGCCATCGCCTTGGGAATCAGCCTGAAAAATTTATCTTCCAGCCTGCCGAAGCGGTTCTTGATCATCTGCTTTGCATCCTTCTCCGTGGTGCACCAGGTCTTGATCTTCTTTCCATTGCTCGCACGGAACTGGGAAATGGATTTCGGAACTTTTCCCTGAAAAAATAACCCATCTTCCAGCCGCTCCCCGTCCATCAGATACCGTATGGTCTTCTCCTGCCCCTCCGATGCGGAATCAATGACGGCTCCCACGATAAAATACTTCTGCCGCTTCTCTTCGAAAAATTCCAGCGCCACATGGGCGCTGATCTCGCCGGTCCGCTCATAAGGCCTGTTCTCCCTGCCAGTCTTGCAGCGGATATATCCGGTCAGCTTTCTCTTTCCGTTCTCGTGGGCCGCCTTGTTAAAATAATTGGTGGAGCAGGTTACCACAAACTGAATCGCATCCAAAAGCGTGGATTTACCGGCACCGTTCTCACCGGAAATCAAAACGGAATTATCCAGTTCGATCATAGCATTGGTAAACCTATGCCAGTTGATCAATTTCACTCTCGTCAGTTTCTTCATTCTCTTTTCCGCCCTTCCGGTAATTTTCCAACTTCTCGTACGCCTGCTTGATGTCCTCCACCCGCACCGCCATCAAAATGGAGTCATAAATGATAAGGCGGGAATCCTCATTGGACAATTCCTTATCCAGAACCTCCACCAGCTGGAACTTGCGCATTGTGCTGACGGCATTGCGCAGGGTGGTTTTGTCCATCATCTTATCCCGAATCTTGAGGCTTAGGAACTTCTCATGAATATCTCCCATATTGATGATCACCTCGTCGCTGGCAGACAATTCTCTCTTCTTCTCATCATACAATATCCGCAGAATGAGCAGGATAACCGACTCAAACAGCTTCATGTTATAGCGATTGTAATTCTGAGGATTCGTCAGCTGCACAACGCCGTATTCCTCGTTGATTTCCAGCCGGTACCCCAGCACCGACAAACACAGGGAAAACTTTTCCCTGTGTTTCATGATAAAATAGTAATCCCCCCTTGCCGTCTCATTCCTTCTGCACACAAAGCAGGAACTAAGCAGCCTGTTACAGATCCTTGTAAATTCATCCTTATCCCTTTGCAGCATGCCTTCCAGAAAATCCATATTATCGCATTCCTTTCCTGCGGATCACATAATCTTTAAACCGGTATCCGTTTATCTCAATCTCCCTGTCCGCCTCTATCTCATACTTCATATTTTTTCTCTGCCCATACAGCCGGACATAAATCAGACGCACAAAGTCCTCCGTGGTAGCAAGAGGTAATTCGGACGCTTTCATCTCCCGGCGCCCCTTAAGGCAGTCAAGCACATAATGGTCGATCTTCTGCGGATTTAACACCCGTTCCATCTTCTCCATCATCTTTTTCAATTTTTCCTGCCGCAGCTTTGTATCGGGCAGGTCGTCTGTAAGCGCTGCCGGTTTAAATTCCTTTTTCCCTTCGATGGGCACATAAAGAGATCTTTCATCTAACACGCTGGAACTGTAGATTTTGATCAGTTCGTCCAGATAAGCGATCCGATAGATGCCGCCCAGCTCCATTCCCTCCGCATTGATCTTCTCGTTCACTTCCGACAGAATCTCTTTCAGCTGTCCCCTCACGTCCTCGCCGCCGATCAGATAGAATTTCGCCCTGTTGATGGCCGCTTTCTGATACTGGGTATTCTTCTGATTGATCTCTGCCAGAATGTCGTCCATGTTTTGAAAAGCATCTATAATCTCATGTATATATTGATATACCAGCTCTTCCGCCTGTTCCACGGAGACTTCGCGGATGCCTGCCAGCTCGGCGCTTGCCTTCGCAATGTAGGCTTTGCTGGAGCTTTTGCTCTCCAGGCGCTCCACGATCTCCGGTCTGAATTTGGACACATTGTCCGAAGTCAAAAGACGATGATACGCCTTATCCACGATATTCTCAATATAATCATTGAACAGGACGTCCATGATTTCCGCAGGCGTCTTATATTTGGTGAGTTCATCAATATAACGCTTGATCCCGGAATTTAAGTTTTTCAGCCCCGTGATTAGCATATCGGTGTTTTCCAGAATAGACAAAAGCACGATTCCCGGATTGTCCGTGCTGCTCCGCACCAGACTGTATATGGTATAAATATAGCCCTGATACTCGATCTGTTTTCCTTCCTCGATCTCCAAAAGCGTTTTGATGATTTTGACCGCATATTCCTTAAAGCTCGCCCTCTGTACGTAGCTTTTATCCGTTTCAATCTCGATCCAGCCGTAATATTCCAGCCTCCGCAGCATCCAGTTCGCCTTGTCACGGCTGCTCTTTCCGTCAAAGCTCTCATCCACAATCGCCGCTGCCTGATCCTGTTCAAAATAATACTGCAGCTCCTGCACAAGAATATCTCTTTCCACACCAAATGAAAGCTGGTGGTTCATGACCGAAAACAGCTTTACCAGACATTCCCAATAGATTGTTTTGTTCGGCGACGCCAGCGGCACGAAAAAATTCTCCGAAAGAATCTGGAACATAATTTCTCCATTCTTCTTATCAATTTTGCTGCCTGCGGGTTGTTTCGCACTTCGCAATTTCACAAACCCGGTATATGAGTCAGTATATCACACTTTTTTGCAGGAAGTCAAAATTTGACAAATCTGCGCAAGCCAGTCGGGGAACGTGTTTTGGAAACGTGGTAAAATCTTTGTACGGATTTACAGGAAAGGATGGGATATCGTATGAAAATCGCTGTTTTGGGAACGGGATTCGGTGCATACCATACAGAGTTATATGCGAAAATGAAAGAGGCGGAGTGCGTCACCGTATGGGGCCGAAGGGAAGAAAAATTAAGAGAGCTGCGGGAAAAGTTTCACGTCCGCACAACAACCGACATGGAAGAAATCTGGAACGACAACACCATAGATCTTGTGGATATCTGTCTTCCAAACCACCTGCACAGGGAAACGGCTGTAAGAGCGCTTCACGCCGGAAAGCATGTTTTTATTGAGACTCCGGTGGCGGAATCTGCGGAAGATGCGGAAGCGATTATGGATGCCGCCCGGCAGTATAACCTGCGCGCATTTGTAAACCTTTTTCTGCGCTTTGAATATCCCTACGAATATCTCTGGGAAGTCGTAAGAGATAACCGTCTGGGAAAATTGAAAGAATTGCAGGTAAAAAGGCAAACGCCGCCATGGTGGGGGAATCTGGACAGCGCCCACATCGGGCTGAACCTTATGATACATGATATGGATTTTGTCACCCGGCTGCTCGGCGAGGCGGACAGCCTTTCCGCATGCTGTCTGGATGTGCGAAAACAACAGTCTGTTGTGACAGCCTGCCTGAGATACCGGGATTCCCGGGCTCTGATCAGGGGTGCTTCGGCAATGCCGCAGGCCTATCCCTTCAGTGTAGGATATGAGGCTCTCCTGGAATGCGGTGTCATCCGCTACTATGAGGACGGATATTCCGACGGATCCGTCGATACGAAACTGGAGTTGTTCCGTGATAAAAAACGAGAAAAAATCCCTCTGCCGCAGTCAAATTGTTATGAAAAAGCCTTAAGACATGTGTTACAATGTATCCGAGAGGATCAGCCGTCCTGTCTTGACATAGCGGAGGCCGTCCGCACCCTGCGGGCCGCACTGAACCTGAATCGGGAACTGACAAACTAAAAATCGGGAAATACGTTCAAACCAAAAAGGAGAAGGAGACTGTGCAAAATGGAATGGATGCGAACACTGCAAAAAGCAATCGATTATGTGGAGGAGCATTTGCTGGAGGAGATCCGTTTTGATGATGTGGCAAGACATCTGAACCTGTCGCCCTATGAGTTTCACAGGGCGTTCCGCTTTCTGTCGGGGATGACCCTGAATACCTATATCCGAAACCGAAGACTTTCCCTGGCCGGGCAGGAATTATCACAGAGCGATAAAAAGATTGTGGACATTGCCCTGAAATACGGTTTTGAATCACAGGACGGTTTTACGAAGGCGTTTACACGTTTTCACGGCACAGCTCCCAAATATGCAAAGACAGCCGGAACACGGCTGATACTGTTTAATCCTTTATCCATAAGGATCTCTTTTGAGGGAGGCAGAAAAATTGACTATCGAATGGAACAGACGGAAAAACAGCGTTTTCTGGCAATCACAAGAACATTTCCCACAAAGATCATTGAGGCGGAAGGTAATTGCGATATCTCTGACTTCTGGGACGAATGCCATGCGCAAAACCGGATCGGGCCTCTGAAGCTTTTACGGCAGGAAAAGGACGAAAGGCTGTACGGGCTCTGTGCGCCCCTCCGAGAAAATGAGACATTTTTCGAATATGGAATCGGGGTGCGGCTGGATGATGACGGATCCCGTGCTGCCGGCAGCCTTTTGCAGGCAAAAGACTGCCGGTATTGGGAGACCGAACCGTGCACCTATGTCGTGTTTAACTGCGCCGGCGAGGATGGTGAAAGCATCGGGGCCGCCTGGGAGATTTTCTATCAGCAGTTCCTCCCGCAAAGCGGCTACGAGAGCTGCACACAATCCGATTATGAGGTATACTTTGATAAACAGAGAGACAATTTATTCTGCGAATTGTGGATACCCGTAAAAAAGTCAGCCTCCTTATGAAAGATTAATCTTCCGGATCTCTTCCATATTCACCTTGGGTTCCCTGCGCATGGTATACAGACCGTTTACCTCCTGCTGCACATCCGTCACCTGGGTATAGCAAAAGCCCACGCACCAGCTCAGGCTTTTGATTGCCTGCGTGATATTGCGAAAGCGCTCCAGAAAAGTTTTTTCATCCGCCACCTGATTGCCGTAGCCCCATCCCTTCTCTGACCGGAACGCAATCCCGCCATACTCGCTGATCAGAACGGGCTGTCCCTGATAGGAGTAGCCTTTTGCCATGGCGTAGCGATCCCTGTTAAAGGGGATTCCGCACTCCATAACCGCATCCTTATCGCAATAACGCTCTGTCAAAACATCGCCCAGCTCCTCATAGTCATGAAGAGTCAGAATATCCGACACCGTGTGTTCCCAGCCGTCGTTGACGATCACCGGCCTCATGGGATCAAATGCCTTTGTGAGATGGTAGATCCCTTCCGTGAATTTCTGCTGATGGCGGTTTGTATAAACCCTCTCAATTCCCCAGCTCTCATTAAAAGCCGTCCATGTCACAATGCAGGGATGGCTGTAATTCTGTCTCACGATCTCCATCCACTGATTCGTAAACTGCTCCGCCGCATCATCCTGGAAGATATAGGCCGAAGGCATTTCACACCATACAAGCAGTCCTTTTCGGTCGCACCAGTAAAGAAATCTCTCGTCCTCCACCTTCTGATGCTTGCGGACACCGTTATAACCGGCCGCCAGCACCAGATCGATATCCTTCACCAGCGCCTCCTCGGAGGGCGGGGTCAGATGGGATTCCTCCCAATACCCCTGATCCAGAATCAGTCTCTGGTAAAGAGGCCGATGATTCAGAAGGACTCTGCCGCCCTCAATACTGATCTTGCGCATACCGAAATAGCTTGCCACTTCGTCCTTTTCTTTCCCGTCCGAAAGTGCGATCTCCACATCGTACAGCTTTGGATCCTCCGGAGTCCATACCGCTGTCTGCCATGGAGCATTTCCGTCGGCCGTTTTTATCTCAAAGGCAATATATTCTGTTGAAGCCTGCTGAGAATGAGTGGCGATCTCGGCACCATCCAGCACGACCCTAACAGAAACCTGACATGGCTTCTGCGGTTTTCGGTTCAGTTTTATTTCAAATACAGCTTTCTCATTGTCAATATCAGGCGTTATTTTCAGCCTCTCTATGTAACTGCGGGGAACCTCCTCCAGCCAAACGCTCTTCCAGATCCCTGTAGTCTGCACATACCAGCAGCCGAAATTCTCGCTTTTCCATCTCTGCTTTCCCCTGGGCTGTGCACAGCTTGCGGAATCCTCCGCCCGCACGGTGATCCGGTTCGTCCCTTCCGACATATAATCCGTAATATCAAGCGAAAATCTCGCATAGGCTCCCACATGCATTCCGGCAAAGCAGCCGTTCACCCATACCTTTGCCGTATAGTCCACCCCTTCAAAATGAAGGATCTTCCTCTTTCCGGAGGCGGAACCGTCAATTTCCCTTTCATACCATACCACCGGATGAAAGGTCTCATCGCCAATTCCGCTTAACTTTGTCTCATAGGAAAACGGAACCCTGATCTTTTGTGTCCCTTCCGGGAATTTCTCATTCCATCTTTCCTTTTCCCCGACGTTTTCGTCATCAAACAAAAAATTCCATAGGCCGTCAAGATTTGTCCAGTTTTCCCTGACCATCATCGGGCGCGGATATCCTTCTCTCATTCCCCATTCCTCCTATAACTACAGCTATGCTATGCCGCAGGGTTTCTGACCCACCAGCTTACCGTGCCGCAGGGTTGTCTATTTCCCTGTCAACTCCGACAGGGGCGCAAAACCATATCCCATCTCTTCCCACCTGGTGAGAAGCTCGTCCAGAATTTCGCCGTTTGTCTGCGACGTGTTATGGAGAAGCACGATTGCTCCTGGATGAATCCTCTCCGTGAGCTTTGCCAGCGATTCCTCATGGCCTGGCTGTTTGTTCTGATCCCAGTCCACATGTGCCAGGCTCCAAAAGATCGTGCAATACCCAAGCTCCTGCGCCATCTCAAGATTCTGCGTATTGCATTTTCCCTGGGGCGGGCGATAGCAGGGCGAAAGCTCGGTTCCCGTAATCTCCAGAAAAAGCTCCGACACATCCTCCATCTCCTTTCGGAAGGTATCCGGATCGGAAATCGTGGGCATATCCAGGTGATGGTACGTGTGGTTTCCCACGGCGTGTCCTTCCTCCACCATGCGCTTTGCCAGGTCAGGAGCCGTCTCCAGGAAATGACCTACCACAAAAAAAGTGGCTTTCGCCCCGTGCTTCTTCAATGCCGTGAGGATCGGGTCCGTGTTGCCGTTTTCGTATCCGCAGTCAAAGGTAAGATAGATCACCTTCTCATCCGCATCTCCCACATAATAGGCGTCATACCATGCAAGATCCTGAGCCGTGGCATTCCCTCTTGGCTGAGAGTGCGGCTCTCCAAAGGAAAGCCCCCAGTCCTCGGACGCAAGAACAAGCTCCCCGCCCCGGGGCGGGATCTTTGGTTTTTGTGTGGGCTCTGCACCGGCGTCCTTTTGTGCCGAATCGCCAGCTGCGAAAGTCTGCGCTTTTTCCTCCACGCCGCCCCCGTTATCAGCCCCGCCGTTCGCAGTCTCCTCCCCTGTGGGTATGGGAACTACCTCGAGCGTCAGATCAGCCCGGCCTCCAGTGTCAGATTCGGACGGATCTGCCCCGCACCCCGCAAGAAATACCGCAAGCGACAGGACCGCTATTCCAAATCCGCTCCTGCCCGTTCTCTTTTTCATTGTGTTTCTTTCATATGTATGTGCCTTATCTTTTCTGCTTTTTCTGCCTCTCATTTTCTGCCGCTTACAGTTCCTTGCCGTATATCAGGCCCTTAACCGCCTCCTCAATCTGCTTGTCGCCATTCAGGGGCGGAAGATTGAGCTGTTTTGCAAGCTCTCTGAGATCCCTGTTATTCAGCGTGATTACATGCTCCTGTTCACTCTCCGGTGTGGGGATCTCGTAAGTGCTCAGTTCCTTCTCCAGCTCGTTCATCTGCCGCATGCTGCTGGTGATCTGGATCTTTCCCAGATTCACCGCTTCCCGCAGCTCCTCATAGCACTCGGTAATGCGGTAGTTTTCCGGTATGTCCGCATAAATCTTTGCCGGATCATCCACAATCCCCGATTCATTGCCGTTCCCATAGACATAACGGTTATCCTTCACATTTCTGTCAAGAAAGTTCAACGTCTGCGTTACCTTTCCGCCTTCCACCGTAATAATAAGTTTTGCCATAGTTCTTCCTCCTTTTGCCGCTATATAACCTCATTCCCTGGATAAAATCCCGGAAATTTTCTCAATCATTTCATCCTCCTTGAGCCTGAACTTGATCTCCACCCGCCTGGAGGCCGCCATATCCACTTCACCGGACGTACCGCTCTTATAGATGGGACTGCTCCAGGACTTGCCGTTAACCGTGAGAATCTGCTGAAGCTGTTCGATCTTTGTCTCGCTAAGGCCGTTCTTTTTGTCCAGGCAAAAGTCCGCAACCGCATTGGCACGCTCATAGGATAACTCCATATTGCTCCGATAGCCTCCGTCCGTGTCCGTGTGGCCCTCGATTATAATCTCCGCAATGTATCCCCTGAACTGATCCTGCAAAAGGACATCCAGATACATGGGAATAATCTCTTTCAGCGTTTTCCTGCTGTCTGCGGTAAGCGTTGCGCTGTTGTAGCGGAACAGAACGTCAGAGGAAAAGGTAATGGACCCGGTCTGGGCGTCCACCTTCATGCTGGAATTGTTAAAAGCGCTCTGCAAAGCGCCGATAATGTCGGTACGCACTCCCACAATATCCTGGAGTTCATTTTTGGTGACCGTCAGCTCGTTGCGCGCATTCTCAATCTCCAGATAAGCCTTGTTCAGCTCCTCCTGGGTTAAAGCCGCCTGCTCATAAGCCTGCTGCAGCTCCGCCAGGGAGGAGGCAAGCTCCTCGTTGGACTTTTCGATTTCCGCCTTGGAACGTTCCAAATCCTCCATGGTCAGATTCAGCTGCTCCTTGGCCTGATCCAGCGCAAGCTGCGTCTTTTCAAGCGCTGTCGTTTTCTGTTTATAAATCGCCAGGGTTATGGCTATAATCAAAATAAAAATTAAAAGAAGCGCCGCCATCATATCCGAATAGGACTGCCAGTAGCTGTGCTGTGCAAAAGCCTCCCTGTTTTTCCGTCTATTCTTCATACAGACTCCTCATCTTGTCAAATGCATACAGCTGGCTGGAAATCTCATCACTCATCTCATTGCAGGCGCTTTCCAGTTTTTCCTTCTGTTCCCGAAGCTCACCTGCGAATTTTTCCTGTCTGTCCATCACCCTTGCAAGAGCCGACTGCACGTTTTGGTTTACCTCCACAAGCGCCGTGACCGCTTCCATCAATTCCCGGGCATTCGCCGCACTGGCGCTCTGAGCCTCCCCCGCCTTTTTCAGGGTATTTCCAAGCCTTTCAAAATCATCTCCAAGCGATGACTCCATCCGCTCGGTAAATTTGTTCACAATACGCTCAACCCCGGCCGTCTGCTCCTTGGCCTCTCCCTTCATCAGCTCAAGCATCTGTTTCAGGGCGCTCAGCATTCCCGCCTGATACACCACCATGGCCGCAGAGCTTTCATCCTCCTTCATGGAGCGGGGCTGCGCCGTCTGACGGAAGATACAAAGGAAATTTTCCAGCTTCTCATAGGCATCCGACATAATGCTGCGGTAAACCACATTAAAAACAAGGGAAAAGAGGATACCGTACACGGATGTGTGAAAGGCCACCTTCATACCCGACAGAAGGGGGCCCACATTGTCGGAAATCGTGTAAATATCGTCTCCCGAAAAAGAGCCAAGCCCCATGGAAAGCCCCAGGAACGTTCCAAGGATTCCAAGACCCGTAAGCGTACCCGAGACGCCGGAATTGAAAAAGTTCATTCCCGCCCTGTCCAATAGCTCCTCATTGATATACTCCTCCAGGTCACAGGGCCCCGCAATCCCTCGCTTTGCCGTAAGGCTCTTGATCCGCAGACGGTATTTGTTAAATGCCGCCCGAAGCTCCTCGCTCTCAAAAAGATCACTGCGGTCCTGATAGCTTCCCCAGAGGTTTTTGCCTCCCGCCTCCTTGTACTCCTTCTGAAGCTGATAGGTCAGCTCCTCCAGCTCGTCCGTGATAAAGTTCAGTCTTCCAAAGCTGATTGCGGATATCACGAAAATCACGCCGATAATAACAAGGAACCCCACGTTAATCGTAAGATTCATGAGGGAGGCCTCATCCCCGGTGAACACGCCGTTCACATAAAGGACAAAGGCCACCACAATGACATATACCAGAAACAGTACATAATAAAATCTGTTTTTCATCTATACTCCTATCCCGTATCCGTCTTTTTCCTTTTCTTTGGACACGCCCTTTCCTGTATATTTCATGCACAGGAAGCCTAAGACAGTTGTATCATATTTTCACGCCCAACTCAACATTCCTAAGAAAATCTTAATGATTGGGCAGACGCCTCTTTTTCCGTCTCCTCTTCTTCCTCTCGGGCTTTCTTGGCCGCTTCCTTCTTTTTTCCGGCTTCTGCCTTTTCAGAAACAGGAACAGATTGACGCCCAGGATAGCCACAATCACCACTGCCGCACACACGGCAAGGATCAGCCGTCCGTTTCCTTCTTTTTTCTGCCGGCCTTCCACCCCGCCGTTTTCCTGATCCAGCCGGATTTCCTCCTCGGATATCCCGTCCGCTTCTTTGAAGCCTTCTGTCGTTTGTTCTTTCGGATTTGTCACAAGAGTGCCGTCCGTTTTCGAGGTGCCGTCCGCTTTTGAGACAAAAATACTCGAAAGGCCGTCCTTTGGTGCAACGACCGTGACTTTTTTGCCTGTTTTGATCTGACCCGCCGCACTTGCCGGCGCTGCCGGCTTTGGAGCAATCCCGGCAATCTGTGCCGCCGGACCCTTGCTCAGATCAACAGGCGCCGCCGGACTGCCGTCGCCTTTTATGACGGAAGACGAAATATTCTGTGCGCTGTCCGGATCATTCTCATACCGGGTGGTCTCGTCATACAGTCCCTCGTCTCTGTTATCGCTTCCGGAACCGCCGCTGCCTTCCCCGGTATCTGGGTTCGGCTTCTCCTGTCCTTCTCCCGGCGTGGGGACGGGAGCGGGATCATTGACCGCCCCGCTTCCGACCTGCACCTTCACAGGCTCCGTCACATGCTCAACCACCGGTATTTTATCGCCGTATGCCGCATTCGCCGTCTGAAACGAACCCTCTCGGTAACTGACTTCCACGTCCATAACCTGGGACGTATCCTTCGGGGTCACTTTCACATTTCCCAGATTCAGTCCCGCTTCCCCGAAGAGGCTCACTCCGCTTCCGGTAACCGCATAGATATCCAGCCTGCCCGTTCCTTCACTTTCTTCCACATAATTATATCCATATTCCGCATTGCCAAGCTCCGGCGAAAAGATAAAGTCCACTGCCGCCTCATCTCCTGTCTCCACCTTCAGAGACACGCTGACCGCCGTTATCGTTTCTTCCAACGCATCGCTCATGTCCAGCGATACGGCAACCTCGCCTTCCTGCTGGATGAGCGTTACCATGTCCCACTGTGCAGCCATGGCCTTCATCGGAACAAGCAGGCCTGCAATGGCGGCTGCTATATATAGTTTATTCCCGATCCTTTTCACTTTTATACCCATGCCTTTCCTACTGCACGGCCACGCCATGATCCGAATCCCGGACAAGCGTGATTTCATCCAGCTTATCCGGTATCCGCAAAGGCTCCGTATCGCTCACAAGTCTCTGCCCTTCGTTTGTCAATGCATTATCCACGCGGTAAAGCTGCGCCCGGACAATCTTTCCTCCAAGATCAGGCACCTGGCCGTCAACCGGCGAAATCCAGTAAATCCAGATCCCGTCGCTCACCTCGCCAAGCAGCCCGTTTTCGGGAACATTCGCCAGTATGATCTGATCCGCGATCAGCACGCCGTCTTCGTCCACGCCGCCCACAACAGCTCCTTCCTCATCATAGAGCATTACCACATTGTAGGCGGGATTTCCCTTGTAGCTTCCCGTAAAGATCAGGGAGCCTGCCGGAATCACGCTGTTTTCTCCTTCCGCTTCATAGACATAATCCTTCGTCAAAATGCCGACGGCACCCTGTGTGTCATTTTCCTTGACGCCAAAGGAAACGCTGTCTCCCGCAGGCCCAAGCAGATCAAGCTCCGCTATGCTGATATGGTTCTGACCCAGGGCCTTAATCCTTACGTATGCCGCATCATAGGTGCATACCCAGGGATCCCGATCGCTGTTCTCGAAGTAGACGATCTGGCTCTCCTTACGTTCCTCGAAGGCACCCGTCTTAACCGTTGTCCAGTTATTTCCGTCCATGCTGACCTGAATCTCATAGGCGCCGATCGCATTTGCGGATTTCACCGTATATTTCAGCCCGCATACGGCAAGCGCCTGATTGGTACAGAGCGTGACCACTGCGTCACTGCTTGCCGTAAATCCCTCGTAGGTATTCCCGTAATCATTGTCAATCACCCGGTAAATTGCGGAAACGGTCTGTGGATCGCAGGGATCCTCCTCTGTCGCCGTATCCTTGCTGTCACTCTCCGAAGCCATGTTCGTGGTCACTGTCCACAGGGACTTGTCATAGCTTCCGTCATGAGAGATCCTCACATCCCCGATCTTTCCGGCCTTGGACCGGTAACCATATTTATCAACGGCCGTGACCTCATACGTCAGAACCCGGTTATTGAGTGACGTCACATGATCCCGGTAAACGGGCTGTGTGGAGAAACCCACTACCTGGCGCACCGGTTTTCCGTTTTCATAATAATATCTGGAAATCTCATATCCCAGAATCACATCCGAACTGACCGGATTCTGAATCGAGACAGTCACTTCGTTTGGCACCTTTTCATTTACGGTGACGCTGCTGTCCGCTCCGATCACATTGCTGTCCTTCACAGAGCCGGTGGCGCCGTGCTCCATTTCATATACCCTGGCATCATCCGTCAGATAATAAATCGCCCTCTCCTCTTTGGGGAACTGTCCGGCATAACTCATGGTATCGCCGTCCGGTACCAGGCCCCAGCGTGTGAAAAATTCCGTCAGATCCTTTTGTGCCGCCGCACAGGCAAGACGCATGATATTCTGATCTGCGTCGCCTCCCAGCGTGAGCCCTCCCGGGGCCAGTGCGGTGTTTCTGCTGTAGGAATCCACCCTTGCATAAAAAAGGCTGTCGTGCTGCTCCTGATAGCTGCCATAGGTCTTATAGTTGTAATCCCTGTCATAGGCAAGATGAAGCTGCCAGTACATGGCAAGGTGCGTGAATACATTGGAGGGCCTTCCCACCGTACCGGACGTCACCTTCTCATAGACATTCTCATACTTGAACCGGACGGTATCGTCGCTGTCCCTTGACCGGGTCAGCTGCGCAAAGTAGTTGTTGGTCACCTCCGCAATGGCATAGCTTCCCTGGTTAATATTATGGCCGATCTCATGGGATATTCCCCAGCCAAAATAATTTCCGCTGATATATTTCCCGTTCTCGTCCGAAACAACCGGAGCCGCACCGGCAAGCCCCGGCACAGAACCCCACTCGATTCCAATGTGGTTTCCGGAAGCATACATAAAGGCCCCGGCAAACATTCTCATGTAACGGATATTCAAATGCTGCGCCGGCATCCGGTCCGTGGCCGGAGCGGATGCGTCATCGCTCAGCCCCTTGTGCTGGTAGAACAGCTCCATCATGTCTTCCATAGCCTGCAGCGAATTTTCAAGCCTCTGCGCCCGTTCCTGCGAGGAGCCGCTTCCAAGACCGGCAAGAATCTGCTGTGCGGATACAGACAAGAGCATCCGATCCAGCATAATGTCCGTTGCGCCGATGATGCAGTTTTGCTCCTCATATTCCCGATTCACTTTGTTGCCTTCGCCCGCTGCTTCGTGAACCTGTTCATGGAGCGACTTCTGGCTCGCCGTATGCTCCTCCAGCTCTTTCACATAGGAAAGAATCAGAGCCTTTCTTTTTGACTCATCCGAAACGCCGTACAGGTTAAGCACCGGCTCCTTTACGCCTCCGCTTACGCGCACCGCATATCTGTCGTTTTCGTTGTTGCCCGTATATTGTATGTAAAGCGCTCCGCCGCCCTCACAGGCCAGACTCTGGATGGATGGAATCGTGATCTCGTTGCGTCCGACTTTCAGGGAACCGACATCTGACGCAAAGGCTCCCGACTCTGCGTGGTACTGCGTGGCAATCAGCTTCAGGGAGGAATTGGATCCCGTCTTCAACGTATTGTGCCCGACGTAAACCACGATGCGCTCTCCCTCATAGGCCGTGATCCCAAGAGGCTGCCATGCGTTCAGGCCGCCAAAGCCAAGGTGCCCGTCTTTCGCCGCCGTAATTGCGGAACTGATCTCAATCACGTCCCGCAGGCCGGATGACAAAATTCCCCGGGCGTTATCCAGCTCTCTTTGCAGCATCTCCCGCTCCGGATGGTATTCCCCGCTCTTCGCATCCACGGTATCCAGACGCTTTTGCAGTTCGCTGATCGTCGCTTCCGTCACATCATCCCTTAGGGTCGTGTGAAGGTCATCCGCATACAGCGCAAGAATATCGTCCTCCAGGCTGTCATAGTGATAGAAATTTACTTCTGCAATGGTAATATTGCGCAGCCCGTAACCCCGGGCGAATCCCAGACGGATCTTATTTGCCGTGATGGGACTGGCCAGCTTAATCATGTAATACTTTCTTCCGTTTTCATCCGTTCTCTGTGTCACTGACACATTCTGCGCATAGACGCCGTCCGGATTTTCCTTATCATAATAATAGACAGACACCTTTCCATAGGAAGCGATATCCTCGGGCTCGGCAAAGGCGATATAGCTCATCTTGTAATAATCATCCAGGGTAAAAAGAAGTCCTTTGCTTGCGGCAACGTACTCGGCCCCGTCGTCCCAGTCTAGAATCTGGTAATAGGAGCCGAAATCCTTGTCCACGGTTCCAAGCGCACTCTTGCTATCCTGATCCAGGGGACTTGATTCCATGCTTCCTCTGCCGTGAGTCACACTCACAATGTGCGCACTCACCCTGCCATCTCCGGCGGATTCGTTGAGCAGCTTATAATTCGGCATTTTGGCCGGCTTTAACGTGATTGTCTTGGCCTCTGCATGAAGGGACGGATTACTCTCGCCCAGATCGTTTACACCGGTCACATACACCTCATACAGCGTCTCATCCTTCAGGCCAGTGATCACGTACTTGTTTTGTCCGATATTCGGAATCTTTTGAAAAGCGTCAGTGCCCGCTTCCTTATAAAATACGTTGTAGAAATCCGTATCCTCCATCTTTTTCCAGCTCATGGTGACACTGCGGTGTCCGCCCACTGCCTTCACGTTGTCCGGAGGATCCGGCCTGTCGGCAATTTGGGGAACCGCAAGCACTTTATCGCTGTAAGGGCTGAACCAGGTACCGTTCACAGACCGGACGCGCACCTCGTAGGATTGCTCGTTCACCAGCTTTTCTCTGTTAAAGGATTTCACTTCCAGCCTGTTGGAAGCGGTACGCACCGTTTCCGTCATCCCGCCATAGCTGATCTCCACCTCATAACCCGTCACGTTCACCTGGGGATCCCATGTCAGATGGAAGGCTTTGTCCGCCCCTGCCGCCTTCAGATTCTCAGGTATATTCATATCCGGCTCGGGAATCCGTTTTTCCATATCGTTTAAGAATTCAACCTTGGTGATCTCCGCAAGGGTTCCGTCTCCTCCGGTTTTGGTAATCCGGATGGATACCTTCTTTATGGCCACCTGTTTTCCAAGATACACCACCAGAGGGCCTGTGCCCGGGCCGGATGGTTCACTCGACATCCGGGAAAGGCTCTCCAGTCTGCCGTCCACGAAAGGAATGGTTTTTTTTCCACCCTCCGTCTCCACCGTGAGCTGGCCGCTGGCCGCGCCACTCTCCCCCATGGAGATCTCGATCTGTTCCACCAAGACGCCTTCCTGCTCCCCGCTCTGCAAGTTAAAGCCGATCTCCACCGGAGTGTCCTGCGAGATGATCCCGCCCTGGGCTCTCTGGAGCTTCACACTGCCAGCGTCCGCCGAAAAAAGAGCGTCCAGATCTCCCTGCGCCTGTGTATTTGCCCCGTTTATATTCACCTGCACCGCATCCGGTGCGATTTTTCCTGACAGCGAAGATGCCGTGACCGCATTCTCCTTTATTCTGGCCCGGCTATTCGCATAATACTGAAGATCCACCAGATCTGTCTTTCCGTCCCTGTTCAGATCCGTCGTTAAACCGTCATTTCCTATCCCGCTCATCGCATCCATGATGGCGTTCTTGTCGTTCTCGTCAATCTGTCCGTCCCCGTTGGCATCACCGATCAGCATCACTCCGGGGTGAAGGCCGTCCTCGGTGTAGGAAATTCCCTCAAGATTCACAAAACCGGTATGGATCTCCGCCGTCTGTATCTTTCCCGGCGCCACCGCAATTTCCTGCTCGTAGGTGATAAAACCCAAAGCCGATACCTTCACTCGGTAATCCCCGGACTCCGCATCAAAAAAGACCGCATGCTTTTCGGGATTTTTCGCAAGCTCCACACTGCGGCCGTCAACCTCATTGTTATCTTTTTCCAGTGTCACTTTCAGGGAAAGCCGTTCAATGGGGAGCGTGTTCCTTACAATCACCTCGATGCCTCCCCCCGGATTTTCGGAAGGGGTCTCGTTATTCCACTCCTCATCCGCCAATGACTGCCTTTCCATATCCGGCGTTGCCGTTGGCGAAGGGCTTGCCAGCGCCGTCGGGGTTGCCGAAGGCGTACTCTCCGCCCCCGGGCTTGCCGCAGGGGAAGGGCTTGTCTGCGCCTGCGGACTCCCGGAAGGTATTGCCGAAGGAACACTCTCCACCGACGGACTTCCCGCAGGGGAAGGACTTGTCTGCGCTTCTGATGTTCCGGCAGGGGAAGGGGTGATATCCGCACCCGGCGCTCCTTCCGGAGTCGGACTGGTGTCCGTACCCGGCGTCGTTTCCGGAGTCGGGCTGACATCCGCTCCCGGCGTCGTTTCCGGAGTCGGGCTGACATCCGCTCCCGGCGTCGTTTCCGAAGTCGGGCTGACATCCGCTCCCGGCGTCGTTTCCGAAGTCGGGGAGGCCGTTGCCGGAGAAGCGCTCTCCACTGACGGACTTCCCGTGGAGGAAACCTGTCCAATCATCCCCATATCATCATTTGTTTTACCGTTCTGCCCGGCATCTGCGCCCGTCTCTTTGCGCACTTCGTCCTGCGGGACTATAATGCCCGCTTCCGCCGCCCTAGCCGGGAGGATACACGTTGCAAACAGACAAAGCGATATCAGATATGCTGTCATTCGTTTCATGCATTTTCTCCTTTGCACTCTTATATTCTTTCGATTACTTTTTGCTGATTGGCAATAGCATATCATTTGCAGACAAAATTTTCAATATTTCACTTTATTCCTTCGCAGTCAATTTTCATGTCATTTGTAAAGCTTCCCGTATTATTTCCTACAATTCATACGGTGTCACCTGGTACACATAGTAGTTGAGCCAGTTGGAATAAAGATTGTTGCTGTGGGACCGCCACTGCAGGTTCGGCCTCCTTGTGTCGTCATCCTCCGGATAATAGTTCTCGGGAATCGCAATCGGCAGCCCCTTGTTTTTGTCGCGCTGGTATTCATTGTGGAGCGTATATCTGTCATACTCCGGATGACCCATGACATAGATCTGCCCTCCGCCCTCGGTCATGCAAAGAAGCACCCCCGCCCTGTCGGACTCGGCCAGCACGGTCAGGTCGGCGCAGTCGTGGATATCCTGCGGCTTCACCGCGGTGTGGCGGCTGTGGGGAATCATAAACAAATCATCGAAGCCCCTGACCAGAGGAATTTTGCGGTTCATCACCCGGTGTTCGAAAACGCCAAAAAGCTTTTCCGGAAGCAGTATTTTGGGAATTCCAAAATGATAGTACAGTCCCGCCTGGGCCCCCCAGCAGATATGTAAGGTGGAGGTCACATGGACTTTTGTCCAGTCCATGATCTCGCACAGCTCCGGCCAGTAGTCCACCTCCTCGAAGGGAATCTGCTCAACCGGTGCGCCGGTGATGATAAGCCCGTCAAACTTCCTGTCCCGCAGCTCGTCAAAAGTATTGTAAAAGCGGTTCAGATGCTGAATCGGCGTGTTCAGGGAGACATGGCTGTTCATCTTCATAAAAGAGACCTCTATATGAAGGGGCGTGTTGGAAAGAGCCCGAAGCAGCTGAAGCTCCGTGTCCTGTTTTACCGGCATCAGGTTCAGAATACAGATCTTGAGGGGACGAATATCCTGATGCAGGGCCCGGTATTCGTCCATCACAAATATATTTTCATTTTCCAGTATCCCTTTTGCCGGCAGATCGCTTTGTACTTTAATAGGCATCGCTTTTTCTCCATTTCTATCGATTTATCACAAAACCTCATCCCCGGAACCGGGGCCGAATTTTTCAAGGAATTCATCCTCCGAGATCACAGGCACCGAGAGTTCTCTTGCCTTGCGGTTTTTGGATGAGGCGGATTCTGCGTCATTGTTTACCAGATAGGCGGTCTTGCCCGTGACACTTCCCGTGACCTTTCCTCCCTGCTCCTCCACATAGGCCTTAAACGCATCCCGGTTCTTAAAGCGGCGGACCTCGCCGGTGATCACAAAGTTAAGGCCCCTGCATCTGCCGCCCTCCTCTTTGGGCGGCTCCACCTTCTCGATCTCCACTTCCCGCAAAAGCCTCTGGAGGGCAGCGGCATTATGGCCGCTCTCGTACCATTCCATCACGGAATTGGACTTCTCGGGCCCGATTCCGTCGATATCCTCAAATCCCTCCTTCGCCTCCAGGCGCTCGAGGAACCCCTCGACCCCGATGGAAGCGACGATTTTCTTACCCGCATCGACTCCGAACATGGGAATACAAAGGGCGTAGATAAAGTTTACCGGATGGACGTTCCGGCTCTTCTCAATGGCCCGCATCATGTTCTCACAGGACTTCTCGCCAAACCCTTCCATCTGGCGGATCACCTGGGCGTGATCGGACAGATGGTAAATATCCGCAAACTCCGAGAGGAATCCCTCGTTCATAAATTTCAGCATGGTCTGGATGGACAGCCCGTCAATATCCATACCGGGCTTGCTCACAAACCGTGTAAACTTCTTCACATGCTTTGCGCTGCAGTCCGGATTGGTGCAGTGGAGCGTCCTGGTCAGACTCCTTGGGCTGATGCGTATTTCCGTCTGCGCCCCGCATACCGGGCATTGATCGGGAATTTCAATCTCTCCCTCGGCTTTCGTGACCGCAATGCATTTGGGAATAATCTTGTTTGCCTTTATCACCTCAAGCGTACAGGTCTTTCCAATTCCCAGCCGCTCCATTTCACTGATGTTACACAGGGACGCCCTGGAGACCGTGGTTCCCTCCAGCTGAACCGGTTCAAAAACCGCCACGGGGGAAATGGTGGAAGCCGCACAGGACCATTCCACATACAAAAGCTCTGACTTTGCAGACACGTCCTTCCATTTAAAAGCAAGACCCGCCCGGGAGGCGTGATGACCCGTGACGCTTCCCGAAGCCGCATAATCCGTATCGTCAAAGCAGATCACAAGACCGTCAACCGGAAGATCCATCTGCCCGTTTTCCACCTTTTTCGTCCACCGCTCCACCGCATCCGGAAGAGTCTGCGCCGCAAGGCGTTCTCTCTCCACCACCCGGAAACCTTCTCTTTCCAGCAGATCCATCCGCTCTCCCCAAGAGACAATATTGTCCTCTATATACACCAGCGTAAAGGCGTTGAAATATACATGCCGCTCCTTCACTTTCTCCGGATCATCCAGACTCAGAGTTCCGGAAGCCAGGTTTCTGGGATTGGCATATTTTTCATCATCCTCCATGGTCGCATTGATCCGCTCAAAATCCGGATAAGAGATGGCGGCCTCGCCTCTGACCACCATATGACCCTGATACCTGATTTTTTCGGGAAGCCCCCTGATGGAATCCTTCAGATAAGTAATGTTGGTTCCCAGCGTCCCGTTTCCCCTTGTGAGCAGCCTGGTAAGAGCTCCCCTGTCATAGGTTGCCACCAGGGTCAGGCCGTCCAGCTTCCAGGAAAGCCAGATCTCCTTATCCTGCGTCCACTTTACCAGCTCGGAAACCTGCTTTGTCTTTGCCAGGGACAGGGCCGGAAACTCATGACGCTCCCGCTCTCCCTGCGCCGTCTCCTCCTGCGCTCCTGTATTCTGCGTGGGGCTGTCGGGAAGGATGTAGCCCGTCTCCTCCTCCAGAGCAGAGAGCTCGTCAAAAAGCGCATCCCACTCATAATTTGACATCACTTCTTCTTTTCCGCTGTAATATGCGTCGGACGCCTCGTTCAGCCGTCTTACCAGCTCCTCGCACCGCTTCTTTGCCTCTTCCATCACTTACTGTTCCTTTCCACACCGCCCGGCAGGCACAAATCATATAACACCCGTAATTCTTCTCCTTTGATCTGCCGGAACTGTCCGGGCTTTAATCCCGCAAGCTGAATGTTGACAACCCGAACTCTCCGGATATCCCTCACATGATATCCAAGCTCCCTTGCCATACGCTTGATCTGGCGGTTGAGCCCCTGCGTCAGAATAATGCGAAACGTAAATTTTCCCACCTTCTCTACCTCGCAGGGCCTGGTGGTCACATCCAGCTCCGACAGGTAAACCCCCGCCGCCATCTTCCGGACAAACTCCTGCGTAACCTCCTGGTTTGTCTTTACAACGTATTCCTTCTCATGGCCTGCGCTTCCCCGCATCATGGCTTCAATCAGGACTCCGTCGTTTGTCAGAAGCAACAGTCCCTGGGAGTCCTTGTCAAGGCGTCCCGCATAAGTAACCCTTACCGGAAATTTAACAACATCTGATATTTTTTTGTCTGCATATTTATCCCGCTCCGTACAGGTAACCCCTGATGGCTTATTGTATGCAAATACGACCTTTTCATCCCTGCCATGCAACAGCCTTCCGTTTACGGCAATTCTGTCCTTGCTTTCCACCCGCATTCCGGGAAGGGCCGTCGCACCGTTCACCGTCACCCGTCCTTCTTCAATCAGACGGTCCGCCTCTCTGCGGGAACACACTCCGCAGGATGCAAGATATTTATTCAACCGTTCCTTTTCCACGTTCATCCCCCTGCGCACGGCAGGCCTGTCCGTCAGGCTCCGCAAGTAAAGTATATTCCGCAAATTTGTTTTTATCCATCTTGTGGCATTTCACCGCAAGCTCTGTCCCTTCCTGCGTATATCTACGGGAAATCACTTGAGCGTTTTCCATCAGGTAAGTCGCCACGTTCCCTTTTTCAAAGGGAATAAGGAAACGATATTCCACCCAGTCAGCGTACACCTTTTCCAGGATCGCCTCCGTCAGCAGCCTTAAGGATTCCTCCTCCCTGGCGCAGAGATAAAGCTTATCGCCCTTCCTTTGCGGATAGTCCTTAAAGGACTCGCTCAAATCCGCCTTATTATAGATCGTAAGCATGGGAATATCGCCGGCACCAAGCTCGCCAAGCGTATCCAGCGTGGTCTTCATCTGCTCCTGATAAAAGGGATCCGAGCAGTCCGCCACATGGAGCAGCAGATCCGCATTCTGTACCTCCTCCAGGGTGGATCGGAAAGCCTTCACCAAATCATGAGGAAGCTTATGGATAAATCCCACGGTGTCTGACAGAAGGAAATCCTGATTGTTTCCCGTGTTGATTCTCCGTACCGAGGTATCCAGCGTGGCAAACAGCATATCTTCCTCCAGAACCCGCTTCTCCTCATCCTGCACATAGGCGTCCACCATTGCGTTCATAATTGTGGACTTACCGGCATTTGTATATCCCACCAGGGCAACTAAGGGAATTTTGCCTGCCTGACGCCTTCTTCTCTGAACACGCCTCTCTACGGTCACTTCCTCAAGCTCCTTTTTCAGTTCGGTGAGACGATGTTCAATTCTCCGCCTGTCAAGCTCCAGTTTCTTTTCGCCCGAGCCCCTGCTGCTCATACTTCCGCTGGTTCCGCCCTGCCTTGTAAGCGCCTCGTGCATTCCTACAAGCCTCGGCAGAAGATACTGCAGCCTTGCCGTCTCCACCTGAAGCTTGGCTTCTCTCGTCCTTGCGCGGCTCTCAAAAATATCGAGAATCAGAGACGTCCTGTCCATAACCGGCTTTCCGATTTCATCCTGCAGGTTGCGAAGCTGGGAGGGGGTAAGCGCATTGTCGAACAGGACAAGATCCGCCTCCAGGCGCTGTGCCACTTCCCGGATCTCCTGAACCTTTCCCTTACCCATATACAGGCCCTTGTGAACGCTCTCAAGCCGCTGGGTCACCACCGCGGCAGGCTCTATATAGCAGGCCTTTGCAAGATTTGCCAGCTCTTCCATGGAACGTTCAAACTCCTCCTTCGGGTCCGTTCCCCCGGCAAGCTCCGCTCCGGCAAGTACGGCTCTTTCCGTGTATTCAATTTGTTTCATTTCGGTTCACCACCTCTTCTATAAGATCAAAATAATTTTCGAATGTCTTTCTGCAGCAATCCGGGTTTTTGATTCGGATATTGCCGGTTCTAAGTCCGATCAGAGTAAACGCCATGGCCATGCGGTGATCCTCATAGGTTTCCACAAGGGCTTTTCTTATCTCTCCCGGTTCAATCACAATCCCATCCTCCTGCGGCAGCTCCTCACATCGGATCCCCATTCGGCCAAGCTCTGCCCGAATGGCCCGGATCCGGTCGGATTCCTGAAAGCGGATATGCCCTATGTTCAAAATCCGGGTAGGCGTCTTTGCAAAAGGAGCCAGTGCGGCCATGGTCATAGTCTGATCGGAAAACTCCTTCATATCGATCACAAGTCCCGGATATTCCGAAATCTCGCTCCCGCTCAGGCAGATTCCTTCTGTCCTGTCCTCCAGCTTGCAGCCAAGCCTCCGCAGGGCTTCCACGAATTTAATGTCTCCCTGCAAAGAATCCAGGTGCACATCCTTTACAATAACATCTGTTTTCAAAAGCGGTGCCATAGCATAAAAATAGCAGGCCCCGGACACGTCCGGCTCGATCTGATACTCCTTGAGTCCGAAATTGCCGGCATGTCTGACCGTACAGCAGTTCTCTGACCAATCCACTTCCAGTCCGAACTGTCTCATCATGGCCACCGTCATTTTGATATAGGCTCCCCTGGCCCGTCCTCCCGAGAGAATGACGTTTAAGCCGTTTTCCAAAAGAACGCCTGACATCAGCAGGGCGCTGGCAAACTGGCTGCTGAGCCCCGTATCGATTTCCACCTCCCTGAGGGAAAATCCTTCCGACCGCATCCGGAACGGAAAGTGATCTTCCTCTCCCAGGAAGTCAAATGTGACGCCGCCCTTCTTTAGCAGGGAAAGCAGCGGCTCCATAGGACGGCGGCACATCTGGGGGGAGGCATTGAGCTCGTATTCCCCTCCCGCCAGCGCCAGGAAGACCGTGAGAAACCGGGCGGCGGTCCCGGCGCTTCTCACATTGATCTGCGCCCTTGCATTCGGGACACTCCCTCCCTCTCCCTGAATCGCCACATCTTTCGTCTTCTCGTCCGCCTCCACAAAAAAACCAAGCTTTTCAAGGCTGTCGATAAAAGCTCTTGAATCCTCACTGAAAAGCACGCCGTGAAGCACACACTTCTTTCCGGAAAGCGCCGCCAGCAGAAGGGCCCTGTTCGTAATACTCTTGGAACCCGGCACTTCCACCTCGATTTTTTCAGTCGCATCTATCTTTTTTACCGAATAAATATCTTCTGTTATCAAGTCTATTATTTTCTCCGGCCTTTCCACATAGACTTTTGCCCCTGCCGCATCCAGCTCCTTCCGGTTCCGAAAGCCCCAGGTAACCGTGACGCACTCCATCCCCGCACCTGCGGCAGTTGCGATATCCACCTCCGAATCTCCCACATAGACAGCCCTTTCTCTGGAGACCCCAAGCTGCCGCAACGCCTCGAACACCATATCCGGAGCCGGCTTTCTGCGCATGTTTTCCCTTGCTCCCACGGCAACACGGACAAAATCCTTAAAATACATCTCGTTCAGCTTTTGAACGGCGCCATGCGGCTTGTTGGACACGATGGCAATCTTTATCCCACGGTCTGTAAGATCTTCAAGCAGAGAGGTTATTCCCGGATAAAGCCCTGTTTTGACATTGCAGTGCGCACCGTAATGTTCTCCAAAAGCCTCGTACACCTGCCTTATCTTCTCTTCCTGCGTCCCGCAGGGAACCGCCCTCTCAATGAGCTTTTGTGCGCCATTTCCCACAAACCGGCGGATCTCCTCATAACCGCGCTTCTCCATCCCATATTTTGAAAGGGCAAAATTGACGCTGTCCATCAGATCTTCAAGCGTGTTAAGAAGCGTCCCGTCCAGGTCAAAAACCACCGCCTCATATTGATTGATCCTTGTTCTTCCCATATCGAGTCCACCGCCTTTCCCGGCATTTCCATCCAAACTTTCATCCAAACTTCTTTTCCATCCGCCTTTGCACGATAAAGAGGCAGACCGCATGGACAGCCGCTGTCAAAGCCCAGGATACCGGATAGGAAACATATAGTGTATGTAAGGATCTGCTCCACGCAAAAAACGTGTAGAGCCAGATAATCCGAAATACGCAGGCCCCCATCAAAGATACGATCATGGGCATCACCGCATATCCCAGCCCCCTGATACAGCCAACCAGCACATCCATGATACCGCACAGACAATACCAGGTACAGATCACCCGCAGCCTCTGGATTCCATAGGCAATTACTTCCTCGTCAGAGGAGTACACCCCCAGAATCTGATGTCCGAACAATACCACCCCATTTCCCATGAAAAGGCCGATCAGCGTGACAAGAATCACGCACTCCAGTATAATCTTACGAATTCTGTCAAATTTCCTGCCCCCCAGATTCTGTCCGGTAAAGCTTACCGCCGTCTGATGGACCGCATTCATGGACGTGTAGACAAATCCCTCCACATTGCTTCCCGCCGTATTTCCCGCCATGGCAACCGCGCCAAAGGAATTTACCGAGGACTGGATCAATACATTGGAGACGGAAAACAGCGCTCCCTGAACTCCGGCCGGGAGGCCGATTCTCGCAATTCTTCCAAACTTTTCCCAGTCCATCTTAAGCCTGGAGAAGGAAAACTGAAAACACCCTTCGCTGCGCATCAGACAGCGGACAATGAGCCCTGCGGAAACGCACTGGGAAATCACGGTCGCAAGGGCGACCCCGGCAACCCCCATATGGAACCCGACCACGAAACAGAGGTTCAGACAGACGTTTATAACACCTGCTATTATTAAGTAAAACAGAGGCCTTCTCGTATCTCCGATGGCCCGAAGCACAGCGCTTCCAAAATTATACAGAAGCATTACCGGCATACCGGCGAAATAAATCCGCATATAGAGAACGGAAAGACGGATCACGTTTTCCGGAGTGTCCATAAGCTCAAGAAGCGGTTTCGCCGCCACAAAGCCGAGAGCTGTCAGGAAAACGCCTCCCGCAACGCTGATGATCATGGCGGTATGCACCGTAGCGCTTACCTCGTCTTCCTTTTTTCCGCCGTAATATCTTGCCACCAGGACATTGACGCCCACGGAAAGCCCGATAAACACATTGACCAGCAAATTAGTCAGAGACCCCGTAGATCCCACCGCAGCCAGGGATTCATTGCCGGCATACCGTCCAACCACAACCACGTCTGCGGCATTAAATAAAAGCTGCAGAATGCCTGACAAAATCAGCGGCAGGGTAAAAAGCAGGATCTTTCCCAGCAAAGGCCCCGTACACATATCGATTTCAAACGACTTTTTCTCTTTCATAACGCAACTCTGCTCCTTTATCGACAGACAGCTCTCCGCATCTTCTGTTAAAGCTTCGCCTCCAGATCCTCCAGGGACTCATAGCCGTACAGCAAAGCCGTGTTGCGCATAATCATCTCCGCAAGATTCTGGTTGTTTCTGCCAAGCTGCGCAATAAATCTTCCATACAGATCCAAAGTTTCATCCGAGTAGGTGGAAATTTCTCCTCTCAGATACGTCTCATAGGAGGTATTAAACAGGCTGTCTTCCGAAGTATGAATGCTTCTGGCATTGCCTGCGGCTTTGGGAAAACGCATGGCGAAATCCTCCATCCATTCAACCTGTATCTTCACAATGGCCTCAATAATCTTCCTCTTTTCCTCCGGGATCTGAGGAAGGGATTCCCGAATCTGCTCATAACGCTTCGGTGCGGTGCTCTCCATCATCCTCCCGTATTTCTCCGTTATCAGATTCCAGCCCTTTCCGTTCGCCACATGGAAATCATGGATATAGCTCTTTAGCATGTCGGATGTCCAGGTATAATACTGGCTTGTCCGCATGATGGAAAAGGTGTTCCAGTCATCCTGGCAGTCCGCCCTTCCGCCCTCGTTTTCCACCTTGTCAAAAGCTTCCCACTCCAGCGCGACCATTTCGTTAATCAGCGCTTTCTTAAAAGAATCGTCCCGCACTTCCTTCTGGGGAATGCTCTTTAAAATCTGATCCGTGTGATGATCCAGATAATTATCGTCCCCGCTGGTAAGCCCCTGCTTTTTCATCTCCGCAATGATCAGCGCCACGATCAGCTCAATGGTCTGGGGAATCCTCTCATCTCCCACCGGCATATCCGCAAGAGCGCCGAGGACGTCCCGCAGCTCACGCAAAATATGGAGGTTCTCCATCCCTCTGTGCATCCACTTATAAAAAGGCGCATACTTCCGATTCAGCAGATAGATCATTGCCATGGTATGCTTCAAAAACTCGGAGAGCGCAATCTGGGCCGTGACCTTCTCTCCCCTTCCAAACATACGGGAGTAATTGTACTGTCCGGACTGGGCCATGAGCGCCGCTTCCCTTGCGATTTTCTTGATGCGCACCTCCTCCGGATAATAATCTAAAATCCCGTTCCGGATTCTGGTAAATTCTCCCAGATCATCCCGGAACACCTTGCCGTTTGCGGCCGTTGCAAGTCTGTAATCGTCAAGGAAAAGCCACTGGTTCCTGGTTGTCGGAACATCTGTCAGCCCGATGATATTCTCGTAGAAATCGCTGATGCGGAACACGCCCACCCGCTTTTGCGCCTTCGCCGTGGTAAACCTGGTGATTCCCATATAAGTGGAGGGCAGCTCGTCATAGGCTCTCTGCAGCTCCTCTCCGATCTCGTCATAGACCTGATCCGTAAGCCACATGCAGAATCCCGGGCCGAAATCATGGTCTCTTGAAACTTCATCATCAAAGCCGAAGCAGTCAGAGCCCTCTCCCACCAGCCCCACCGCAATCAGCTGCTCGTACAAGGGGAATCTGGAACGGATCATGGGTTCTCCGAATTCCCGGTAAAAGGCCTCGCACAGTTCAAGTCCGTTGCTGAAACTCTGCCCCCTTACCGGAAGATTCTCCATCTGCATAGTGACCGCATTAAGATTCTGGAGCGTGATTTCGTACGCTTTATTCTTTCCCATATTCCTCTCGATCTCGTTCAGCGCCAGCTTATAATACCTTGCCGATTCCTCCAGATTGCCTGAAAGATACTGGGCCTCGCCCATGGCTGACAATGCGCCGCTGTAGTGGTAATCCCGCTCCTCGTCCATCTCGAAGATGGAGAAAGCCTGTTTCAGATGGTCGATTGCCTCCTCATATCTGCCAAGCTTAAGCTCGGAGGCGGCAAGGTTGGTGTAGGTCACCGCCACCTCTATCCTTGCCTCGCTGTACTGCGTGGCAATTGCAAGAGCTCTCTCCAGGCAGTCACAGGCGCTCTCATAGTCCCCCATCTCCTGGAACAGCAGGCTCATATTGTTGTAAAGACTGGCATAGCGGAAATCATTGTAAGCTATATTTCCCTCATAAACCGCCTTTGCCTCCTGATAGGCCGCCATGGACTCGCGCAAAAGTCCCGCCGCACGGTAAGCATTGGCCACATTTATCAGGGTAGTCGCATAGGAAATCGTACCGGCAAGGCCCATTTTCTGCATCAGGTTAAGCACCTGGCCGCAGTACTCCACCGCCTTGTCAAACTCTCCCGTCTCCCGGAAATGGCCGATAATCTCGTTCATCAGGGTGATAACCGCACTCCTGTCCCCTTCTCTGGCCGCTTCCTCCATTTTTTCCGTCAGAAAATCCTCCACATCGCCAATCCGATGATTGGCAAACAGGGAATCCAGCTGTTCCAGCACATGTTCAATATTCATATCCACGCCTCCGTCTATGCTTATTTTAGGATGTCGTCTATAGGTTGTCCCATTGTTCACCATACTATTTTATCATAAATGGAAATGAAAACAATAGGTGAAACCTCTTATTTAACCGCTTGACAGAAGACAATATTCGTATTAAAATAAGTCACTAATCAGGTTTTGAACATACGTGAGTACAAAAGGCTTCGTAAAACAGAGAAGGGATGTCACCGGCTGCGAGCATTCCATACGATCCTTTTGGAATTTTCAGTATGGGAGCCTTTTGACGAAAAGCATTGACCAGAATGCGCCAAGTCGAATGCCCGTGTAGCAGATCTCATTACACAAAACGAGTGCGGAGCAGAAAGTGCTCTGAATTAGGGTGGTACCGCGATCACATCGTCCCTTGTCCCATGGCAGGCGGCGGTGTTTTTTGTTTCTCCCAAATCCCGCCGTATGTCCCACTGTTTTTCACAAAACCATGCGCAAGCAGGTAATTGCGAAACTTGTAAATTTACAGAATATTTCAGTAGCTTACCGCTTCGCAATCACCTAATGCGCAAGACAAGAAAGGAGCCGCAATGAAAGAAAAGATTACCGACATTCTGAGCGAGGTGAAAGTCAAAATCTCCGTGGCCGCCAGCGAAGGCGAACTGCAGGGCGTAAAAAATGCGTATATCGGCAGGCAGGGAGCCTTAAGTCTTCTGATGAAGGAGCTTCCGAATCTGGTTCCTGAGCTTCGCCCCGAAATGGGAACACGGCTCAACCAGGCAAAGAGGCAGATCACGGAATGGATTGACGCAAAGAGGACGGATCTGAAGCTGAAAGCCTCGGAAGTGTCTGCGGATTTTGACTGTTCTGTTCCCGGAATCCTTCCAAGGCAGGGCGGGCTGCATCCGATCACGCAGATGTGCTACGACCTGAACGATACCTTCCGTTCCATGGGATTCGAGATCTTCCAGGAGGACGAGATCACAAGCGAGATGTACGCCTTTGACAAGCTGAATTTCCCGCCGGACCATCCGGCCCGGGAAAGCATGGATACCTACTGGCTGGAGGGCCATGATCAGGGAAGCACGAACGAAAAGCTCTGCCTGCGTCCCCACCTGACCGGCGGCAGCGTCCGCTACATGCAAACCCATAAGCCGCCCTACCGTTTCGTGTATCCGGGGCGGGTCTATCGGAACGAGACAACGGACGCCCACCACGAGAGGGCCTTTTTTCAGTATGAGGCGCTGATTGTTGACAGGGACATTACGTTCACCTCCGGCAAGGTCATGATCAAGAGCATTCTGAGCAAGGTGTTCGGCAGGGACGTGGCTGTCCGGATGCGCTCCGGCTTCTTCCCCTTCGTGGAGCCGGGCTTTGAGATCGACATGGAATGCCAGGTCTGCGGCGGCAAAGGCTGCAGCGTCTGCAAGCATGTGGGCTGGATCGAGGTCATGCCGGGCGGATCGCCGCATCCCAACGTGCTTCTTGCAGCAGGCCTTGACCCGGACGAATACACCGGATTCTATGTAAATATCGGTTTGGACCGGCTGGTCATGATGCGCTACGGCGTGGACGACGTGCGGCTGTTTCACAGTGCGGATTTGAGATTTCTTGAACAGTTCAGATAAGGGGGGAGAAAAATGAAATTATCATTATCATGGATCGGGGATTATGTTTCAATTCCGGAAACAATCGATCTGAAAAAACTGGCATATGATCTGACAATGTCCACCGTGGAGGTGGAGAATGCGGAAGATCTCTCCCGTCGTTTCGACAAAATGATCGTGGGAGTGATCCGGGAAGTTAAGCCCCATCCCAATGCGGACAGACTGAAGGTCTGTAAAACCGATATCGGCGGCGGAGACGTAAAAGAGATCGTATGCGGCGGCAGCAACCTGTGCGCGGGAATGCGCGTGGCCGTCTCCTGCCCCGGCGCTTCGGTCCGCTGGCACGGCGAGGGAGAACCCGTTGTCATCAAAAATTCCAAACTCCGGGGCGTGGAATCCTTTGGCATGATCTGCGCCTCGGACGAAATCGGGCTGGGGGAACTGTTCCCGGCAGCCGCAGAGGCAGAGATTCTGGATCTGTCTTCCTTTGACGCACCGGCGGGAACTCCTCTGGCAGACGCACTGGACATGAATGACATCCTGCTGGAAATTGACAACAAGTCCATGACCAACCGACCGGATCTCTGGGGGCACTACGGCATTGCCCGTGAGATTGCGGCCCTGTATGATCTGCCCCTTGCCGAGATCAGGCCTTACGAGGCAGACGTATCAACCGATTTTCAGATAGAAATCGCAGCCCCGAACCGCTGTGCCAGGTATATCGGCGTGGAACTGTCCGGCGTGGAAGTAAAACCATCGCCCTACCGGATGCAAAACCGGATATGGAAGGCGGGGATGCGTCCCATCAATGCGCTGGTGGATATCACAAACTATGTCATGCTCGCTACGGGAAACCCCACACACGCATTTGACGCTGACCATATTTCGGATCACATCATTGTGAGGCCTGCCGCTGACGGCGAGCGGCTGCGCCTGTTAAATGACAGAGAGCTTGATCTGTGTGCGGATGATCTGGTGATTTCGGACTCCCAGGGGCCGGTGGCTCTTGCCGGCGTCATGGGCGGCTCAAAAGATTCCATTCTTCCCGATACAAGGCGTGTCATTCTGGAAATCGCAAACTTTGAATCCATGGGAATCCGCAGGGCGGCGCTTCGCCACGACACCCGGACCGAAGCTTCCTCCCGGTACGAAAAAGCCATCGACCCACAGCGGTGCGATCAGGCCCTTTCCCTCTCCATGCAATATTTTCAGGAACAGTTTCCGGAGATGAAAGTGACAGGATATTGCGATCGGTATGAGAAGAAACTTAACCGGGCGGAGATTGACGTGAGCCTGGCATGGCTGGCAAAACGCCTTGGAAAAAAGCTGTCAGACGACGTGATCTGCGGAAAGCTAAAACTTCTGGGCTTTGATGTGAAAATAGGCAATGACAATCTGCACGTCACCGCTCCCAGCTGGCGCTCTACCGGCGATATTTCCATGAAGGACGACGTTTTGGAGGAAGTTGCCAGAATGTACGGCTACGATCGCTTTGAGGCAACAAAATTCACCACTTCCTTTGAGGGTGCAATCAATCAGAAGGATCAGGATCTGATCCGGAATATCAAGGAATATCTTGCCATCCGCTGCGGGATGCAGGAGATTTACACCTATCCCTGGATGAACGATGTATTTGTTAACGCCGTGCTGCCAAGCACGGAAGGCGTGTTAAGGCTTGCCACACCGCCCGCACCGGACCTTGCCTGCATCCGCTCTTGTCTGCTTCCCAATCTCTGTGAGGCAGTGGTAAAAAACGAGCGCTATTTTAATGACTTCTCAATCTTTGAGGAGGCACAGGTCTTCTCTGACAAAAACTACAGCTCCCCCTATGAGGAAAACGAGTCCCTGCCGCAGCAGCGCAGGCATATCGGGGCGGCCCTTGCCAGCAATGAGAACGATATCACCGCACTTTTCCGCAAGGCCAAGGGCGTTCTCGAGTATATGTCCCTCTATACCCACATGGAACCCTTTACATTCCGGAAAGTGGAAAAGCCGGCGTGGGCGGACGACACCGTTTGGCTGAATATCTGTCTTGACGATGAGCGGATCGGCGATATGGGGCTTCTTTCCAAAAAAGCCGCCATGGAATGCGGAATCAAAACCCTCTCCGTCATGCTGTTTGAGCTGGACGCCGTAAAGCTGCGGCCTTTAAGCTCCAGGACCAATCGGTTTGCGCACCTTGCAGAATATCCGGAAACGGATTACGATATCTCCATGCTTTTTGATGCGGATGCCAAGTGGACGGATATCCATGACGCCATCCTGGGCAAAAAGAAGGCGAGCGCACTCTTGAAGGCCGCCTCCTTCGCGGACGAATACCGAGGCAGGCAGATTCCGGCGGGAAAGAAGTCCGTGACGATCCGCCTGACCATCGGATCGGATGAGAAAACGCTGACCTCTAAGGAGATTGAAAATGCGGCCAGTCAGGTGATGAAAAAGCTTGGCAGGATGATGGGGGCTGAGCTAAGAACACAATAAATTCAGAAAAAGGGAGCGATCCAAAAACATCCGCCTGGCTTTTGCCCGACACGCTGATGGTGCTGATATGAAGGAATCTGGTACCCGTTCGCAGCGCATACTCTGCCATATTTCGTGTTCCCAACGTATTTACTCTGTACCTGAATCAGTGAAACTCAATTGCTTTGAACGCTGACAACTGCATATTTAATCAGCATTTGCGAAGTTTTTCCTTCTATCTATTTTTACACCCACTTGGTGAACAGATTATAGTATAAAACTGCCAGATATGGTATCATCTTTATTGAGAATATCGTCAATATCACATACTGAAGGGGAACACCGGCTTCATTGACCGCCTGAATATACAGGATATTACCGGCAGGCGGTCCATGAGACGGATGACGACCCGGAATTCTTCTGCCAGGCAATGGGGACTAAACGGATTCCATCACCGGAAATTCTTCGCCAGAGAATGGATGGGATTGGCCGGGAAGTAATTGCCCTTTATCATGCGCATGGGGAAAGCGAATCTTAATTTTTATCGCCAATATCACTGCCTGATCGGTATCCCGATCCTCTTATCCAACCTCCATTGCGGGGCGGATCCGTCATCTCCCCAATATTCATCAATCGACCTGATCCTGCCATCCTCAATCTGAATGAAAGACGTGGCATGGAAAGACAACCCTTTATCCGGAGAAAACACGTGGACGACCGTAACCAGCAGATCGTTAATTTCTTCGATCCGCTCAATTTCTCCGTCCCATTTCCCGGGATATTCACAGTTGGCCCTGATAAATTCCCCTACCGTAAAATGTTCGTTTGTATTGTGCCATTCCACAAAGGCGTTCTCATGAAAAAACTTCTCTATTTCTTCCTGCTGTTGATCGAAAACAGCCCGCCAGTATGCGTGTATATCCATATTCTCGTACCCTTACCTTATGTTTGCTCTTTCTTTTATACACTATCAGACAGATATCAGGCTTCCATAAGTCGTACATTTATTGCCCTCTCACCATTTTCATTACGGGCAATTTTGTAACTGACCTTTTTCCCGGCATATAATCTGTCAATA
>Ga0137308_100771_pt1 | contig 43599 bp, 41 predicted proteins | sample Inofrocosms_June_FD_97181 | JGI IMG/M metagenome (GOLD analysis project Ga0137308, IMG submission 97181) | Mouse cecal microbial communities from Vienna, Austria - N-Acetylneuraminic and N-Acetylglucosamine D2O microcosms_June | ecosystem: Host-associated > Mammals > Digestive system > Large...
AGATCGTAATTTTCATAAGTATCCATGTGCTTATGATACCACATTCTCTCTCTTTATGCAAAATTTATTTTTCAAACAAGGTCTAGAAGCACGATTCTATGGAGACACTACCGGGCCACCGGCACGGTGCGGGCGATACTGCTCCCCGTATCCCTGTATCCCCGTATCTCGGTATCTTTGTATCCCCGCATCCCGAACTTTTCCCCCGTCCTCAGCGTCAACATAAACGTGTGGAAAACCATGTGGATACTGTGGAAAACCCGGAGACGCACACATCTGGCAGATAGTTTCCTCCTGTTATGGACACGTCGGGGACAGTCACTTTTTTTCCACTTGTCCCGCTTTTTGTCAAACCGAAGGGACCTCCGGACCGATTTCCAAAAAACCGCAAAACCACCCTTGCTATCCGCCTCCAAATTTGATAAACTAAAAGATACTGTGCATTTTATCGTGGGAGGCGACTATGGCAAAGGAAAGAAAACAGGCCTACGGCAATGACTCCATCAGCGCCCTCAAAGGCGCCGACCGGGTGCGCAAACGCCCCGGCGTGATCTTCGGCTCCGACGGGCTGGAGGGCTGCGAGCACGCCGTATTCGAGATCTTATCCAACTCCATCGACGAGGCCCGGGACGGCCACGGCAAGCTTATCACCCTCACCAGCTACCTCGACCACAGCGTGGAAGTCGAGGACCAGGGCCGGGGCTGCCCCGTGGACTGGAACGAGCGCGAGGGCCGCTGGAACTGGGAGCTGGTCTACTGCGAACTCTACGCCGGCGGCAAGTACGACAGCTCCGAGGGCGGCGACTACGAGTTCTCCCTGGGCCTCAACGGCCTGGGCTCCTGCGCCACCCAGTACGCCTCCGCCTACATGGACGTCACCGTCTGGCGGGACGGCTTTGAACACCGCCTCCACTTCGAGCGCGGCGAGATTACCGGCGAGAAGGGCAAAGAGCTGGTCAAGACCCCCCTCTCCCGGAAAAGGACCGGCACCCGCCACCGCTGGCTCCCCGACCTGGAGGTCTTCACCGACATCGCTATCCCCCCCGCGTTCTTCCTGGATGTCATGAAGCGCCAGGCCGTGGTCAACGCCGGCATCACCTTCCGGCTGAAGATCGAGACCTCTCCGGGAAAATTCGAGACCACCGAGTTCCTCTACGAAAACGGCATCGCCGACTACGTCCGGGAACTGGCCGGGGACGCCCCCCTCACTGACGTGGAGTTCTGGGAGACCGAACGCCGGGGCCGCGACCGCGCCGACAAGGACGAGTACAAGGTGCGGCTCTCTGTCTCCTGCTGCTTCTCCAACAAAACCGCCGTCATTGAGCACTACCACAACTCCAGCTGGCTGGAGCACGGCGGAAGCCCTGAAAAGGCCACAAAGTCCGCCTTTGTGGGGGCCATCGACGCCTGGCTCCGGCAGAACAGCAAGTACCAGAAGGGCGAGGCCAAGATCACCTGGGCGGACATCGAGGACTGCCTCGTCCTGGTCAGCAACAACTTCTCCACCCAGACCAGCTACGAGAACCAGACCAAAAAGGCTATCACCAACAAGTTCGTCCAGGACGCCATGGCGGAGTTTTTGAAGAGCCGCCTGGAAATCTACTTCATCGAGAACCCCAACGACGCCCTGCGCATCGCCGAGCAGGTCCTCATCAACAAGCGCTCCCGGGAGACCGCCGAGAGGGCCCGGCTCAACGTGAAAAAGAAGCTCTCCGGCTCCATCGACATCGCCAACCGGGTCCAGAAGTTCGTCGACTGCCGGACCAAAGACGTCAGCCGCCGGGAGATCTATATCGTCGAGGGCGACAGCGCCCTGGGCAGCGTCAAGCTCAGCCGGGACGCCGAGTTCCAGGGCATCATGCCCGTGCGGGGGAAAATTCTCAACTGCCTCAAGGCCGACTACCCCCGCATCTTCAAGAGCGAGATCATCACCGACCTTATGAAGGTCTTAGGGTGCGGCGTGGAGGTGGAGGGCAGGCACGTCAAGGACCTCAGCTCCTTTGACCTGAACAACCTCCGCTGGTCCAAGGTGGTCATCTGTACCGACGCGGACGTGGACGGCTATCAAATTCGCGCCCTCATCCTCACCATGCTCTACCGCCTCTGCCCCACCCTCATTGAGAAGGGGTATGTGTATATCGCCGAATCCCCCCTCTTCGAGATCACAAGCGGGGAAAAGACCTGGTTCGCCTACACGGAGAAGGAAAAATCAGAGATCGTCAAAAAGCTGGAGGGGAAGAAGGTCAAAATCGACCGCTCCAAGGGCCTGGGCGAGAACGACCCGGACATGATGTGGCTGACCACCATGAACCCCGAGACCCGCCGACTCATCAAAGTCATGCCCACCGACGCCGAGGCCACCAGCCAGATGTTTGACCTCCTTTTGGGGGACAACCTCCAGGGGAGGAAAACCCATATCGCCAATGAGGGGTATAAGTTTTTGGATCTGGCGGATATTTCGTGAGGAGGGACCTGTAACATGGAAACCATCGTTCTGCACGTCACCTACACCTGCAAACCCGCCCAAGCACCGGCTTTCGTCCAGGCGGTGAAGGCCGCGGGCCTCCAGGACACTGTCCGCGCCGAGGACGGGTGCCTCCAATACGACTACCACCTCTCCTGCGAGACGCCGGACACGGTGGTCCTCCTGGAGCGCTGGCGGGACGCCGCCGCCCTGGAGCGCCACCTGGCCCAGCCCCACATGGCACGCCTGCGGGAGCTGAAGGGTTTCTACGCCCTGGACACAAAACTGGAACGGTACGAATAAAGGAAATATTGAAATCATGGCTAAGAAGAAAAACCCGGATGAGAGCAAGCCGAAAGTCAATAACCCCAACGTCATGGGCCTGAAGGCGGCGGTCCAGGAGCAGGCCATCACCGACACCCTGGAGACCAACTTCATGCCCTACGCCATGAGCGTCATCCTCTCCCGGGCCATCCCGGAGATCGACGGCTTCAAGCCCTCCCACCGCAAGCTCCTGTACACCATGTACAAGATGGGTCTCCTCACCGGGGCCCGCACCAAGTCCGCCAACATCGTCGGCCAGACCATGCGCCTCAACCCCCACGGCGACGGCCCCATCTACGAGACCATGGTCCGCCTCTCCAAGGGCTACGGCGCCCTCCTCCACCCCTTCGTGGACTCCAAGGGCAACTTCGGCAAGGTCTACTCCCGGGACATGGCCTACGCGGCCAGCCGCTACACGGAAGCAAAGCTCGCCCCCATCTGCCAGGAGCTCTTCCGGGACCTGGACCAGGACGCGGTGGACTTTGTGGATAACTACGACAACACCATGAAGGAGCCCAGCCTCCTGCCCACCACGTTCCCGAACATCCTGGTCTCCGCAAACCAGGGCATCGCCGTGGGCATGGCCAGCCAGCTCTGCGGCTTCAACCTGGCGGAGGTCTGCGACGCCACCGTGGCCTTTCTCAAAAACCCGGACTGCGCCCTCGCCGATATCCTCAAGGGCCCGGACTTCCCCACCGGCGGCGAGTTCCTCTACGACCAGGCCGCCCTGGAGGAGGTCTACCGCACCGGCAAGGGCTCCCTGCGGCTCCGGGGGAAATACCGCTACCTCAAGAGCGAGAACCTCATCGAGATCTACGAGATCCCCTACACCACCACCACCGAGGCGGTCATCGACAAGGTGGCCGAGCTCATCAAGGCCGGGAAGCTCCGGGAGGTCAGCGACATGCGGGACGAGACCGACCTCAACGGCCTCAAGCTCGCCGTGGACCTCAAGCGCGGCGTGGACCCGGACAAACTCATGGCGAAGCTCTTTCGCTCCACCACCCTCCAGGACTCCGTCTCCTGCAACTTCAACGTCCTGGTGGGCGGGATGCCCCGGGTGATGGGCGTGCGGGAACTTCTGGAGGAGTGGTGCGCCTGGCGTACGGAATGTGTCCGCCGCCGGGTGTTCTTCTCCCTGGGGAAGAAAAAGGAGAAGCTCCACCTGCTCCAGGGCCTCGAGCGCATCCTGCTGGACATCGACAAGGCCATCGCCATCATCCGGGAGACCGAGAGCGAGGCCGACGTGGTCCCCAACCTCATGATCGGCTTCGGCATCGACGCCGTCCAGGCCGAGTATGTGGCGGAGATCCGCCTGCGCAACATCAACAAGGAGTATATCCTCAAGCGCGTGGCGGAGCGGGACGCACTGGAGAAGGAGATTTCCGACCTGGAGGACCTCCTGAACAGCCCCGCCCGGGTGAAGAAGGTCATGATCGGGGAGCTGGAGGCGGTGAAAAAGAAGTACGCCCAGCCCCGCCGCACCGCCATCGTCTACGAGCACGAGATCGAATCCTACGACGAGAGCGAGGAGACGCCGGACTATCCGGTCACCGTCTTCCTCTCCCGCCACGGGTACTTCAAGAAGATCACCCCCCAGTCCCTGCGCATGGCGGACACCCAGAAGTACAAGGAGGACGACGGCCTCCGGGTCAGCATGGAGGCCGCCAACCGGGCGGAGGTCATGTTCTTCACCAACCGCCAGCAGGTCTACAAGTGCCGCCTGAGCGACTTCGAGGACACCAAGGCCAGCGTCCTGGGGGACTACCTCCCCAGCAAGCTGGGCATGGAGGACGGGGAGAGCGTGGTGGACATGGTCCTCCCCGGGGACTACAGCGGGGCCATGCTCTTCTTCTTTGAGAACGGCAAGGCCGCCCGGGTGGAGCTGGCCGCCTACGCCACCACCTCCAACCGCCGCCGCCTCACCGGGGCGTACAGCGGCAAGAGCCCTCTCGCGGCCCTCATCCACCTCAAGGAGGAGCGGGAGCTGGTCCTCTTCTCCACCGAGCCCCGGGCCCTCATCTTCCACACCGCCCTCCTGGCCCCCAAGTCCACCCGGACCACCCAGGGCGTCCAGGTCATGACCCTCAAGCCCAAATATCATCTGTCCGAGGTCAAGGCCCCGGAGGAGACCTCTATCACCAACCTCCCCCGGTACCGGTGCCGGGCCATCCCCGCCGCCGGGGCCCTCATCCGGGAGGAGGACGGGGACCAGATGCGGCTGCTGTGAGGGAGGCGAGGACTGCCGGGCGTGTGCGGTGCCTGCCAAATAGCGCACCGGGCCGGTCCCCTCTTTGGTTAAAATCACCAGAACCGCCCTCTGAAACTGTGGGAATGTGCTGAAATTGTTTTCCGCCCCTTTCCGCCCTTGACATTTCATCTAAAATATTTTATCCTGAATATGGCTTTCGGGCATTCTGCCCGGGCTTTCAAAATCACGAGCTGCCCGGCCACTCCACAAACTGGTCCGGCAGACTGACAAGAAAGGATGTATTCCGCGTAGGCGTGCGGTGTGGCAGTGTGGAGACCTGTCACAAAGGACCGGCGGCATCGCTCCGCCCGTCCGAGGTGAGAAGCGCGGAGGCGTTCTCACTAACGCCTGAGACATGGCAACTGTAACCCTGAAGAACGTCATGAAGATCTATCCCCACAGCGGCGACCAGAAGAAAAAGAAGGCCAAGAAGGGCGAGACCCCCGCTGAGGAGAAGAAGGTCAACCTGCAGGTCACCGAGCGCGGCGTCGTCGCCGTGCAGCAGTTCAACCTGGACATCGCGGACCAGGAGTTCATCGTCCTGGTCGGCCCCTCCGGCTGCGGCAAGTCCACCACATTGCGCATGGTGGCCGGTCTGGAGGAGATCAGCGAGGGCCAGCTGCTCATCGACGGCAAGGTCGTCAACGATGTGGCCCCCAAGGACCGCGACATCGCCATGGTGTTCCAGAGCTACGCCCTGTACCCCCACATGACCGTCTATGAGAACATCGCCTTCTCCCTGAAGCTCAAGAAGGTCCCCCCGGCGGAGATCGACCGCAAGGTCAAGGAGGCCGCCGAGATCCTGGGCATCACCCAGTACCTGGACCGCAAGCCGAAGGCCCTCTCCGGCGGCCAGCGCCAGCGCGTCGCCATCGGCCGCGCCATCGTGCGTGAGCCCAAGGTGCTGCTGATGGACGAGCCTCTGTCCAATCTGGACGCCAAGCTCCGTAACCAGATGCGCGCTGAGATCATCAAGCTCCGCCAGCGCATCCACACCACCTTCATCTACGTCACCCACGACCAGACCGAGGCCATGACCCTGGGCGACCGCATCGTCATTATGAAGGACGGCTTCATCCAGCAGATCGGCACCCCCCAGCAGGTCTTTGACCATCCGGCCAACCTCTTCGTCGCCGGATTCATCGGGATGCCCCAGATGAACTTCTTCGACGCCAAGCTGGAGAAGGACGGCAAGGGCTACTATGTCACCGCCTGCGGTACCCGCGTGGACCTGCCCGCCGACATGCAGAGCACCCTGAGCGCCAAGAACGCCGCGCCCCAGGATGTGACCCTGGGCATCCGTCCCGACCACCTGGAGCTGTGCAAGGCCGGCGACGCCAACGCCCTGCCCGCCACCGTGGATGTCACCGAGCTCATGGGCAGTACCATCCATATGCATGTGAACATCTCCGGCAAGGACGCCATCGTCATCCAGCCCACCATCGACCTGTCCAACGAGCAGCAGACCTCCCTGAACTACGGCGCGAAGATTCACGTCAACTTCCCCAGCAGCGTGGTACATCTCTTCAGCAAGGCCGACGAGAAGAGCCTGCTGTGATTCCTTGGCTTCGCTCGGTCAAACTACCTTTATGAAAAGAGGGACCTCCGCCGGCGGCGGGGGTCCCTTGTTGTAAGGAGGCGCTGTACCATATCCTGGCGGACGAGACGGTCAATACCTTCCTGCCCTGGGTTCCCCTCAAGAGCCTGAACGGTGGAGAGCATGTATACAATGGGTATTGGAATCAGTATTCTATACATTTTATGGAGACCGGAGTGGGTTCCCCGTGGGAAGGAGCGGACTTGCAGGCGCTGTGGCGGAGGGATACATGACAGAAAGCGGCGCATGGAGGGGACTCCATGCGCCGCTTTCGGGTCAATTTTCCATATGCTTGCCTAAAAAGGCGGCGATAGTCTGGGCCAGCTTGTACTCTGTCTCCCCGGTGACCTGGACCTCCCCGTCCTCCACGAAGAGGACCAGCCCCAGCACATCCCCCTCGGAAATGATGGGCGCGGCCACAGCGGCGGCGTACTTGTCCCCGGCCTCCGTGACGAAGACCCGGCGCTCCTCCCCAGTGTGCTGGTAGATCTTGCGGTCCTCCATGATCTGCTCCAGCTGGGGGCTGATGCGCTTGCCCAGCAGGTCCCGCTTCCCGCCGCCCGCCACGGCGATGATGGCATCCCGGTCCGTCACAGCGGTGATGGCCCCGCAGCTCTTGGACAGGGTCTCACAGAATTGGGCCGCAAAGTCGTCCAGCCCCCCCATCAGGGAATACTTCTTGAAGATCACCTCGCCGTCCCGGCTGGTGTAGATCTCGAGCGGGTCGCCCTCGCTGACAACATTGGAATAGAAGATTTTATCCGGGTGCTGGCTGGCGCTCTGGACGAGTTCTACGTCCTGGGGTAGTTCGCCGGAGCGGAGGAGGCTGCCGATGTCCGCCTTGAGCTGGATTTCCAGGTGGTCCTCGTAGACCTTAATCTTCTGGATGATGAGCTGGAGGTCGTTCCGGTCCAGCTTGGGCTTGGCGAGGATGCCGTCGAAGACCTCCAGGGCGGTCTTGGCGGTGCGGTTGACCTGGATGATGGTATTGCGCTTGTTCTCTGTCAGGGCGAGCTGGTTCTGGATGCCCTCCATCCGGCGGAGCAGGTCGCCCTCCAGCTCGTCGTAGGTCTCCTCCAGGGCCTCCTCCTGGTCCGGATGCTTCATGATGTCCCGGATGCGCTGGCGCTTGGTGGCTTTCAGCTCCTCCTGGAGGTCCGTCAGGACCGCCTCCAGGTTTGCCGCCGACTGTTCCGTCTCCGCTACGTCTTCCGCCTCCCGGGCGAGGTCCGCGTTGAGGCGGTCCAGCATGGCGGCGGAGTTGTCTTTGACCTTCTGGACGTAGATTTTCAGCAGCTCGTCCAGCTTGTCCACCCGGATGTGGTGGCTGGTACAGCCCTTGAGCCCCCGGCGGTGATAGGTCCCGCACCGGTAGGCGTCCTTGATGTCCCGGCGGCTCATGGCGAACATAGGGGAGCCGCAGTCGCCGCACTCCAGGAAGCCGGAGTAGGTGTTGTCGTACTTTTTCTGTCCCCGGTAGTGGGCGGTGGAGCGGGATTCCCGCAGGGCGCGGGCCGTGGCAAAGGTGCGGTAGTCGATGATCTCCTGGTGGTGGCGCTCGATGACGATGTGGTCCAGCTCGTCCCGGCGGACGTCCCTGCCGTTGATCTTCTTGCGGGTGTATTTGCCCTGCCGGAGGGTTCCAATGTAAAAATCGTTGTCCAGGATGCCCTGGACCGTCACGATGGCCCAGGCGGGCTTGACGGCGCGGCGGTACTCCTCCCCGGCGGCAAGCTTGCGCTCCTGCTCGGCCATGCGGGGGGTGGGGATGCCCTCGTCCGTGAGCTGGTTGGCGATCTTTTTGTAGCCCCAGCCGTCGATATAGAGCTGGAAGATTCTCCGGACGATCTCCGCCTCGGTGGGGACCACCTCGAACTGCTGGTGCTTATCCACGATGTAGCCGTAGGGGGCGGCGCAGATCCACTTGCCGTCCTGCTGGCGGCGCTTGATGACGGATTTGACCTTCTTGCTGGTGTCGGTGACGGGCATCTCGTTGATGAGGAACTGGAACTGAATTTTGAGCCAGTCGTCGTCGTTGGGGAAGTCGATGTTGTCCCCGATGGAGATGATGCGCACCCCCGCGTCCCGGAGGTCCTCCAGCTCCACCAGGCCCCGGGAGTTGCGCCGGGAGAAGCGGGAGAAGTCCTTGACGATGAGGATGTCCTTCGCATGGCCCATCAGCTCCCGGCGCATGGCCTGGTAGCCCTCCCGCTGCTCGAAGGTGTAGCCGGAGCGGTCCCGGTCCTCGTAGAAAGTCAGGGTGCTGTCCGGGAAACGGCGCTTGACGAAGTCCGAGAGGATGGCCTTCTGGTTTTCGATGGAGGTGTTGTCCCGGTCCAGCTCTTCGTCCACGGAGATGCGGCAGTAACCGGCGATGTTAAATTTTTCAATCATCTGCTTCACCCCTTAGATATTTCGCTGTCTGACGGTCAAATTCTGAGATGTAGTCCTTATCTTGCTTTTTGCGGAAATCCGCGTAAATATCGCTGACTTTTTTCACAGCCTCGTCGCGGGAGATGCGGCCCTTATCCCCCAGTACTTTGCGGCGGTTGTTTGTTAGGAACCGATCGGTCTCGGCTAACCAGTCCTTCATGCTCATGAGCTGTTCGTCCTCCGCCATCAGCTCGGCGTAGTCGATGAACATGGTGACCAGCCGGTTCAGGCGGGACAGCTCCTTTTCATTCAGGTAGTTTTTGGCGATCAGCACGTCACTTTTAAGGATTTTCCCATCCGGTGCGCCCTTCCAGGCCGTCAGGCCCATGGTAGGATTGTAAAAATCTATCGTGCGCCTGACACTGCGCCCGCCTTCATCTTGAACTGTTTCCATTTTGGAAATAGTTGCGCCTCGGTCAAGCTCTTCCTCTTCATAGATATTTTGCAGATGCTTACTGATTGCCGGTGTTTTGACATCGAATAACTCTGCCATTGCCTTTTGTGTCAGCCAGAACGTCTCGTCTTGGAATACCACGCTGACAAATTCCTTCTCGCCGCCGTTGTTGTAGAGCAGGATTTTTCCTGTCTTACCCGGTTCCTGATCCATCGCTTCCTCCAATCAAGACTATAAGCTCAATTCTTACACAGATAATATTGTATCACAGACAGCGAAAGAAAGCAACCGGAAAATCCATCGGATTGGAAAAGAGGAGCCCGCAGACCTTCCTGCGGGCTCCTCGTCTTGTCATTCAGCGAACACCTTGCACAATTCCACAAAGCACCCTTCCAGCGCATGGACCTTGGCAATGTCGTTTTTCTCGTAAAACCCTTGAATAATAAACCGGCCGTCCTCCAGCAGGAACACTTCCACCGTCTGCGCCTCCGGGCTGACGATCCAGTACTCCCGCACCCCTGCCCGCTGGTACAGGTCCAGCTTCACCAACCTGTCGTGCCGCCGGTTGGAGGGGGAGAGGATCTCGATCACCATATCCGGCGCGCCTTTACAGCCGTGGGCGTCCAGCTTGTTCCGGTCGCAGATGACGGAGATATCCGGCTCTACGACGGTCCGGACATTGGAGGGGGTATCGCCCTCCCGCTCAAACAGCCGCACGGCGAAGGGCGCGGGAATGGCAAGGCATTTTTTGCCCTCCAGGAAATTGGCAAGCTGACGGAACAGCTCGCCGCTGATGAGCTGGTGGCTCGTGGACGGCGGGGCCATCATGACCGCCTCACCGTCGATCAGCTCGATGCGCTCGTCCTCATCCCAAGTCAGATAGTCCGCATAGGTGAAAATAGTTTCTTTTTTTTCAGCAGGCAGTGCCATAGATATACCCCCTTGTCTTGATGCTTTCATTATACCGATTTCCAGCGAAAAAGGCAAGAAAAATATGAGGACCACTTCAAAAGCGCCTTGTTACATGGCCATTGCAGGGCCTTGTTCCTTTTCCTGCTCCACCTCCAGCTGGGCGATCCGTTTGCGGTTATAGCAGATCAGGCCGCTGGTAATCTCTTCCAGAGCCTGCTCTCCGGACAGGAACGTGGCGACCGTATAACCGGTCTCATGGAAACTCTGATACACCAGCTTGAGTTTCCTTTGCATCTGCGCGTCCTGTTTCTCTTCCCTGGTGAGCCAAATTTCTACAATTTTACTGTCGTTTCTGACGTTGAGCTCCAATCATCGATCACTTCCTCTGCCAATAGTTTCCTCTAAAGAGCCCGGCTTTATTCACATCCTGAGGTTGGGCCCCTGGTATTCCTCGTGGTCATCCCCGGCGTGGCCCTGAGCGATCTTCTTCTCCCGCTCCTTTTGGCGGGCCTTACGGTCCGTATGGGCCGGAGCGATGGAGACCGGGGCTACATCCCCAAGGCCCTCAAGATGGTGGCCGAGCCGTACCACAGCGCGGCCAAGCCCACCAGAACCGCCGGGATCGCCAGCTAAGTCCAGCTGGGGCGCGGCAGATGGATACGCGGGAGTGAGAAGCGCCGCTCTCTCTTTTTCCCAGCCTGTTGGAGGCTCTTCTGAATCAATTCCCCTGTGTCGGAGACCTCCTTTGCCAACGCGGTCATCTGCGCCTGGAGGGGGTGCGTCCTCTGGACCTTGAGGAGGTCGTACTGCGCCGCTGTCAGGCTGTACAGCGCGCTGAGCACCTCCAGCAGATCGTACCATTCGTCTGCGGTCGGGTGCTGCTCCGGCGGAGGTGCGGACGGCGGCAGGTTCCGCTGGCGCAGGTCCTCCAGCGATAAGCTCTGCTCTGATCCTGAATTCATGTTCCATGTTCTCCTTCAAATATTTTTCGTCGTGCAGGCGGTCATCCCGGCACTTTTTCCCATCGGGGGTGGCGTAGGTGATGTTCTTCCGGGCCTCCTGCCACCGGACGCTGTACCCCTCGCTCTGCATGAGCAGAATGAACTCGTTCCGGTCTCGGGCGTACCGCATACACTCGTCAATGAGATTCATCAGGCGGAATTTCCAGCTCTCGCCTTTGGCGGCGATGTGGTACTCGGCGTTGGAGAGGGACGCCACCTTTTTCTTCTCCTTCGGCTGGAATACCGGCAGGCCGAACTCCTGGCAGATCGTGTCGTTGCGCACTCGGAGTTCGGCCAGCTCCGGTTCGCTGATGTGGAGCTTCCTGCCGTCGTCCAGGCTGACACTGCTAATGATAAAGTGGGAGTGGATATGTGCCCGGTCCGTGTGGGTGCAGACCAGGACCTCCCGGCCTTGGAAATATTCTGCAAGTTTTAGTGCGGCGGCGTGGGCGGCGGGAGGATCGACCGCCTCTCCCGCCGGGAAAGACTGGACCATGTGGTAAAACATCCTGCCGTCCTCTTTGTGGTACAGGAGCTTGGTGCGGAGGAAATCGTCATAGACGCTCTCCGGACGGCAGTTATAGCCGCTGACCAACTGCTGGTCCTCCCACCGGGTCTTCTGCTCCTGCTTGACGTACCGCATGACCGCGCCCATGCCGCCGCGGCTCTGCCCCCGGGGGTAGTTGGTGAAACTGATGATGGCTATCTGCCCCGCCTCCCCTGCTCCTGGATGCTTCGGAGAGCGGCGCTGATGTCTGCCAGCTCCTGCGCGGTGCGCTCCAGGTCCACGGCGCTGATGCGCCCCATGTTGGCCAGGATGGTCAGGCGGTTCAGGTTGTTGCCGATAGCCCTCTGCTGTTGCAGGACCTCTTTCAAGCCGTCTATCACTACGATCTGCCGGCCCAGACAGCAGCGGGTGACGTACTCGCTCTGGGACAGACGGGCCTGCTTTGCTTTTTGCCGGATGACTGCCAGGTCTTCAGAGGCGATCCGGATGCTGAATGTGGTGTCTTTTTTCATCTCTCTCCTTTAAAAGTGGGTGCGGGCTTCTGCCCGCAAAATGCGGTTGGCAGGGCTGGGGCTTCGCCCCATGTCCAGACAAACGCGATGCTGGCCCCACCCGAAGGTGGGTCTTCTCCCGTCTACGGTACCCTGTCCGGTTTCCGGTGGCATGGTGTGTTTTCGTGCAGGCCCACAAGCGCCGAATGTGCCGGTTTTTCCAGGTGTGGGGCTTGTCCCCTGGACCGGCGGTTGAACCCGCACAAACGGCCTCACGGGGCCGGACAGGAGGCTTTGTGACAGTTGTGACGGCTGTGACAGGAATTTCAGTCCCAGTTTTTCCCGTCATTCCCGTCACTGGTGTCACAGGAGGAGCAGGCGATATGCAGTTGTCTGGATTCTCTGGTGCGGCTGCTGGAGACATGGATGCCGGATTTCTCCAGGTCTCCCGCATACCTGGCAAGCCTCCTGGACAGCACGCTGGGGGAAATCATATCCCCCGTTCTCTGTTTCAGCAATGTACTCAACTCCGTAGCGGTCCCGTTAAAAGAGTGCAGTTCATGGAGAGAGCCAGAGAGAAAAATAAGCTCCGGATCTGTGGAAATATTTTCTCCCTCCAGCGGTCCGGTCAGCTCCCAGGTGTGCGTCTCCTGCCGGAAGCACAGTTCCAGTGTGCGGGACTCGATGTCCCGGCCCGTGCAGTGCAGTTCCGCGCTGGGACTGCCCCGGTCCTTCCGCTTCAGGACGAAGTTGGAATCTGTCACGCCGCTCAGGGCGGTCGTCCCGGAGATCATATTCATCGGATCGTTGTCGTTCATCTTCCGCAGGTGGTGGATCAGAAGGACCGCGATGTGGTGCCGGTCTGCCAGTTCCTTCAACAGGGAGAGCTCCCGGTAGTCGCCTGCATAGGAGTTGGCCTCCGGAAGGATATCGCGGATCTTCTGCAATGTGTCGATGACAACGAGGATGGTGTCCGGGTGTTCTTCGAGGAAGTGTTCGATCTGCTCCTCCAGTCCGCCGCCGATCCTGCCGGACAGATTGGCAAAATGCAGGGCGCCCGGCGCGTCGTCCGTGATCTGGAACAGGCGGTTTTGAATGCGGGCATAGCTGTCCTCCAGGCAGAGGTACAGGACCGTTCCCTGCGCTGTTGGCAGCTCCCACATGGGTTCTCCCTTCGATACGCAAAGGCAGATCCAGAGCGCCAGCCAGGATTTGCCGGTCTTGGGTGCGCCCGCCAGAAGATGCAGCCCCTCCGGCAGAAGGCTGTTCACAATGAACCTTGTGGCGGGCAGTGGTGTGGATAGCAGGGTGTCCGCGTCGATGGTATTCAGTTTTTGCATCTTTCACCTCCGGAAAAATATTCGATTGACTTTGTTGTCTGTTTCTGATAGACTAGCATCAAACTGCTTTAACAAACAGTCTAATTGTAAACTGAGTGTAACATGATTGTGCACCATTGTCAAGTCTAAATTTATTAAAAAATAAAGGTTGGTCTATTACAGGAGGAGTAAACTATGCCAGACTATATTTTCAAGACCTACATCCTTGGCGGGAGAGAGTATTTTGTATATGGGGAGCGATACGCACCTTTCGAGCAAACAAATGTGGTCAAAGAAAAAGACTTCCCATTTCTGGAAAGTCTTTTAGAGTTGCTGTACCTTGATATCTGGAAGTATGAACCCTTGTTCAAAGATATGGAGCGGGTAATCCGGGAAATTTATCGGGAGGATGATTACAGCTATCAGGCCCGGCTGAGCGGCTTGCTGGATGAACTTGCCCAGGTCCACATCTTTTTTCAACAGACACGCTTGGATTGGAAATATCGGCTGAGCTTGGTCGGTACGCCTAAGGCGGGTGACTTGTTTGACCTGCTCCCTATCAAGAAGCTCACGCATATCCCATCAACAGTTCATGAGATGCAGCGGCAGATCAAAGGTATTTTTGAGCGGGTTCTGGATATTGATACCGGTACTGATCCTGTCCAGAAGCGGATGACGCGATTTCTCCGCAATGAGGATTACGCCAGGCGCACCTTTGAATTTGCCGCTTCTCTTCCTCTGCACTTTGAGGCTACAGGCCATGATACCTTCGGAGAGGTATTGTATCCCAGAGATGTTTATGACTTGATCGAGTACTCCCTGAGAGAAGCTATCAAGCGGGAACAGCGGATGCGGGTCTGTAAGAACTGCGGCCGCTATTTTGCCATCGCCCGGCGGAGCACTGCCGAGTATTGCGAGAGGCCCATTGACGCCAAAGGACGGACGTGCAAAGATGTTGGTTCGATCGTCCAGTGGACGAAGAATCGGGCAGATGATGATATCTTCAAGGCTTACCGCAGAGAGTACAAGCGGCGCTTTGCCTGGATCAAGGCGGGCAGGGTCACTGCGGAGGAGTTCTATGCCTGGAGCGAGAAAGCGCGGGAGAAAAAGGCGGAGTGCGACAGCGGGAAAATCTCCTTGGGGGAGTTTGAGGGGTGGTTGAGGGAGTCCTGAGAGCTTTAAAATGCATATGTTGGCTGAGATTTACCATTTGTTTGGATAAAATATCCTGTTTTGCAATGCCCAAGCTAAATTTTGTCGGAAATAATCGCTGTGCCCTATCCTTTGTCAGAAGCAGGCATCATTCCGCACTGCCCGTTATCGTAAAATGTCCTTCCCCAGCCGCTGATAATACCTCTCCAGCTTCTCCTCACAGATCTGCTGAATCTCCGCCTTTTCATCCTCCCCCAGCCGCTTCCACACCGCCTCATCCACCTGGATGATCCCCAGGGTCCTGGTGTGCCGGAGCATCTGCATATCCTCGAATCGCTTGAAGGGGTTGGTCAGGATGTTCCGCTGGGCCTCGCTGCTGGTGTAGTTCCCCTTGGCAAAGATGCTGTTTGCTTTCTCCACCACCAGTCCTGCGGTCCGCCGGGCCTCGTAGTAGGTACGGAAATAGTCCGCAATGTCCTCCAGCCTGACGCGCCCCTTTTCGTCGGCGTACCGCAGAACCGCCTTGAGCAGGACCGGCTTGTAGGAGTAGCTCATATCCATTTTCCGGACCATATCCAGGAACAGGTCCTTGCGGTTGGAGTCGTCTATCAGCGTCCAGCCGTACTGCCGGGCATACCGCTCCAGCGATTCCTCCTTAAAGTATTTGAAGGTCCGGTGCTCACTCATGGGCACAGTCAGGTCGGGGACCAGCTTTCCCTCCCGGACGTACCGCTCGATGGTCTCTGCCTGCACATTGACCCGGCGGACAAACTCCATCTGGGAGACCATCCCTTCCGCCTCGTCCTGCCAGTTGAAGACATCCACCAGCTCATAGTCCGTGGCGTCCACCGGCCAGTCCAGGAGGGCTGCTGGCTTCTCCCAGCGGGCATACAGCTCCGCCTCGGCGGCGCGCCGGTCCTGGGGGGACAGGACCAGCTCCCCGGGGCGGTAATTCCTCAGCTTGAACAGCCGGTGGAGGGACATGGGCATATTGTACTGGCTTGCGTTGTCCACAAAGTCGAAGACCATCAGGCTCTCCTTGCCCTCGTACAGCCGCATCCCCCGGCCGAGCTGCTGGGTGTAGAGCACCCGGGACATGGTGGGCCGGGCCATGAACAACACCTCGATCTCCGGACAGTCCCAGCCCTCATTCAACAAATCGCAGGCGCAGAGGACCTGGAGCTCCCTGGAAACAAATTTCTCCTGAAACCTTTCACGCTCAGCACGCTTCATATCCCCCGCCACCGCGGCAGCGGGCACTCCGGCCTCCTGAAAAAGGGCCGCAATCTCCTTCGCGTGCCAGACAGAGGCGCAGAACACCACAGTCCGCCGTCCCCGGGCATACCGGAGCCATGTGTCCACGATCAGGCGGTTGCGCTCGGGCACATAGATTTTTGTCTCCAGGTCCCGGATGTTGTAGCGGACGCTGTTGAACCGCACCTTGGTCAAGTCGATGTTCGTCCGGATGCGGATGCACCGCACCGGCGTCAGCTCCCCCAGCTCTACGGCGGTCTGGATGTCCAGCTTGTGGGCGGTATTTCTGAAGATTTCCAAGATGCTCCTGCCGTCCGAGCGCTCCGGCGTAGCGGTCAGCCCCAGCGTAAACCGGGGCCTGAAGAAAGCCAATACCTTCTGATAGGTATCCGCCGCCGCGTGATGGGCCTCGTCTATGATAAGGTAATCAAACGCGTCATCCTTGAAAGCCTCCAGATGCAGCGCCACGCTCTGCACACTGCCGCAGACCACATGGGCCTCCGGCTCCTTCACGCCCTCCATGAAGCGCCCCGCCGCCGCCTCCGGCCACAGCGCCCGGAAGGTCTCCGCCGCCTGGTCTACCAGCTCCTGGGTGTGGGCCAAAAAGAGGGTCCTGCCTCCGCAGCGCTTTGCGTCCAGGACCGCTGTTACTGTTTTGCCTGTGCCCGTGGCGTGGCAGAGCAGGGCGATGGTTTCCCGGCGCTCCCGCATGGCCCGCAAAGCCTCCAACGCCTCCCGCTGGTGCTTTTTCAGCTCCAGGGAGCCGCCGTCCAGTGCTCTGCCCCGCTGGGGCGGCAGATAGTCCTCGATCTCCCGCAGCCGGGGCCGGTTCCCCAGAAAGACCCGGAGCTCGTCCTTCACCAGCTCCGGCTGGAGCTGCATCTGCCGCACCGCCCACCGGTACACATCCCAGCCCAGATAGACCATGCTGTTCTGCTTGAGCAGGTCGTCATAGAACTTGCCGGACGCAACAAGGCCCTTGTGGTGGGACGCCTCGTCGTCGATCTCTATGGCCACCCGGCGGCCATTGCTCTCCAGAGCAAAGTCCGCATAGCGGCTGTTCTGGTAAATGTCGTAGAAATGGTATTGGGAGTAGAGATACCCGGCCTTTTCCGCGCCGAACGCCTCGCTGAACAGTTGGATGAACAGGTCCTCCGCAATACTGCCGGAGGCAGAGTGCCGGACAGCCATGGCCGTTCCCTCATTTCTCTCTGACTTCCTTTAACAGGAGCTTCTTCTCAAATCCGCCTCTCTGGGTGGCCTTTTCCCGCCGCGCCTGCTCCAGCTCCGCCCAGGTCCAGCCCCGGGCCCGGACCACCGCCCGCAGGACCTCCAGCAGGTCAGCCAGCTCCTCCAGGGACTTGCTCTCCTGATACTCCTCCAGCTCCTCGGTCAGCTTGGCGTCCAGCATCTGGAGACAGCGGCTGTCGGAGAGGACCTCCACCGTGCAGGTCTTCCCGTCTGATGCAATGATCTCCGGGATGCGGTCGCGGACCAGCTTGTTGTATGTCTTTGTCATGACACAGCGGGCTCCTTATCCATATGATCTATGTCGAATTATAGACTGAATGACAGCCCCTGTCAACCTGCCGTTCCCTCCCGCAGGGCTCGTTTGATCTCCGAAATGACACGCAGCAGGAACTGCCTCTCATACGAGCTGCAATCAGCGACGACAGGGGCGAAAGCGTGGTGAAAGGCTGCGGGGGGATACTCCAGGCTGTCCGCCAGGAGCTCGTCCGTGGAAACCTGGAGCGCATTTGCCAGACTGACCAGAGTCTCCATGCTCATGATCTTTTTTCCCCGCTCGATATGGCTGATGTAGGCCGGACAGCATCCCACCAGCTCAGACAACTCCGCCTGTGAGAGCCCGTTTCTCCGCCTGAACCCCCTGATCTTTGCTCCAACTGCCGCATAATTGATACCCATACAAAAACCTCCTGAAAAATTTGCAAAGCATTGTATCGGTACCGGCCATTCAGCGGCGACAAGTCGAAAAAAGCGGGAAATATGGACCACAGGTCAGGATCATGACCTGTGGTTCATCGCTTTCCCCTGTAACCGGAGGTATAATAGCGCTATTCTTTTACAGGAGGATATGTATGGAATCAACTGATATTTTTGACAGGATGAACGGCCTGGCTCAGCAGCCGTCCATGCTGCCCGCGCCTACAGGTCAATCCACTTTGCAGGAGCGGATAACCGCCCACAGGGCGTGGCTCCAGAGCATTCCCCACGAGCGCCCCGACCCCGCAAGACGGTATCGGATCGGCGTCTATATCCGCTACTTCAACCAGACGCGCCACAGCGGCTATCTCGCCTACCACAAAAAGCAGTTCGAGGATACTGTCGCCCTCTGTCCCAACTGGGCGCTGGTGGACTTTTACGTCGATGAGGGCGCTGCGGCGCCCAGCATGGCGTCCGCGCCCGCCTGGTGCCGCCTGCTGGAGGACTGTTCTGCCGGGAAGGTGGACCTGATCCTCACGCAGAAGATCTCCAATGTCTCCAGGAGGCCCCTTGAGATGACCTTCTGCGCGAAGCTTCTCGCCCGGCAGGAGCATCCAGTGGGGATCTATTTCATCTCCGAGGACATTTTCACCCTGGCGTCCTACTACACGGCGGACCCGGCGGATGGTCTGTTCCAGCCGCCGCCCGACCGGCAGGTTCTGCCGGAGGAGCGGCAGTGACGGGCGGAAAGCGGCGCGAAGAGGAAGAGCGGGCCAAGCTCCGCGTCCGCAGACACCTCCACGTTACGGTGGACGAGGCCAACTATACGTACTTCCCGGAAAAAAAGCCCGTCGATTTTCACAGCAGCGACCTCCACCAGCGCGTGGCCGTCTACGCCCGTGTTTCAACCGGAAGTATCAGTCAGGTCAGCTCCTTTGAGCTGCAAAAGGAGTACTACAAAAAATTTGTCACCTGCCGCCCCAACTGGGAGCTGGTCCAGATCTACGCTGACTCCGGCGTTTCCGGCACCTCGCTCAGGCATAGGGACGCCTTCAACCGGATGATAGCTGACTGTAAGGCGGGAAAAATCGACCTCATTATCACGAAAAATGTCTCCCGCTTTGCCCGGAACCTGATCTTATGTATCCAGATTGTTCAGGACCTGGCCGGGCTGGACCCGCCGGTGTGCGTGTTCTTTGAATCGGAGCAGATTTTCTCCCTGGATGAGACCTCGAACGAGGCACTCACATTCCTTGCGCATATGGCGGAGAAGGAGTCCCATATCCGCAGCCGCAGCATGGAGGCGTCCCTGCGGATGCGCCTGGACCACGGCATCCCGCTGACGCCGAAGCTGCTGGGCTACACCCACGACAGCGAAGGGAACCTGACCGTCAACCCCAAAGAGGCTCCCACCGTAAAACTGGCGTTTTATATGTGCCTCTACGGCTATTCCACGCAGGAAATTGCGGACACTTTCAATTCCTTGGGGCGCAATTCCTACCTCGGGAACGTCAAGTGGACCGCCAGCGGCGTCGCCGGCATTCTGCGCAACGAGCGTCACTGCGGCGATGTGCTCACCAGAAAGACCTACACCCCCAACTACCGCGACCATCTCGCAAAAAAGAACCGGGGTCAGAGGCCCCGGAGCTGGTATAAAAATCATCACGAGGCCATCGTTTCCCGGGATGACTATGCCGCCGTCCAGAAGATACTGGACAACGCGCGATACAGGGCCCGGCAGGTCCTCCCCGTGCTCCGCGTCATCAAGGAGGGCTCTCTGCGCGGCTTTGCCGTCATCCACCCGCGTTGGGCGGGGTTTGGCCCGGGAGATTACCTGTCCGCCTCCCAAGCCGCGCCCTGGAACGAAACGCCTGCGTCACAGATCGAGGCGAATGCCGGGGACTTCGACCTGCGGGGATTTGAAGTCACCAGAGGGGAATTCCTGCGGCCCGCCCATCTGCCGGCCGTGCGCTTTGGAGGCCGGCAGGTCCATTTTAACGCGGCATGTGTCCGCGCTCTGGGCGGGCAGGAGTATGCGGCCCTGCTGATCGACCCGGTCCGCAAACGCTTTGCCGTGCGGCCCGCGGGTGAAAAGGACCGCTGTGCGGTGCGGGTCTCGACGGTCCAGCGGGAGGTCCGCCGTCCAAGGACAGTCGCCGCAACAGCGTTTCTAAGCACGGTCTTCCAGCTTTTCGGATGGAACAGCGCCTATCAGTACCGCATTTCCGGTTCTCTCTGGAAAAACGGGCACGAAACTGTATGTGTTTTCCGCGCGGAAGACGCGGAGGTCCGCCTCCCTGTGCAGATGCTGTCCGGCGGGTCCCAGCCGCTCTTTTCCGCCGGGCGCTATGTCCGGGCAGTCCCGGAATCCTGGACAGCCGCCTTTGGCAGACCGTTTTACGCGCACCAGTCAGAAAGCCTGCGCTGTCCGGAGGGGCTGGCCTGCGGGGGAGAGCCTGTTGAAACCGGAGAAAAACTCCAGGTGACCGGCAGAGAGGAGTTGCGGCGGTACATCCGGCAGGAATTGCGGGAGCTTCAGCCAAAGGAGGCGGCGGATGGATGAGCGACAGATCACACAGTGGACATCTGACAGCAGTGCGCCCAACAGCTTTCAGGTGGTCCGGCAGGAGTTCTTCTCCCACACCAGAGAGCCCATGCTGACCTTCAGCCGCTGTCGCATCCATGTCAACGCGGTCTGTCTTACAAAGTTTGAGGGTGCGATGGGCGTGCAGGTGCTCATCGACCAGGAGGCGCGGGTCCTTGCCCTGCGCCCCGGTCAGGAGGGGATGCGGGATGTCTGGCCGTGGTGCGGCGTCTCCGGCGGAAAACGTCGGCCCCGGCAGACGGCTTGCAGGCTCTTCTTTGCGAAGGTGGCAAGCATGATGGGCTGGAGCCCGGACTGCCGCTACAGGGTCCTGGGTAGGCTGGTCCGGGCTAACGGCGGGGCACTGCTCGTGTTTGACCTGACGGCGGCGGAGGCGTTTCCCCAGGGCGCAGGCCCCTCCGCGCCGGTCTTTCCGGAGAACTGGCGGGATTCCTTCGGTCTCCCGGAGCCGGAACACCGCCGCTTCCTGGGGGTGCGTACCTTTGACGGCCACGCCATTTTTACCGTTACGGAAAATGCGCAGGAGGGAGAAGATTCACATGGATAAACGAAGCTTACGGGAGCTCAAGATCGACAGGGAACTCCAGAGCCTGGTCGTCCCTCTCTCCAGAGCGCAGTATGCACAGCTGGAGGCCGACGTGCGCGCGGGCCGGTGCCGCGAGCCGCTCCTGACCTGGCGCGGCTGTATCCTCGAAGAGTATGAGCGATATGAGATATGCGCCCGGCACCACATCGAAATCCCCGTGGCGGAGACGGCTTTCAAGTGCCGGGAGGCCGTGACCGCATGGCTCTGCGCCGGACAGCTGGAACGAACCGGCCTCACGGAACAGACCAGGCGATGTTTGATGGGAATATGGCTTGAGGCGGAGAAAGCCCTCAACAGGGAAAAATACGGCCACCCCAAATCAAAGGAGACCGAGCGCCGCATTGCGGCCCGCGCCGGCGTGGCTCCGGCGAGCGTCCAGAGGTACGGGAGGTACGCAAAAGCACTGCGTCAGATGGACGCGGTGCACCCCGGGCTGCTATCCCAAGTACTGTCCGGCAAATGCGCGCAGCCGATCCAAAAAGCCGTAGAGACGGCAAAAATGCACATAGAAAAACGATCCGCTTCTGTGAAGGATATGCCCGCCTACGACCCGGACGCAACACTCACAGGACTTGCTCTGACAGCCCCGTCGTGGGCAGGCTCCATCCGACGAGTCCGTGAACGGGCGGATATGCCCGCGGTGTCTCCCGCCGCAAAAGTCCGTCTCGCGGCAGCTCTGGAGGAACTGCAAAACGAGATCGCTTCTATACTTTCTGTAATTGAGGAGGATCCTGATGGACTTTCGTGACTTTGTTCCCAACGTCTGCTTTGAGCAGATCCCCATCAAGAACCTGGTCTCCAACCAGGACTATCAACGCAGTCTCTCGCCGGCACACGTCGCCAAGGCCGCCGCGGAGTTCGATATCTACCAGATCAATCCGGTCAAGGTCAGCCGGCGCGGCGGTGTGAATTACGTCTTCAACGGACAGCACACCATCGAGATCGTAGCGGCGGTCTCCGGCTCCCGGGACACCCCTGTCTGGTGCATGATCTACGACGACCTGAGCTACGAGCACGAGGCAGACATTTTTGCCAATCAGATGCGGTTTGTCAAAAAATTACAGCCCTTTGAGATCTTCAACGCCAATATCGAGGCCGAAAATCACACCCAGATGATGGTCCACAGCCTGCTCCGCTCCTATCAGCTGACGGTGGGCCCCAAGCGGCGTCCCGGCGTGATCTGCGCCATTTCAACGGTGGAAGCCATCTGCCAAAAATATGGGTACCCGGTGCTGGAGCGGGTCTTGCGGCTGATCGTCGGCACCTGGGAGGGGGACATCAACTCCTTTACCGCCAACATCTTCAACGCCGTCGCAAAGCTGGTGGTGACCTATGGGGACGCCCTCAGCGAGGAGCTCTTTATAAACCGGGTGGGGAATCTGTCCATCAAACAGCTCACCCGGATGGCAAAGGACCGGCGTCCAGGCTCCATGGGCTATGCGGAGACGATGGTGATCGAGTACAACGGAAAAAAGAAGAACCAGACCGGACGCCTTCTCATTGGTGCGCTCTACGCGAGAGAAAATGCCCGGCTGGATCATCCGGAAGAGACATAAGTCCGCGCCATCATGCCTCTTGCTTTTCCCTGATCCTGCGCTCCACCCGCTCCATCTCGTCCCACAGCGCCGGGCGGCGGGGATATGCCTGATGGAGCTCAGCAATCAGCGTCTGCGCCGCTGCGATCCCGCCGAAGTCCACCAGTGAGCAGAGCAGTTCACAGAGATTATGATAATCCCTGCGGTTGTCGATCCGCTTTGCAGTCTGGCGGATCACAGCGGAACACATTTCACAAATTTCCTCGCCGTACTGGGAGGCCAGTATTCCGCCGTATTGGAACACCGTATCCTGGTAAACACGCACCTGCTCCATCAGCAGAGCCGTCTCGTTTTCCTGGGCCAAAATCTCCATATATTGGCGGGCAGGAAGCGCGGTCTTCAGCTCCGTGAGAAGTTGCGGGAAGGCTTCCTGCCACCTGCCGTCCTCGATCAACAGCGCTTTTGTAGTCTCATAAAACTTTCTGTATCCACACAGTGCCAGCTTACGGGCTTGTCCAATCTGTTGCTCCCGCTGTCCCCAGTCCCGATAGATTTCATAGAGGAGCTCCTGCCATTCATAGTTGTAAGACAGCGATTCCGGTGCTTTTTTCTCTATGCGCTCCCGGCACAGCCGTTCCGCCCCGGCATAGTCCCCCGCCTCCATGTGCTCCTGCACCAGCATCCGCCGGAACTGGTCTACCTCCACATGGTCCTCTAAGTACGCACGGCCCGCCGCCTGCCCGTGAGCGGCACATACGATACGGTACCGGACAAGCTCCTCCTGCTCTGTATAAAAACGGCTGTCCGCGAAGCGCTCCCACCGGCGGTCGCTCAAGCGGTCCAGCGCACGGTAGAACGCGCTCTCATTCTGCGCGTCAGCCAGGACCGCGATCCGCTCCAGGAAGTCAAAACGCTGGTCCTCCCAGTCTTCAAAAGCCGCGTCCTGCGCAGTGTCGAGGAGTCTTCGCACCCACTCCCCGCGCTCCCCGCCGCTTCTGGCGAGGCTCTGGACGGCAAGTTCCACCGTCTCCAGCGCGGCATCCACTGTGCGCCACAGCAGATCAGGGCTCTCATCTGCATCCTCTCCTAGCAAATTCATTCCCGTTAGCAGAACAAACAGCGCGATCTCCAACGCTTGGTCACACTGCCCGCGTTCGACCCGTCGGTGGGCCTTGATCAAAGCGTCCTCCAGGTCCCCGCAGATTGTGTCACAGCTGTCCCAATCGATGTAGCCACGCTCTCTATTGGCGCGGACCGACGCCCGCACCAGCTGTTTGATTGACGCCAGTTCCTGCTCTCCGCTGTCTTCCAACGCGGACAGCACTTGGCTCTCAAAGCGCTTGTCTTTACGGCAGTGCTCCAGAATCAGCTCCGCAAGCTGTTCTTTTTCCGCACGCTCCACAAGGTCCCGGATGGAGATTTTCCTTGCATCTCCCTCCTGAGTCTCTTCTTTCGGCGGCTCCGCCTGGATGGCCAGCAGTGCCGCCGCCGTGTGCTTGCACACGGGGCCCCAGTCGTAGGGGCAGTCACACTCCCAGGCTTCCACCTCGCCATCCTCGTTGAAGTCGATCTCCACCAGGTAGGGCTCGTCCTCACTGCCGGATACCTCGGCTGTCACATGGCGGTCATCCCACTTGATGCTCTCCACGTTCCCACTGCGGAAGTAATCTTGTCCGCGGGATAAAATGACAGGATCAACGCCAGCTAAAAACTGCTGGATGCCATTGGATAGGGACATCTCTGTCCGCCTCCCTCCTATATATTCTCGAGTTTCTCAAATTCTTTCAAGTTCAGCTCCCGCTTCAGCTCCTCCTCCGTGGGCAGATAGGGCAGATACTTCGCGGCGTAGATTTGCCGGTTGTCCTCCGGCAGGGTCAGCTGTATCAGCGTATCGCTCTTCTGCGCGCACAGGAGCAGGCCCACAGGCGGATTGTCCCCCTCGTTCATCTGATAGCGGGTGTAGTAATTCACATACATCTGCATCTGCCCGATGTCCTGGTGGGTGAGGAGCCCCGTCTTCAGGTCGATCAACACAAAGCACTTCAAAATGTAGTTATAGAATACCAGATCAATATAAAAATGCTGTCCGTCCACATTGAAATGCTTCTGCCGCGCCACAAAGGAGAAGCCGCGCCCCAGCTCCAGCAGGAACTTCTGCAAATGGTCGATCAGCGCCTGCTCCAGGGTGGACTCATAGAAGTGCTCATTTGCCGGAAGATTCAAAAATTCCAACACATATGGATCTTTGATGATCTGCTCATACTCCGGCTTCGGCTCCGTAGTCTGGATCTCGGCCGCGACGCTCTCCTTGTCGCGGCTTGCAAGGATGCGCTGGTAGAACATGGTATTGATCTGCCGCTCCAGCTGGCGGGAGCTCCACCCGGCCTTTGCGCACTCCTCCAGATAGAACGCTCTAGCCTTGGCGTCGTTTACCTTCATCAGGGAGCGGTAATGGGTCCAGCTCAATTCGGGACGCAGTGCGTCCTGAATTGGGAACGTGAGGTAGAATCGCCGCATATTGCGCAGATTGCTGATATCGAACCCTCTTCCAAATTCCTCCGTAAGCCGCTCTGAAATATATTTCAGCACCTGCTTGCCGTAAGCGGCCCGGTCGTTCTCTCCGCAGGATTCAAAGATCGACTTGCCGATCTTCCAATAGGCGGTCACCATGGCGGCGTTCACCGCCGTGTAGACCTGCCCCTGGGCCTCGATCACATAGCCCCGGATCGAGCGGTAGGCGTCCTCCGACTGCGGGACATCCGGAATACTTTCTTGTTTCATCAGCTTCTCCATAAACGTATCCTCTTTCATTTCAACGTGGTATCACTCAGCTTTTAGACTGTATTATACGCCATTCCCACAGAAATAGCAACAGAAAGCAGGCTCTAAAGAAAACGCCGGGTTTCTGTTTCAAAGTGAGGCACAGGGCAAAAAAGAGGGACACCCCGCGTCACACGGAGCGTCCCCTTATGTATCTTCCCAGCCCATCCGCCGCTCCAAGGCCAGCATCCCGCCGCAGAACCGCTCCCACGGCTCCAACGTTGTCGGTGACGGGTCGCCCTCCCGGATACGCATGGTGCGCCGGATCTCCTTGGGGATGACTACCCGCCCAAGGTCGTCGATGCGGCGCACGATCCCAGTTGCTTTCATTCACGATTCCTCCCATATCTCTCCCGCCGGAGCGGGACAAAGTTTTCATCCACTGCCTTGGAAAACATGGATAGTATCCGCAGATATTGGGAAGGTATACAGTTTTCGGGCTGGTTTTGTTTGCCTGCCGGACTGTATCATGAAACCTTTTATGTGCATCAAGTGCAAGTCGCACTCACCGGAGCGCCGTCAGGCGAACTTGCATTTGGTGCACAAAAAAATTTTGCGTCAAATGCTATTGATTTTCTCAATGTCAAAGCGGGGTACCGTTAGCCGGATTGCTTGCATTAGGAAGCTTAGTTTTTCTTGCGGGGTGTAGGGAACGCTTGCTTCCTTCCCTATCCCCCTCACAAAAGTGGCCGCGCCGCTTTTGTGACACGCAGAGGAGCTCTCCGATCCCGGAGAGCTCCTCTCAATCTGCCAATCCTTCCAAAGGCTCCAAGCGCATCCCGGAGATAGGCCGGACCTCAAACGTCCCATGCGCCAAGTCGAAGCACACCAGCTTCCCGTCCGCGTCGATATAGACGTATTGGTACGAGATAGGCGCCCGGTTCTCGCCGCACAGCGTCTCCAGCAAGGGCTCCAGCTCATAGTCCTCCAGCGTGTGCCGGTCGGAGTAGAGATACAGGTCATAGCGGCCCAGAAATGCGTAGCCTGCGTTCAGCTTTTGCAGCTTCCTGCGAAAGGGCTCCACGAACCCCGCCGCCGGGAGGGGCTTGATGACGAAGGTCTGCCAATTATGGTACTCGATGCCGCACTTGGCGCACAGCTCGAGGACCCTGTCCGACGGGGCCTGGTAGGGCTGGCTCACCGCGATCTCCGATACCAGCCGCTCGAAGATCTCCCCGTTGACGGACGTAACCTCGATCCCCGCCGCCCCGTCTTCTGTCTGAAGGTCCGGTTTGTCCCGCAGGAGGAGCGTCCCGTACCGCTCCGGGTACATCGTCTCCAGGACATGCTTTGCGTAGATCTCATAGGGGCTGATATGTCTTGACATGATCGTGTCCTCGTTCTGTGTGGTTCCGTCCGGCAGGAGGCGGAAGGTCTGGTCCTTAAAGGTCATGATGACCGTCTCCGGAAAATGCTCCGTCTGCTGGAAGGAGCGCTGGAACGCCCCTTGACAATCTCCCCGGAGTCGGGATCGAATGGATCCAGCAAGCTCATCCGCGCTTCTCCAGGTACGCCAAGATCTCCGCCGCGTTGGTGTCCGGCTTCACCTTGGGCATGACCTTCTCGATGACGCCCTCCCCGTTGATAACGAAGGTGGAGCGGACCACGCCCATGCTCACCTTGCCGTAGTTCTTCTTCTCCTGCCAGACGCCGTAGGCCTGGATGGCGGTCAGCTCCGGGTCGGAGAGAAGGACGAAGGGCAGGTCATACTTCTCCGCGAACCTCTGGTGGGAGGCTTGCGAATCCTTGCTGACGCCGATGACCACGGCGTCGATCTTCTTGAAGTCCTCATAGGCCCCGGCAAAGGCGCAAGCCTGCCGGGTACAGCCGGGGGTGTTGTCCCGGGGGTAGAAGTAGAGCACCACCGTCTTCCCCGCGAAGTCCGCGAGGGACACCAGATTTCCGTCCTTGTCCGGCAGGGTGAACGCCGGGGCCTTCATTCCAACTTCCAACATATTCAGATCCTCCTTGTTGATAACTGCAAATAGGTGTCAGGACAGCAGCGCCCCCTCCGGGATGAGGGCGGAGCCGATGTCGCTGGGCGCGAAGTATGCGTTGAGGATCTCCACCGCCGTGGAGGCCAGAGCCGCGCCGCTGCCGCCCCGCTCGATGGCCACGGCCACAGCGATCTCCGGCTCGTCGAAGGGGGCGAAGCAGACGAAGACGCCGTTGGCCACGGACTCGCCGGTCTGGGCGCTGCCGGTCTTGGCCCCGGCGGAGACCACGCACTCCTTGAACTGCCGGGAGACGCTGCCAGACTTCACCAGGTCGCCCATGCCCTGCTTGACGGCGGCCAGGGTGCTCTCGCTCATCTCCACCTGGCTGAGGACCTCCGGCTCGTGGGTGTAGAGGACCCGGCTGCCGTCGTAGGAGGTGACGTTCTCCAGCAGGTGGGCCCCGTAGCGGGTGCCCCCCCGGAGGAGGGTTGCGATATAGTTGGCCAGCTGGAGGGGCGTGACCTCAAAGAGCTGTCCGATAGCGATCTGCAGGGTGTCGCCGCTGTGGTCGTACCAGGTGTCGCCCTTGTTCTGGACGTAGTCCTGGGTGATGAGGAAGCCCGTCTCCTCCCCCAGCTCGATGCCCGTGGGCTGGCCCAGGCCGAAGGCGGCGGCGTACTCGTTGAGCTTGGTGGACCCCATGCGGTCGGCCATGTCGTAGAAGAAGTAGTTGCAGCTGACCTCCAGGGCCTTGACCACGTTGATGCGGCCGTGGCTCCCGCCGTACTGCCGGTGGATCCAGCAGCGGGGCTGGTAGTCCTTGAAGTAGGCGCTGGTGAAGCGGCCCCTGGTGTTGATCTTGGTCTGGGGGGAGATGAGCCCCTCCTCCAGTGCCGCCACGGCGGTGCAGGGCTTCATGGTGGAGCCGGGGGAGTAGGTGCCCCCCAGAGCCCGGTTGTACATAGGGTTGGCCTTGTTGGCGTTGATGGCCGCCAAGTCCTCTGTGAAGGTCCGCTGGCTGTAGGTGGGGTAGGTGGCGAGGGCGAGGACGTCAGAATCGGCGATGCTGACCACGGCGGCGGCGGCGCCCCGGGTCTCCAGGCCATCCTCCTCGTTCATGGCCTCCACGGCGCGGCCCAGGGCGGCCTCCACCTCGGCCTGGAAGTCGATGTCGATGGTAAGGGCCACGGTGCCGCCGGGCTCGGGCTCGATGGAGTAGAGCTCGCTGGTGATTTTGCCCTCCCGGTTGGTGGTGATGAGGCGCTTGCCGTCCAGGCCGCAGAGGTAGGTCTCAAAGGCCCGCTCCACCCCGGACTTGCCGACTTTATCGTCCTGCTGGTAGTAGTGGATGGCGGAGGTGTCCTCCCCGGCGTCCCGGGCGGTGAGGTAGGGCTCGTTGAGGGTGGCGCGCTCCTCCTCGCTGTCGAAGTCCCCCACCCGGCCCAGGATGTGGGCGGCGTAGTCGGTGTGGTACTCCCGGACGGAGCGGCTTCCAATCTCCACACCGGCGAAGCCCCCGTCCTTGAGCTGGGAGATGAGCTCCACCGGCACGTCCTGGGCGAAGCCGTAGGGCACGTTGACGGTCTTAGGCTTGGGGAGGGTGCGCAGGGAGAGCTCGTAGAGCACCCCCAGCACCATCCGCGCCTGGCTGTCGGTGAAGAGGGCGGGGATATCGAAATCCTCCCGCATGAGGGAGAGGAGGTGGTCCGCGGTGAGGGGCCCGGCGTCCAGGCCCACGTCCGCCTCCAGGGCGCTGCTCATGAGGGGATAGGTGGTGTTCTCGGTGAGCTCGGTGTCGGACCAGCCCCGGTCCATGAGGTAGTTCCGGAACCGGGAGCGCTGGGTGCCGGACGCAGAGCGGAGGGTATAGGTAAAGGGGGCCTCCTGGCTGAGGGGCAGGCCGTCGTCCCAGGAGACGCCATAGGACTTACAGAGCTCCGTGAGGCGCAATACCGCCCGGGCGATGTCCTCCTGGGAGGCGGCGCCGCCGTCGGAGGCGGGGACCAGGGCGGGGTTGAAGGAGACGGTGTAGACCTCCCGGTTAGAGGCGAGGACCTTCCCGTTGCGGTCGGTGAGGATGCCCCGGGAGGTCTCCACGGTCTGGGTGGTGGTGACCTGGGTGTTGGACTGGGCGAGGTAGACGCTGCCGTTGACAATCTGGGCGTCGTAGAGGATCAAGACAAAGAATAGGAGGCATATGACAAAAACACCCAGAAGGATGTTTGCTCTTCCGTGGAATTGCTTTTCCTGCTCCATAGCGGGTCCTTTCTGCTGTCTGAGAAAGCGGAATTTTTCTGCGTTTTTATGGGATGAAGCGATCCTTTTGTATGGCTGCAATTTCATGCAGTATGTCAGAAAACAGCTCTGATTTTGATTCAAGCAGTCCGTGGGTGGTGTCCTTCATCACAAACATCTGCTTATACGGCGCGCGGACCTGGTCAAAATACGCCTGGGCAAGCTTGAAATTGGTTTGATAATCCCTGTCGCCGTTGATGTTAAAGTAGGGGACCTCATAATCAAGCCTGCCCTTCAGGGAGAACGCGTTTATTTCATCGGAGAATAAGAAGTCCAGATAAACGCCCATGTCGCGCTGGAAATACTTGATCCAATCAGAGATAGAATAATAGGGGTGAAAGAAGATGGTTGAGATCAGGTTGTAGTCTGCGCCGTCAACCATCATATCATAGCCGTACTTTTTCAGCAGGGCATTTTTTGCGGCGAAATGCTCCATGGAAATCGCGCCAGGCGTCAGCTGCTCCACCAGCTTGACGGCTTCCGCATCACCCTGGGCCCATTTGAGCGCTTCTTCTTTAAAGGCCGCTTCGTCCTCCGCTATATCCACCAGCTGTCCCGTTCCAATGAAGCAGTCGTAATACTCCGGATAGGCAAGCACCAGGTTCGCTCCATAGCAGGAGCCCCATGAGTGTCCGAGAATGGTCAGCTTCTCCCTGCCCATATAGTCAAGCAGAAACTCTGTAAGCGCCTTTCCGTCCTGCATGAACAGCTCTTTGGTCAACACGGTCTCATTTTGTTCTGCGTGGAAGCTCTTTCCGCAATTTCGCTGGTCCCAGGTCACCACCGTGTAGACATCCGCCCATTTTCGGGTAAACGCATAGTCAATAGCGCTTGTGGATGAGCCGGGACCGCCATGGAGATACAGCAGGACAGGATTCGCGGTATTCTCACCATATATGCTGACCCACTGCTCCGTCCCATTGATTTCTACATACATGGATTCGTTGATCCCGCCGCCGGGGGTTCTGCCGTTGATGGTCTTTCCGGCAAACCGTATCACGAGAAGTGCGGCAGTCACGCATAGAAGCGCCGCACCTGCTCGTGTACAAATTGTTAAAACGGATCTCCCGGTCCTCTTCATTTTTATGAAACCCCTTTCTGACGCTCGGATGATATCTCAGCCAGGTTTCCGCCGTTTCAGGCCAGCAATGCGAAAAGCAGAAGCGCCCCTAGTAATCCACCGCGCATCTCCTGTGGATGGTCCGATAGACGGGGAGGATCAGGAGCAGGGCGGGGAGGGAGATGATGGCCTCCCCCAGGGCGAGGCGGGCGGTGAGCCGGACATACTGCCCGCCGGACAGGAGGTGGACCAGGACGCGCAGGCCCCCCGTGCCCAGAAGCGCCCCGACGGAGACCAGGAGGGCGCAGAACGTCCCCGGCGTGAGCATATTCTCCCCGATGACGGCGGAGATGAGGGCAATGATGGTGAAGGAGAGGGCGTAGAACCCCTCAAAAGGCCCCCAGATCAGGATGTCGCAGAAGAGACCCATGACCAGGGCGAAAACGGGCCCCCGGCGGGGCCCCTCGTACATGGCCTCCACGGCGGGCAGGATGGGGTAGAGGAACGGGGTCAGCCCCCAGACGCGGACGTGGTCCAGAACCAGTCCCTGGAGGGCAAAAAAGAGCAGGGTGGCAAGGGCGTAGACCGCCCACTTGAACACTGTATAGCTTTTTGGCTGCATGGCGTCTCTCCGTTTGGTGTCAGTCCACGATGTCGAAGCTGGTGACGATAAAGACCTGGGCGATGCCGTCCAGCTCTGCCTCCGGGGCGATGACGGCGTACTGGGCGAGGCCGCTGTCGCTGGTGCGGACCTCCTCCACATAACCGATGACGATCTGGGAGGGGTAGTACCCCCCCAGGCCGGAGGTCACCACCAGGTCGCCGCTCATAAGGTCCGGGTCCGTGCCCAGGTAGCCCAGGGACAGCCGCCCCTGGCTCATGAGGGCGAAGTCCCCCTCCGCCACGGCGTTGGTGCCGCTGCGGAAGACGGTGGCGCCGATGGAGGTGTCGCTGTCCAGGATGGTGCGGATGGTGGACCAGTTGACCCCGGCCTCCGCCACCACGCCCACCAGGAACCCCGCCTCGGTGATGACGCAGTCCCCCACCTCCACGCCCTGGGCGGTGCCCTTGTTGACGGTGAGCATACTGGACCAGTTGGATGCCTCCTGCTTGACCACCCGTGCGGACTCCCAGTGGAGGTCCCGGCGCTGGCGGCGGAGCTCCAGCAGCTCCCGCAGGCGGACGTTCTCGTCCCGGTCCGCCTTGGCCTGACGGACCTCGGCTTCCATCTCCGCGATGCGGAGCTTGAGCTCCTCGTTCTCCGCCTTGAGGGCGTCAAACTCGGTGATGTAGTCCACGAGGCTCTCCGCCTTCTCCGTGATGGCCGCGCCCGCCGCCCGGAAGGGGGCCGCGATCATCCCCGCCACGTTGGGCAGCGGCGCGGAGGTGGCGGAGAAGTAGGTCATCACGCTCAGGAGCACCGCGATCGCCGCCGCTACCGCAAGCACCGCGATGCCGAATTTGTTCACAGGACGCTTCACAGGCCCTCCTCCTTCATCAAAAACAGACTGGAGCGTCCGTCACGGCGCTCGGTAAAAGAACAGACCCTCCGCCCCGGCCAGCTGGGCGAGGAGCTCCGCGAGCCGACGGTCGGGATGGTATACCCGCAGATACAGGTCATCGCCGCTCAGCATCACCAGAGCACCGCAGGCGGGCAGGAGGAGCGTCAGGTCCCCGGCGGCCCGCTCCAGGAGCGCCGTCGGGTCCGGATTTTCTGTGCACGCCGCTCCGTCCACCAGGAGGAAGTCATAGTAACAGTAGAGCTTCAGCAGGATGCGGCAGAATCTCTCCACCAGCTCCGGGCGGCTGCGCTGAAAGATCTCCTCGACCGCGAAGTACCGCCGGTCCGGCGTCTCCGGGACGGTGCGGGGAAAGATGTCGATAAGATAGCAGGGCTTTTCCAAAAGGCCATCAATCTTTGACAGGATATTGTCCATGATGTCCTCCCTCTAGTCGAAGAGCTCCACCCCGAACTCCCCCAGCATCCGCCCCAGCAGGTGCAGGGGAAGCCCCATGACGTTGAAGTAGTCCCCCCGGATGCCCGAGACGAAGAGGGCCGCCTTGCCCTGCACGCCGTAGGCCCCGGCCTTGTCCATGGGGTCCCCGGTGCGGATGTAGGACCAGATCTCCCCCTCCGCCATGGGGCGGAAGGTGACCTCCGTGCGCTCCGAGCGGACCTCCAGCCGGTCTCCCCGGGCCACGGCCACCCCGGTACACACCGCGTGGGTCCGCCCCGAGAGGGCGGAGAGCATGGCGAACGCCTCCGCCTCGCTCCGCGGCTTCCCCAGCCGCGCGCCGTCCAGGAACACCATGGTGTCCGCCGCGATGATGAGGGCCTCCCGGTCCCCGGCCAGGTCCCGGGCGGCTTCCGCCTTTTTGCGGCTGATGAAGCGGACGATCTCCTCCGGCGGCTGGGCGCTGTCGAAGCCCTCGTCCGCCTCCGGGACCAGTATCTCGAATTCCAGCCCGATCTGCTCCAGCAGCTGCCGCCGCCGGGGGGACTGGGAGGCTAAGATCACGCGCATTTCGCCCATCTCCTTTTCTTCTGCAAACTGGGATTCATCTGTCCTTCGGCTGATAATCGAGGACAAATGCCTCTATATCAGAATAATGCCTTACCTGTAGGCCCGCCTTTTTGTACTCGTTCAGATATCCATCCAAGAGATTGTCATACGCTTTTGCTGCTTTATGCAGGTCCTGCGGGTCATACCCTTCCCAGACATCATAGCGGTCAATATCCGCTTCGCTTGCGATCTCGGAGAACATCGCGCCTGCGCTGACCAGGGTCATAAAGACCAGATGCCTGTTTCCGGTCTCTGCCGCTCTGTACATCTTGTTCCGAAAATTGGAATACATCTCCTCATAGGTGCCGGTGAGCCCATCTCCAGCCGCCGGTCTGTCCTGCGCGGCAAGCGCCTCCTTCACATCGCGGAAAACAGCGGCGGTCTCTTTCATGAGGGCAGTTAAGTGCTTTTGTACAGACGCGGCGGAATCTGCGGATATCACATTCTCTATCCGCTCGCAGAGCTTCTCCGGCCTGCGCGGCATCGCGTCCAATTCCTCATAAGCGCGGTTTACTCCGTAATGAAAATACCGCTTATTCAACATCGCGATGGCGTTCTCAATGAAATAGACCGCCCCGCCCGCCCCGGCTAACACGTCAGACATACGCTCCGAAATCATAGCCGCTGTGTAATAATGCTCGGCCTCATTCCATTGAGCCTCCGCTTTTGCATAGTCCTCCTCAGAAAAAGGCGCGGACAGGAGCTCCTTTGCCGTATCTCGCAGCTGCGTCAACCGTTCTTGGTATTTTTCATCCGCGCAATAGACGATCTCCGCATCCATAAGCTTGGAGATGTTCGGGTGCCCATATTTCGCGTCGTTCTCTAAATCTTCCCATGTGGTGCAGTAAATGTCATGCGCAACCTGCAAGTCATCCTGCAAAAAGGCACGGCCCAAGTGCCGTCCCTGGCCGTCGTTGATGACGGCCAGCAGGTCCAGGTCGGATTTTTCGTGCATATCTCCGGTCATAAAAGAGCCGTAGACCCCGATCAGGGCGAGAGAGCCCGGACACACGATCTCTGATTTTTTGATAACCGCGTCTATGATCTTCTGGTTTCTTTCTTTTAGGTCCATGATCTCCGTTTTTCCTTTCTAGCGCCCCGTGGACCCGAAGCCCCCCGCGCCCCGGACGGTCTCCGGGAGGGCGTCCACCACCTCGATCTCCGGCGCGGCCACCGGCACCACCAGCAGCTGGGCCACCCGGTCCCCCGGCTGGACGGTGTAGGGCTCCCCGGAGAGGTTGTGCAGGCCCACATGGACCTGCCCCCGGTAGTCGCTGTCGATGACCCCCACGCCGTTGGAGAGGGTCACGCCGTGGCGGATGCCCATGCTGCTGCGCACCGCCAGAAGGCCCACATGCCCCGCCGGGATGGCCGCCGCCAGCCCCGTGGGGAGCAGGGCCTGTCCCCCGGGAGGGAGCGTCACCGCCTCGTCGATGCAGGCGTGGAGGTCCACCGCCGCCGCGCCCTCCGTGGCGTAGTAGGGCAGGGGGATTTCCCTGCCGATCTTCTCAGACAGGGCTTGGATTTGCAGTTTCATAGGGGATTCTCCAATACTATTTGTAGTATGCTTGATAAATGTTACAGAAATGCGGTCAAAACCCGAACCGCACCCGGATCATTTCCGCCGCCTCCCTGGGAGACAGATTGGTGTTGTCGATCTTGATGTAGTTCTCGAAGGGGATCTCCCCCTCCAGGCTGACGAACCGGTGGGCCGCGTCGTCCGCGCGCAGGCGGCGCTCCGACGCCTCCAGGTCCCGCTTGGACGCCTTGCGCCGCAGGCGGTTCTCGGTGGCGTTTCGCTGGAGGCGGACCTCCAGCGGGGCGGCAAGCTCCGCATAGTAGATGTCCGCGCCCTGCCGGGCGAAGATGTCCGCCACATGGGCCACATAGTCCCACTCATGGGGCACGTCCAGCGCCCACATGTAGGTGAAGATCATGCCGTAGTTGTCCGACGCGGCGAACTCCTCGAAGACGACCTCCCGCATCCGCGCGATGGCCCCGCTGTGGAAGGTCCCGAAGAGCTCCAGCACCGGCTCGATGGTCATGTGGTTGTGGAACAGCCGCAGGTCCGTCAGCTTCGCAAGCTCCTGCCCCACGGTCATTTTCCCTACGGCGGCGTCGCCGAAGAGCATCAGCAGTTTCATAGCGCCTCCTCAAGGAAACGCAGGACCGTATCCGTATATTTTTCCGCCTCTTCAAGCCTGGGATAGTGGGCGCTGTTTTCAAAAACCGCCTGTGTCACATGCTGTGCGTTGTTCAGAATATACGCTGTTTGGTTCTTTGTACACACAGGGTCATACTTTCCGTTGATCAACAGCATGGGAGCGGTGATCTTCGGGATCAGCGGCAAAAGATCGTCGGTCATCAGCACCTTCTTTTGCGCAGCGCCGTTTGGCGCCGGTCCTGCTTCCAGCAGTTTCGTCAAATGCCGCTCTCCCTTTCCCCACATTTCATCGGCAATATCAGCGGTGTCCATACTCTTCTCATATTCCTCAACGGAGATACTATGCAGATAAAACCGCAGCTCCATATCCGTGACATAGCAGAGCAGGTTCGACAGATCCCAAACCACGTCCGTGGGGTTTTCATACTCTGCAATTTTAATTTTTTCACACAGTTTCCTTGCCTGTTCGTCGTTCAAGCTGTCGATATGCGCACTTAAATACTCAGCGGTTGACCGCGCGGAATCCTCAAACCACAGCGACGGACAGTCCAGGATGACCTTTTGGATGGCATTTGGATAGGTGGACGCGTATAAAACGGCAAGCATCCCGCCGTAAGAATGCCCGAGGATACTCCATTTCTCGATCCCCAAAAGCTTTCGCATTTCCTCGACCATTTCGATCTGGTACTCCATGCCGTAGCTCTCGTCCTCGGCAATGGCGTCGGAGCGCATCACGCCCAGCTGATCAAACAGGATGACCCTCCTCTTCTCACCCAGGGCTCTTGCCTGATCCACGAAATCCAGACAGCTTGCCCCCGGGCCTCCGTGGAGATAGAGCAGGGTACCGCTATGTTCCGCGCCGTACACTTCATACCAAATTTTTTTGCCCCAAATATCGATAAACATACGAGTATCCCTCCTGTTTGTTGAATTGCGGCGGATCACTCCACGCCCCGGTAAAAGAGCCCCCGGGTGAAGTTCTCCGGCGGTTCGCCCTCCCCGGCACGGAACTGGGCCAGCACGGCCTCGCAGGCCTCCGGCGGCTCGCCGGTGAAGCGGAGTCTCGCGTACCGCAGGCCGCACCGCCGGAATTCGGGCTTGTCCGCCAAGTAGAGGACCTTGCTGTTTTCGATCTCGCTCCTGCACCCGAAGACGGGCAGAATTGGGAAAGCCTCCCCCCTCCGGTCGGTGAGGGCGTGGGGCTTCCGGCAGAGGCCCCGGAGGTCCTTTGTCCGGCATCCCCCCAGTCCGTTGGAGATGAGGCAGTTCTCCGTAATCATCAGGGGCAGACGGCCATAGACGATGGCCTCGCAGGGCAGGCACTTGCGCAGGTCCCGGACCTGCTCGTGGCGCAGTTCAAAGGACACCACCGCGCTCTCCAGGCCCCAGCGTTTGAGCTGCTCCAGGGAGCGGCTGTTGAACACGTTGAGCCCGAAGTCCCCCCGGGCTTTCAGCCCCAGGCGCTCCGCCAGGCGGACCTGTCCGATATTCTGCACCGCGAGGCTCACGCCCCCAAGCTCCTTTCCCCGCTCCAGCAGGGCCAGGAGGGCCGTTTCCTCCCGGTCCTTGCAGACGCGGGGCAGGCTCACGCAGTACTCCGGTCCCGGAGGCAGGGCGTCAAAGTCCCCCAGGCGCTCCGCCGGGAGATAGACGATCTCCGCCCCCGCCGCCACGGCGTCCGTGAGCTGTTCCGCACGGGTCAGGGAGACGGTCAGCGCCGGGGCGTCCGTCCAGGCGCAGGTACGCTCGGGCAGAGGGGGCACAGGGCCCTCTCTGCGTTCAGGCGGAGCGCCCCGCAGGACGGCAAGGCCGTCCAGGGCCTCCCGCCGCAGGCCGTTGACGGCGCTCACAGGAAGGGAGAGGCCCCCGTCCAGACGCACTTCCACCGTCTCCGCCCGGAAAGCGGTGCCCCCGGTCTTGGCCAGGCGGGCGGAGAGGTCCGCCTCGGTGAGGGGCTTTGTCCGGGCGGGCTCGGGCACGGGGCCCTGGGCCGTATAGGTGTGGCCCGCCCCGTCGTCCGCCGTCAGGCGGGCGGGGCGGTTGGCAGAAATCTCAGCGGACAGCGATACCGGCACCGTCCGCCGGTCCTCCTTCTCGTAGGCCGCCCGGGCCTCCTTGAAGAGGGCGGCAGGATCGGGAGCGCTCTCGGACCGGGTGCCGAACATGTGGGGGCCGGTGTCCCCCTGCCAGTAGCCGCCGGTGAAGCCGGACCGGGAGAAGGCCCGCTCCAGCTGCTCCAGCTCCTCCGCTGTAGGAAGCCGCTTCTCTTTCAAGAGGGCGGCATAGATGCGTGTAATGACCGCCACATACTCGGGCCGCTTCATACGGCCCTCCAGCTTCAGGACGGACACCCCCATCTTCTCCAGCTCCCCCAGGTGGGAGGCCAGGTTCATGTCCTTGAGGCTCAGGGGATGGCCCGTTTTGCCGCCGTCCAGGCGGTAGGGCAGGCGGCAGGGCTGGGCGCAGAGGCCCCGGTTGCCGCTGCGCTCGCCGATGAGGGCGCTCATGGCGCACTGTCCGGACCAGGACATGCAAAGGGCCCCGTGGGCAAAGACCTCGATGGCGATGGGGCTCCTTTGGCAGATGGAGCGGATATCCTCCCGGCTCAGCTCCCGGGAGAGGACCGCACAGCGCAGGCCCAGCTCCGCCGCCGCCTCCACCCCCGCCAGGGAGTGGATGGTCATCTGGGTACTGCCGTGGAGGGGCAGGTCCGGGGCAGCAGACCGGGCCAGGGACACCAGCCCCCAGTCCTGGACGATGACGGCGTCCACGCCGCACCGGCTTGCAAGGAGGAGCTGTTCCCGGGCGGCGTCCATCTCCCGGTCCGTGACCAGGGTGTTGACGGTGAGGTAGACCTTCACCCCCCGGGTGTGGCAGTAGGAGACCGCCCGGGGGAGCTCCTGGAGGGAGAAATTCTTCGCCCCCCGGCGGGCGTTGAGGTCCCCGCAGCCCAGGTACACGGCGTCCGCGCCGCACTGCACGGCGGCAACCATGGCCTCCCAGTGGCCGGCGGGAGAGAGAAGCTCCATATGCCTACCCCTTCTTCTGCTGCTTGAGCTTGACCAGCTCCCGGCGGCACTCGCTGAGCTCGCTTTTGGCCTTGTTGGCCTCGTCCAGGTAGCCCTTGAGCTGGGAGCGGAGATTTTCGGTGCTGTTTTGCTGTTTGAGCAGCTCGTCGGCAATATTGGTGGCCGCGAGGATGGCGGCGTCCAGGCGGCTGAAGCGGCCGGAGGCCATGATCGTATTCATCCGGGTGTCCACCAGGGCGGCCACCTTCTGCATGTAGGAGGGGCTCTCCTCGGCCATCAGGGTGTACTCCTCGCCGCAGATGGTCACTTTTATACAATTTTCCATTTCAGAACCTCCTCTGTGTCGGGGTTATCTTTCAGAGACCGATATGGTTTTAGTATAGCATATCCTGGGGGAAAAGCAAGGGATTTTCTGGTGCGGTGGCCGGTCAGATGTAGCTGCGCTCCATCTCCACCACGGCGGAGTAGCTCCCGTCCAAAGCCCGGACCCCGGCCTGGATGCGCTCACGGATCTCCGGCAGGGGGAGGCGGCAGTCGTAGGGCACCTCGGCGTCGAAGATGACCTTCGTATGGGTGGGGCCGGGGACCATGCGGAAGTCGTGGATGGAGATGCCGGGGTCGATGAGGCGGACGATGGCGGAGACCCGCTCCCGGGCCTCGGCGGTGAGGCCGCAGTCTGTGACCACGGGGTCCATATGGATGGTGGCGAGGCACCCCATGGACTCGCCCAGCTGGTGCTCGGCGGCGTCCACCACGTCGTGGAGGGCCAAGATATCGCCGCTGGCGGGCACCTCGGCGTGGAGGGAGACGATGCGGCGTCCGGGGCCGTAGTCGTGGACCATGAGGTCGTGGATGCCGATGATCTCCGGCCGGGAGAGGACCACGGACCGGATGCGCTCGACGAACTCCGGCGAGGGGGGCTGGCCCAGGAGGGGGTCGATGGTCTCCTTGGCGGCGCAGATGCCGGACCAGAGGATGAAGAGGGCCACCAGGGCGCCGCACCAGCCGTCGATCTGCCAGTGGAGGAAGTGCCCGGCCAGGGAGCCCAGGAGGACCGCGCCGGTGGCGAGGGAGTCGCTGAGGCTGTCAGCGGCGGTAGCGGCCATGGCGGCGGAGGAGATGCGCCGTCCGACGGTGCGGTTATAGAAAGCCATATAGAGCTTCACCGCGATGGAGGCGGCGAGGATCGCCGCCGCGAGGACGCTGAACTCCACCGGCTGGGGGCGGAGGATCTTCTCGAGGGACCCCTTGCCCAGCTCCACGCCCATAAGGATGATGACCATGGACACCACCAGGCCGGAGACGTACTCCAGCCGTCCGTGGCCGAAGGGGTGGTCCCGGTCGGGGGCCTTGGCGGCCAGGTGGAAGCCCAGAAGCGTCACCACGGAGGACCCGGCGTCCGAGAGGTTGTTGAAGGCGTCGGCGGTGATGGCGATGGAGGCGCTGAGGAACCCCGCCAGGAGCTTGCAGGCAAAGAGCAGGAGGTTCAAGGCGATGCCCACGCACCCGCACAGGACGCCGTAGGCCCGGCGGACGGCGGGGTCGTCCACGTCCTCGCAGTTCTGGATAAAGAGCCGGGAGAGAAACGAAATCATAGGATACCTCACACAGAAGCGAAACGAAGTTTCGCGCAAAAAAGTTTTTCTTTTTTCGCTTCCTTTTTTCTTTGTACACAAAGAAAAAAGGAAGAAGGACTAAGGGTAGAACCGCTTTTTCGTAAAGAGGTAGCAGGCCGGGATGAGCCAGAGAAGGAGGGCATAGGGCAAAGCCTCGGGCCCGGAGCCCAGCATGGAGAGGGGGATGCTGCACGCGATGGACCAGGGGATAAGCCCCGCGATGAGGATGACGGAGTTCTCAATATCCATGGCAAGCTCCTCCCGGCTGGCGTAGGTGCGGCCCATGAGCTGCTGGACCATAATGCTTGCAACGGCCTGATTGCAGAGAATGGCGGAGGTCAGAACGGAGATGCCGGTCATGGCGGGGAAGCGCCCCACCCGGTTTGCAAGGGCCTCCGCCCGGCCGCTGAGGGGCTCCAGCGCGCCGGTGCCCTCCAAAACCCCGGAGTAGAGCCCCGCCAGGAGGACGATCACATAGCTTGCGGTCATGCTGGTGACGCCGCCTCCGCCCAGGACGGCGGACAAGGTGGGGTCCGCCGGGTGGTAGCCGCCCCAGGCGGCGGAGAGGACCTCCGCCGGGGAGAACCCCTGGACCGTACAGGCGAGGACCGCCGCGCAGGCGATGCTGGCGCACATGGCGAGCTTGATGGGCGTTTTGAAAAGGGGCAGAAGGAACATCACCGCCGCCGGGAGCAGGGCGGTCCAGGAGATGGAGAAGCCCCCGCGCAGGGAGGCGAGGACCGTCTCATCCACCGCCGTGATGGGGTGGCGGAAGCTGAGGAGCAGATAGGCCCCCAGAGTCAGAAGGGTGGGCAGGGCGGCGGTTTTCAGCATCTGCCGGACGTTGCGGTAGAGGTCCGTCTCCGTCACCGCCGCCACCAGGATCGCCGCCGAGGAGGCGGGGGAACAGCGGTCCCCGAAGTACACCCCGGAGAGGACCACCCCCGCCGTCACTGCCGGGCTCACGCCCCCGGAGCGGGCAAGAGCCATGAGGATGACCCCCATGGTGCTGCTGACGCCGTAGGAGGTGCCCAGCACGTAGCTGAGGGCGGCGCAGAGGAGGAAGGCGATGAAGAGGAAGAGCCCCGGCGTCACCAGCTCCACGCCCCGGACGATGCAGAAAGCGATGGTGCCGCTGACCCGCCAAAGTCCGGTGATGACCCCGATGAGGGCGATAACCGAGACGACAATGAGGCTCTTTTTGCACTTCTCCCAGGCCATTTCCCACAGCTGCGCATTGGTAAACCCCAGGCGCAGGCCCAGCAGCCAGAAGACCGCCAGTCCCCCCAGCAGGGCCCAGGCCACCGGCTTCCCCAGCACCAGGCACGCCGCCACCAGGGTCAAAAAGATCACGAATGCGGCAGTCAGCACGTTCTCACCTCCGCCCCGGGATGGTCAGGGTATACTGACAGCACAGCCGGTCCAGGTCCTCGTCCGTAGCCGCGCCCACCCGGAGGCGTCCGCCGCAGGCGGGGCAGATGAGGTCCACCGCGTCGCCGTGGACCTCCATGGAACAGCCTGCGGCCCCGCAGCCGCAGGTGATGCCCCCCCGGGCGGCGATGTCCTTGAGCTCGGAGAGGACCTCGTACATGATGACGCTGTCGAGGAACGCGCCGTCCTCCTGGTCCTTCTTTTTCTCCAGGGCGATCTCCAGCTCCCGCAGGGCGGACTCCACCCGGTAGATGTCCCCGATGTAACAGCACAGCTGCCGCTTCTCCGGGCAGGCGAGCCCTACGCCCTCGCCCTGGAGGATTTTTTCCGCGGGGACCTCCGCCCGGTGCTCCCCGCCGCAGATGCCGCAGGGCACCGTGACCCGGTAGTGGTCCCTGGCGGGCTCCATGGTCAGCTCACTCTCGCCGCAGCCGCAGACCAGTCCCGCGGCCGCAGCCGCAAGGGCAAACTGACTGCGCTGTCCGTAGACCGGCTTGCCGCAGCGGGGGCAGATATATCCAATAGCTCTCATTTGTTCACTCATAGAGGCGCTCCTTTTTCGTTGGGGTCCGGGGCGGGCCGTTTGACCAGCTTATGCGCCCGGCCCGGCAAGTGTTCCCCAAAAAGAATAAGAGTACTATACCATATCGTGAGAACCATTTCAACCGGGCAGTTTGGCAGAGAGGGGTGCTCCGCCGGAGAAAAAGAATTTTTCACAGTCTATTCATATTTTTGGGGCCCTCCGGCCAAACTAGGTCCACGGATCAGAGATGCGAACAAAACGGTTATGGAGGCGAGACCATGCAACATCGATTGGGACGGCAGACCGTCGCCCTGGAGAACCCGGCGGTCATCCTCTCCCATGCCGCCGTGGGCGGCAGGCAGGAGGGCGAGGGACCGCTGTCGGAGTACTTCGACCACCTCAGCGGCGACAGCTTTTTCGGAGAGAAGACCTGGGAGAAGGCGGAGAGCGCCATGCAGAAGCTGGCGCTGAGCAAGGCCCTGGAGAAGGCGAACCTGGCAGCGGAGGACCTGGACTATATCCTGGCCGGGGACCTCCTCAACCAGTGCATCGGCACGTCCTTCGGCCTGCGGGACTTCGGCATCCCCTTCTACGGGCTCTACGGAGCCTGCTCCACCATGGGGGAGTCCCTGGCCCTGGGGAGCCTGCTGGTGGCCGGGGGCTTCGCAAAAAGGGCGGGGGCCATGACCAGCAGCCACTTCTGTACCGCTGAGCGGCAGTACCGGATGCCCGTGCCCTACGGCAGCCAGCGCACCCCCACCGCCCAATGGACCGCCACGGCCTCCGGGTGCGCCATCCTGGGGGACGAGGGGCAGGGCCCCCGGATCACCGTGGTCACCTGCGGAAAGATCGTGGACAAGGGGGTCACCGACGCCAACAACATGGGCGCGGCCATGGCCCCCGCCGCCTATGACACCCTCCGGGCGCATTTCTCCGCCACCGGCACCGGGCCCAAGGACTACGACCTGGTGCTCACCGGGGACCTGGGAGTTCTGGGGCGTCAGATCGTGGCGGACTTCTTCGCCGCAGACGGCGTGGACATGGGGGAAAACTACCAGGACTGCGGGATGCTCCTCTATGACATTCAAAAGCAGGACATGCACGCCGGGGCAAGCGGGTGCGGTTGCTCGGCAAGTGTGCTGTGCGGGTATCTCCTGGGGCAGATGGAGGCAAGGCATCTGAAAAAGATTCTCTTTGCCCCCACCGGGGCCCTGCTGTCCCCCACGTCCAGCTTTCAGGGGGAGAGCGTACCGGGCATCTGCCACGCGCTGACCATCGAGATGTAGGACGGCGCGGTCCCACTCAAAAAAATCCAGGAGGAGGCAATATGTATGCAGTATCTCAACGCGTTCCTGTGCGGCGGCATCCTCTGTGCCATCGGACAGATTTT
>Ga0137308_100772_pt1 | contig 43526 bp, 34 predicted proteins | sample Inofrocosms_June_FD_97181 | JGI IMG/M metagenome (GOLD analysis project Ga0137308, IMG submission 97181) | Mouse cecal microbial communities from Vienna, Austria - N-Acetylneuraminic and N-Acetylglucosamine D2O microcosms_June | ecosystem: Host-associated > Mammals > Digestive system > Large...
ACCTCCGGGGATTTTTATATTCTTAGTTTCGCCAAATATAAACGTGTCAGTACACTGTTTTCAAAAAGCATCCAAAACCCCGCATAGAATCTTGATTCCGTTATATACTTATCTTTATCACAAACCAAGCGATAAGGAGAATTCATATGAAAAAATATATCACGGAAAAAAATCTCAACGCCTACCGGGAGCACTTATATGAAGAAGAAAAAAGCCCTGCCACCATCCGGAAATACATGTGCGACTTACGGAAACTTTCTGCCTATCTGGGCACACAGGAACTCACCAAAAAGAAAATGATTGCATACAAAGAAATGCTTCGCTCCAGCAGCCAATACCAGCTAAGCAGCATTAATTCCTTCCTGACGGCATCCAACTGCTTTTTTGACTATATGGGATGGTATGAATGTAAGGTTAAGACTTTCCGGGTGCAGAAAGAGGTGTTCCTCCCGGAATATAAAAACCTCACAAAAGCAGAATACCAAAAACTGGTACAAGCCGCCAGCCAAAGCGGCAGGCAGCGCCTGTCCCTCATACTGGAAACCATCTGCGCCACAGGCATCCGCATCAGCGAACTGGCGGAAATTACGGTAGCCGGGGCAAAGCATGGGATGGCAGACATCTACTGTAAAGGCAAGGCCAGAAAAGTCCTGATTCCGAAGCCCTTGCAGAAAAAACTTCTTTATTATATTGGAAAAAAAGGGTTAAGGCAAGGGCCAGTATTCCAGACAGCAGGAAAGAAACCTGTAGACCGGAGCAACATCTGGAAAGAAATGAAAGAAATCTGTAAACTTGCAGGGGTCAGGGAGGAGAAAGTATTTCCCCATAACCTGCGGCATCTCTTTGCAAAATCATTCTATCAAATCGAAAAAGACATCGCAAGGCTGGCAGACGTGCTTGGGCACAGCAATATCGAAACAACAAGGATTTATATTAAGACCACTGGGCAGGAGCACCGAAGGCAATTGGAGCACATGGGGCTTGTGTCAGAGAGGTGCAGAGATACCACATAATGAAAATTATGTTGTTTTGTTAGATTATACCATCCATATTAGCCTATTTCAAGTTGAAAAATGTAATTTTGGGTACACGGGCATATTACATATTACTGAAAAAAGCAGCTTAAGGATAGCAGAACATCTGGCCCATTGCCTGCAGAAATAAATAGTTTCCTTTGAAAACCAGCGGTTTGTCCCCTTCCACCACATAATTTTCATTATGTGGTAAATGTTCATGTTCAATTTTATGGAAGGAGAATCAGGATGGAGAAAAAGACAGGAATAGGGAAACGGCTGCTGTCTATGCTGCTTGCGGTGGCAGTGATGGTTACTGCGCAGGGAATGCCGGCGGCTGCGGAAACAGGCTACACAGGCGCATATAATCCCTCATATGATGCTGGCAGTGATGATACAACATGGCATTACATTACATTTGGCAGCTATCCACAGACGGAAGTGGACGGGGAAGAACTGACAGAGGAAATCACCCAGGCAACCTACGATGGGGCAGGGGATGCATGGGTAGACGGTGTGAAATACCGCAGGCTTAGCAAAACCAATACAGATAACAGCGACTATTTCGGGACGGAAGCTTACCGTTACTTTAAATGGGAAAAGATTGACTGGCGTATCATTAACGAAGATGAGGACGGAATACTTACAGTGATGGCAGACCAAGGGCTTGACTGTAAGAAATATAATGAGGGGTCTAACTCGGCTTCATGGGGGAACGCCAGCATCCGTGAATGGCTGAACCAAACTTTTTATAATACGGCGTTTAACAGCAGTGAACAGGGGAATATACAGGAAAATGCAGGGGATAAGGTTTGCCTGCTTACGGATGAACAGGCAGTGAACACAGAATATGGTTTTTCCGATGACTCTGCCCAAAACTCCCTTAGCAGGCGTAGGAAGGCCAGTGCCTATGCCAATGCAAGGGGGGCTTTTGTTGATGCGCAAAGCGGTTATGAAGGGAACTGCTGGTGGTGGATGCGTCCCCAGTCTGAATATTCATCCGATGCGAAACGGGTAACTAAGGAAGGGGTCATAGAAGCTTGGGATTTGACAAAAACATATGGCGCAGTAATTCCGGTACTTAAGATCAAGCAGGATACCACAAGTACCCTTAACCCGTCTTATAATTCTGGTACTGATAAAACGGAATGGAATTATGTATCTTTTGGCAGCTATCCCCAGGCAGAAATAGATGCAGAAAACGACAGGGCTTTGTATGTGCAGTTGGAGAATGCTACGTATGTGGATGGTGAAGTGGAAATTGATGGAACCAAATACAGCAGGATACAAAAAGGCGACGCAGGGACAGCAAATTTTGGGGATGCAGAATACCGTTATTTTAAGTGGGAACCTATTAGATGGAAGATTTTGCGGCAAAATGACTCAACATTGTTCCTTATGGCAGATAAGGCGCTGGATGCTAGGCAATATGATGATATGTCCGCTTCTGTTTGGCAGGATTCTGCCCTCCGTACTTGGCTGAATGATGCATTTTACCAGAAAGCATTTACCCAGTATGAGCGGAATGCAATTGCAAGCCAGTGGGTGCAGAATGAAGCAAATCCATCTTATGCAACAGACGGAGGGGATGAAACTTTAGATAACGTGTACCTGCTGTCTATTCAGGAAGCGGAAACTTCTGTCAATGGGTTCCGGGGAGATGGTTCTGCAACGTCCAGCCGCCAGATTCCGGCAAGCAGTTATGCATACCGGATGGGAGCATATGTGAATGAAAGTGGTAATAGCCGATGCTGGCTTCGCTCTCCGGGCAATAGCAGTTCTTATACAGCAAATATTGATGTAGAAGGCAGAGTTGATAGGTCTGGGCAGGACAAGTCTTATTTTAATGCGGTTGTGCCAGTCCTGCATGTAAGCAAGGGGTCATCCGCATGGTCTTTGGTAGAAAATGAAGGGCAGTCCTTGCAGGTATCTCCACAGGGCGGGAGTTATTGGCCAATACAGGAGAACGATAGCTTGACTCTTAATGTAAAGGCTACAGATGGCCATCCTTTTGGATACACATATCAATGGTATTGTGCTCCAACTGCGGAAGGGAAAGGTACTAGAATAGACGGGGCAACGTCTTCCAGCTATACCATAGAAAATGCAAGTACCGCAAATACAGGTTATTACTATTGCGTGGTGACAAGCGGCAAATATCAGGTGACAAGCGGATGGGCAAATGTTATTGTTTCGCCATCGTCTGCCGGGAATCCGGGAACACCAGACAACCCTGCAAATAAACCTCCTGCCCTCACAGGCATTACGTTAAGCCCTGCAAATTTAAGTTTAAAAGTAGGGGCAAAAGGTGAATTAACTGCAGCCCTAACCCCTGCATCTGCCAATGCAGCTGTAAAGTGGGCAAGCAGTAATGAAAAAGTAGCAAAAGCAGAACCTAACGGGGGAACCAAGGCAACCATAACAGCAGTTGCAGCAGGGACAGCCACGATTACTGCGGAAGCAGGCGGCAAAACAGCAAAATGTACCGTAACTGTAACAGCAAATACTAATACAAACACTAATACTAATACAAACACAAAGCCGGCTACACCATCTAAGCCGCCTTCTGGCTCAACAACGAAACCGGCCGCAAAATTGCCAGCCCCCAAGCTGACAGTAAAGCTAACTTCATCCAACGCCGTAAAGCTAACTTGGAAAAAGGTAAGCGGAGCCACTGGGTACTATGTATACCGCACCGACTCTAAAAAAGGAAAATATAAAAAAATTGCCACAACTAAAAAAACTTCCTATAAAAACTCAAAGCTAAAGAGCAATAAAACCTATTATTACAAAGTGGCGGCATACAAAGGGAAGAAAACAGGCACATACTCAAAGGTAGTTTCCAAGAAGATTTTAGGCAAGCCTTCCACGCCAAAATTAAAGGGGCCTGGACAAGGAGGGACAAGTTCGAAAAAATATGCAAATGCCAGACGGAAGACGTTTACCCTATACTGGGGGAAAGTAAAAAATGCAAGTTATATAGAAATCTGGCGTCAGGTTGGAAAAGGCAAAAGCAAAAAATGGAAGACAATCTCTGCCAAAAAGAAAAAAGTGACTTATTCTTATGCAAGTTATTTGGTAGGGCGGGAGTATAAGTTTCAAGTCAGGGCATATTATATGAAAGATAAAGTGAAGGTATACAGCGGATATTCTACCCCAGCTATGGTGAAAAGAAAGTAAAAGGGTAAAGAATAGGGAAACAGAAAGAGGAAAAATGGAAAATCAGTTATGTTTTCAATGCTTTAAAATGAAGGGCAGTTACGGGGTATGCCCCCACTGCGGATACGAGGAAAACACAGGTGCGGCGCAGGCTTACCAGCTTGCGCCAGGAACCGTTTTGCGGGGCAGGTATATCATAGGCGTCAGCATTGGGTTCGGGGGCTTCGGGATTACTTACAAGGCCTTTGACACCGTGCTCAGCATTGTCGTGGCAATCAAGGAGTTTTATCCGGCAGGCCTTGTAAACCGGGGAGAAGGGGAAGTAAAGGTAGGCATTTTTTCCGGGGAAAAAGAGGATGAGTTTAAACGCCAGCTTAACCGTTTTCTGGAAGAAGCCAGAAATATGGCAATTTTCTCCAAGGAAAAGGATATCATCAATGTATTTGACTATTTTGAGGAAAACCAGACTGCCTATATCATTATGGAATATGTGGACGCGCCTGTGCTAAAAGAGTGCCTGAAAGAAAAAGGCAGGTTCCGGGCAGAAGAAGCAGAAGGCTATATCGTAGCAATTTTGGATGCGCTGTCCAAGGTCCATAGCCACGGCATCATCCATAAGGACGTGAGCCCAGACAATATTTTTATCTTAGGGGAAACGTCAGTAAAGCTGTTTGACTTCGGAGCCGCCAAATTCCAGGGGACGGAAACAGAGCGGACCGAAGACGTGGTGGTAAAGGCGGGCTATACCCCGCCAGAGCAGTACCGCTCTAAAAATGAGCAGGGGGCATTTATGGATATTTATGCCGCCGGGGCAGTGCTCTATGAAATGGTGACTGGGGAAAAGCCAATGGAAGCCCCGGACCGTTCCGTAGAGGACGCCTTAAAACGCCCCAGTGAATTTGGGGTTGAAATAGAAGAACAGATGGAGCGCGTGATTTTAAAAGCCTTAGCCCTGGAGCCAAAGCTGCGGTTCCAGGCTGCAGGGCAGATGAAAGAAGCAATCATCAGCAGGAAAAAGGTAGAGCTCCCTGAAGAAGAAATAAAAAAGTACCAGAAAAAAAAGAAAATGCTTGCAGCAGGGATGGCGGCGGCGTTTGCTGTGGCAGGCGGTATGTTCCTGTTAAGCCAGACTTATTTTTCTGGCAGAGGGAAAATTGACGTGGCAAAATTACCAGAACAGGACTTGGAAATCTGGATTTCCAGTGAAGATGCATCTGCGGGGGAAGGGCTTTCGGAGGTGCTTTTGGAGAGCGTAGAAAAAGAGTGCCCCCAGTTAAATGTTACGGTGCAGGTGGTTGACGAGAGGGACTACGGGGAAAAAATACAGCAGGCGGCGAAGGACGGGGAATTGCCAGACGTATTCTGTACAGACGGCATCCAGGCTTCGGATTACTGCGCAGACCTTTCCAAGCTGCTCAATACCATGGAATTGTCCGGTTACCTGCATTTAGATGGGCTGGGCAGGAAAGGGGTCTATGAACTTCCCACTGCCATGCAGGTTGCAGTGGTTTATATCAATGAGGAAAAGGAAGCGGAACTGCCGGAATCCCTGGAACAGGATTCCTTGCCGGGACAAGGGGAGCTTCTGGGCTATGCAGAAGACGCAGAAGCGTTTATGGCATTTCAGGATATGGACCTTTCCGTTTCACGGATTGCCGGGGATTTGTCAGATATGGACCTGATAAAAGAAGTGACTGTGGATGTAATACCGCCCACGGATTTTGCCGTTGTCCCCATTTTAAAAGATGGCAACCTGATTGGGACTATGGAACGCCCTTATGGCGTCAGCAAGGCCGGGAGCCGTTCCCGGCAGGAGGCCGGGATGTTCCTGTTATCCCTTTTGCTAAGCGACGGGGCGCAGAGCGCAGCTTATATGGGAAATGAGGAAGGGATTCCTTTAAACCGTACGGTTTTAAGCAATTATCAGGAAACGAAAATGACTACATATCTGGATTTTTTAAAGGGCTTTGATTTGGAAAAAGCAAAACTTTATGAGGGCGGCAGCATATGCAGGATACTTCAGGAGGAAGCCGGGGCGTCTAAGGAAAAATAGGATACAGGCACTGCACAGGGCATCCTTGCGGGAATGGAAAATAGGAGGGAACAGGAAATGGTAAGATGTTTTGGCTGCATGGAGGAAATTCCAGAGGGGGAGGAAATTTGCCGGCATTGCGGCTACCAGAAAGGGACGGATGTCAAAGAAGCTTATTACCTGCTGCCCGGGAAAATAATAGGCGGAAAATATTTGATAGGGAAAGTGCTGGGATACGGCGGGTTTGGCGTAACTTATATCGGCTGGGACACGACGCTGAACCGGAAAGTGGCAGTAAAGGAATACCTGCCCAGCGATTTTGCTACCAGAAGCTATGGGACGGAATTACTGACGGTATTTTCAGGGGAAGCTACGGTGCAGTTTGAAGCAGGGCTCAGCAGCTTTATTTCCGAAGCAAAGCGGCTGGCAAAGTTCAACCGGATTCCGGAAATTGTAGATATTTATGACTGCTTTATGGAAAATGGCACAGGCTACATTATTATGGAGTTTTTAGAAGGGGTGACAGTCAAGGAAATCTTGAAGGAGCAGGAACGCATCCCGGTAGAAGAAGCCCGCCGGATTGCCATGGCGGTGCTGCGGGGGCTTTCGGAGGTACATAAAGAAGGGATTATCCACAGGGATATTGCGCCGGATAATATTTTCATCAACCAAAAGGGGGAGGTAAAGCTTTTGGATTTTGGCGCGGCGCGGTATGCCACGGCAGTCCAGTCCAGAAGCCTTTCCGTGGTTTTAAAGCCGGGGTATGCGCCGGAAGAACAGTACCGGAGCAGGGGCGAGCAGGGTCCGTGGACGGATGTGTATGCCATGGGGGCAACCCTTTACCGGATGGTAACAGGAATCCGGCCAGAAGAAGCCATAGAGCGCATGGTGGAGGATAACCTAAAGCCGCCTTCTGCCCTGGGCATAGCCATAGAGCCAAATACGGAAACTGCCCTGATGAACAGCTTGAATGTCAGGAAAGAATTCAGGACGAAGGATGCAGAAACTTTTTACAAGGAGCTGGGCAGCGATGTAAAAGTGGAGCGTGTGGTAGAGGAAAAAACCGTAAAAGAGGACTTGGAAATCCCCCCATGGATGCGGTGGGGAGCTGCCGCGGCAGGGGTGCTTTTGTGCCTTTGCGTCGGGCTGTTTGCCACAGGGAAAATAAGCTTTACCAAAAAGCAGATTGACAGTGCAGGGGGTGCGGAAGCATTAAAGGAAGGGGAGTGCTATGTGCCCAATATTTCCGGGATGAGTTATGAAGAAGCGGAGAAAGCCCTAAAGGAAAAGAACCTGACGGTACTTATCAATGGGATGAACTACAGCGAAAGCATAGAAAAAAATAAAATTCTGAGCCAGACCCCAAAGGATGGGGAAAAAACTATGGCAGAGGAAACCGTATATGTCATTATGAGCGGCGGCAGCCAGGAAGTGATGATGCCAGACCTATCTGGAATGGAATATGAAGAAGCAAAAGAATTGATTGCCGCCCAGAACCTTGTGCTGAAAAAAGGCGGGGTAACGGAAGAATATAACGATGTTGTGGAAAAAGGGAGAATCATTGCCCAGAACATTGAGCCGGAAGAACGGATTAAGGTGCAGACAGAAATCACCCTTACGGTTTCGCTGGGCAGCCTTTCCACAGAAACGGCAGTCCTGGCCGTGCCGGACGTCAGGGGCATGACAAAGGATGAAGCTGTGGCCTGCCTTACCCAGTTGAAGGAATCCACAGGCTTCACCTATTCCTTGGGGAAAGTGAAGAAGAAATTCAGCAGTGAAGTGGAAAAAGGGAGAATTATCAGCCAGGGGTTAGAGCCAGGGAGCGAGGTGCGCACCAATGAGCCGCTGACCCTTGTGATTAGCAAAGGGCCGCAGATGGTACAAGTGCCGGAAGTGGTATATCTGCCGAAGGAAGATGCAGTGAAGAAACTGGAAGAAGCAGGGCTTACCGTAGAGATACAGGAGGAATACAGTTCCAAGGTTTCCAAAGGGCTTGTGATCAGCCAGAGCCAGGAAGCAGATACGAAGGTTGGGAAAGGCACGGCTGTTACCATAAGCGTCAGCCTTGGGGAAGAACCAGAGAAAACGGATTCCAACAATTCAAATTCCAATACAAATAAAACGCCATCTTCCCAAAAACAGCCTAATCCGCCACAGCAAGTACCAGAGCCGCCCCAGCCGGAGCCGCCCGCACCCCAGCCAGAACCGCCTGCACCCCAGCCGGAGCCGCCTGCGCCAGAACCCCAGGCGCCTCAGGATGGAGGATTAGAAAGCGGAGGAGATGGGGGACTGGAAAGTGGGGGAGATGGAGGACTGGAAAGTGGGGGAGATGGAGGATTGGAATAGATTGGCCAAATAACCATTATACCATTGTGATTAATTTATAATGGGGAATTTCAGGGAAAAACGTATAGGAAACGGAGGGTAAGACCATGGTTACATACGAAATTTTGTCAGACCCGGGCGAACGGGAATACAACGAGGATTATGCCGGCGTCAGCCAAAACGGGGGCTCTTTCTGCTTTGTCCTTGCAGACGGCCTGGGGGGCCACGGCGGTGGGGACGAAGCATCCCGTATGGTAGCTGAGCATATTTTAAAGGATTTTGAAGCGCAGGGGGAAGTATCAGAAGCATACATAAAAAGATGCTTTGAAGAAAGCCAGAAGCTTCTCGTAGCAGAACAGGAAAAGCAGAACCGTGCCTTTGAGATGAAGACAACCTTAGTGGTGCTCCTTACAGACGGGCATACCCTGCGGTGGGGCCATATCGGGGACTCCCGGCTGTATTTTTACAAAAATAAGAAGTTAAAGCAGCGCACCCTGGACCACAGCGTCCCCCAGATGCTGGTAGCCGCAGGGGAGATTAAGGAAGAAGAAATCCGCGGCCATGCAGACAGGAACCGCCTGCTCCGGGTTATGGGCTCGGAATGGGACCATCCCCGTTATCAGCTTGCAGCCCCAGTGGAGTGTACGGGGCAGGAATCCTTCTTGCTGTGTTCTGACGGCTTCTGGGAATGGATCGAAGAAAAGCCCATGCAGTCTGCCTTGAAAAAGGCAGGCACCCCAGGGGAATGGATGGCACAGATGCAGAAGGAAGTATTGAAAAACGGCACAGGGAAAGGGATGGACAATTATTCTGCCATTGCAGTATTTGTGGAGTGATGTTCAGGAAAAATCCAGAAGTTATTGTGCTTAAAGATTAGGGTTTAGAAGGATTATCCTGTAATTCGTATCGTTACAGGTGGAGGGAGGAACGAAATGGCAATCGTACAATGCCAAAATGGTCATTATTATGACAATGAAAAATTTAACGGCTGCCCGCACTGCGCTGCTTTAGCAGAAGGCGGCGCACAGCAGGATTCTGTGACGGTGGCTCTGGCGCAGGAAGCGCGGCAGGTGGAAAATTACGCGGTAGAATACTTGAAGCGGACCGCCCCGCAGCAGGCTCAAGCCCCGGCAGCGGTGCAGAGGGACATGGAAAAGACGGTAAGCCTGTATGAAAAAGAAGGCGTTTCCGAATGCATTGCAGGCTGGCTTGTATGTACGGAAGGGGAAGAATACGGCAAAGGGTTCCCGCTGTATGCAGGGTTTAACCGCATTGGCAGGAGCCGCAGCAATGATATTGTGCTGACGGACCCGCATGTGTCACGGGAGGAACACTGTTCCGTCATTTACGAAGAAAAAAAGAATGTTTTTTACCTGTTCCCGAAAGACGGCAACCTTGTCTACGCAGGGGAAGGGCTGGTAGAGCAGGCGCAGCAGATTACCGAAGGGCAGGACATTACAATAGGGGAAACCCATTTGGAATTTGTGCCATACTGCAAGGGAGAGAAAAAATGGGAAAAAAAGAAATAAAAAACAGTTATTTGGGGCAGCCGCCCGCAATCCTGCACCGCGCGCCCCTATGCCGAAAGACAGGCACAAACCCGCTATTCCACCACTTGCCGTTTGGCTTATGCCAAATAGTTTGTGAAGGCAAGGTACTCTATAGACAACTTTTTCTGCTGATGGCATGCCTGTGGCTGGGCAGTGGGCTGCAGGCAGCGGCAGCAGGAATAGATACCCAGATTGGGGATGTCAGGATCGAAGGGGCGGCAGCCAACATGCCCGAAATGAACATTTACTGTTATCCCGGCCAGCCAGAACTTTTGGAAGGGGTAAGCGTTACATATGGGAAAGAGGAGCTGATGGCGGGGCAGGCCATCCCCTTTGCCCAGGCAGAAGCCGGTACGGACTATTTTATTCTGCTGGATGTTTCCGCTTCGGTCAGCCCGGACTATTTTGCCCAGATGAAGGAAAGCATTTTGGATTTCTGGCGGAACATGGGGGCAAAGGATAAGCTTTCCCTGATTACGTTTGGGGATGCGGTGACGGTGGTGTTCCAGGGCCAGACGGCGGCGGATGACATTTCCGGGGCAGTCAATGGCCTGCAGAACACAGACCAGACCACTTGCCTGTTTGAAGCCATTGAAAAAACGGCAAAGCTTGCAGACACCAAGGAAGAAGCCGGCGTCCGCAAGGTTGCATTGGCAATGACGGACGGGGAGGATTTTTCAGAAAATACATCGACGAAAGAAGAAGCCCTTGCCACGTTAAAGGAAAAAATGATCCCCCTTTACGCCATGGCGGCAAAGGAGGATAAGCAGGGCGGGGAAAACCCGTATTTAGACAGCATGGGGGCCTTTGTCCGGGAATCCGGCGGCATAATGGAAGTATTTGACGCAGGGAGCGCAGTCCTGAAAATGCAGGGGCTGCACCAGACGTTCCAGGAAGCCTTTATGATACCGGCGCGGGCAAGGACGAATGTGGTGAACCATAAGAAAAAAGCCCTGACTGTCACATTTTCCGATGGGAAAGCAAAAACTTCTGATTTTATAGCGTCTTATTACCAGGAGGACACAGACCCGCCCGTCGCTTCCATAAAACAGAATTCCAAACATTCCCTGAAAATAAATTTCAGCGAGCCGGTAAAAGGCGCAAACAAGGTGGACGCTTATGAAATCAAGCATGAGGACGCCCGGATTACGGACGGGTATATGGTGCGCTATGACAAGGAAAAGGCCACTGCAGTCCTTACGTTTGAAGAAGACCTCCTGAAAGGGAAATATGAAATAAAATTCCGTGGGATAACAGACGATTCCATGGAAAAAAATGAATTGGAAAAACGGTGCAGCATTAAGGTGAAAAAAGGGAGGAAGCTGGGCGTTTCGGATTATCTGGAACAGTATCAGGTTTTCCTTGCAGGGGCGGTGATCCTGATTGTGCTGCTGTCTGCCGGGGCAATCCTATGGCACAAGGTAAAGAAGCAAAAAGGGATTGTCACCATTGAGGGAAGGGCGGTGCTCCAGTCCAATGTAGAGAGAAAACACCATGTGCAGGTACAGAAAAAACAAATCCCAAGGAGGCAAATCCAATTTTGCCTGGAAGGGGTGCAGGGCACAGGGCGGCAGCTTACGGTGGATATTGCAGGGAGCATTATTGTAGGGCGTTCGGGGAACTGCGATGTTTCCATTGAGGATAACAGGATGTCCCGCCAGCATTTTGCCATTGCAGAGAATAACGGCATGTTTACCATCGAAGATTTGCATACCACCAATGGGACATGGGTGAACGGGAGGAAAATTTCCGGGCAGAGCCCATTATCGCCCGGGGACAGGATACAGGCTGGGGACATTGCAATGACGGTGAGGTGGTAAGGCTATGAAAAATGAATATAGATGCCCCAATTGTTTTCAGGGGGATATCGGCACAGGGAGGTGCACCCGCTGCGGGTTCAGCAGGCAGGAGGAAAAGCAAAACCCCATGCGGCTGCCGGAACTGTCCTTCCTGGGGAACCGTTACCTGATTGGGCGGATTTTAGGGTACGGGGGGTTTGGGATTACTTACAAGGCATTTGACGTGCTGAACCAATGCGTCTGCGCAGTGAAGGAATTTGTGCCCATTGGCGTTGTAGCAAGGCAGGGGGACGGGATGCAGGTTACCGTAACTTCCAAATCCAATTTAGAGGATTTTGAGCACGGGAAACGGCGTTTCATGGAGGAAGCAGAAGTCCTGAAAAAGCTGACGGATGTGCCGGAAGTGGTGCAGGTCATGGACTACTTTATGCTGAACAACACGGCCTATTTTGTTATGGAATATATTGAAGGGGCAACCTTAAAGCAATTGATGAAAAGCTACGGCGGGAGGATCCCGCTATTTAATGCAGTGTCCATGATCTACCGTGCAGGGATGGCCTTAGACCAGGTCCACCGGCGGGGAGGGATTTTCCATAGGGACATCAGCCCGGACAATATTATGGTCACGGCGGATAACCGGGTAAAGCTCATTGACTTTGGCAATGCCAAGCACATCATTGGGAAAAGGAGCCAGACCCTCTCTGTGATCTTAAAACATGGGTATGCGCCGCCGGAACAGTATTCCAGCGCCAGCAGCCAGGGGAGCTATACGGACGTCTATTCCCTGGCAGTCACCTTTTACTATGTGGCAACGGGCATTATGGTGCCTAACGCCCCAGACCGTTTTGGCGGGGAGGAGTACCGGCCGCTGCTGGAATTATGCCCGCAGGCGGGCGTCCAAATATCAGAGGCAGTGGACCGTGCGCTGGTATTAAACAGCAAAAACAGGACGAGCTCTGTGGCAGAGTTTTTATATGCGTTTTACCTGCAGCTTGGAAAGGCGGCAGCTTACCCAGGTTCCGCAGACGGAAGCGGGATGCCGGCCCAGGGCGGGCAGGCAGCGCCGATAAAGGCTTACCTGAAACTGGCGGGGGATGGCGGCCCCTCCTGGAGCCTTCCGGAAAATAAGCAAGTAATGATTGGCCGTTCCAGCAATTGGGCTGATATTGTCCCCACCAACAACAGGCAGGTCAGCAAAGAGCATTGCAAGCTGTTCTGGGACAGCCTGGAAAGGCGCTTTTACCTTACGGACTGCTCTGCCAACGGTACTTTTATTGGAAATGAAAGGCTGAAAAAGGGGGAAACTTATATCCTCCCAAACGGCGGGCAATTTTCCCTTGTGAACCATATCTGCAATTTGGAAGTGAGGTGGGAAAATGGCTGAAATGGAAAAAGACATTGTAACCCTCCGGTTAAAGCCCCAGGACACAGCAAAACCGGGGCTGGTTCCCCAAAACATGGAAGGGCCGGAAATGGAAATTGAAATCGGTACCTCCAGCATTATCGGGACCAGAAGGAACCAGGAGGACACAATATTTGGATACGGATCCGGCAGGGAAGCCATTGCCTTGGTCTGCGACGGCATGGGAGGGCTTTCCGGCGGGGAAATTGCTAGCAAGGCTGCGGCAGAAAGTTTGGCGGACGCATGGTTTGGCCGGCAGGGGAATGTGGATATCCCGGAATTTTTAGAAGAAGAAGCATTGCGGGCAGACGAAAAGGTATTCCAGCAGAAAAATGAAAAAGGGGAACGGCTCCGGGCAGGGACTACGATTGCGGCGGCAATTATCCGGGGAAACGAACTGTATTGGCTGTCGGTAGGGGACAGCAAAATTTATATTATCCGGGGGAATGAAATCCTGGCTGTATGCAGGGAGCATAATTACAGGCTGACTTTAGACCAGCAGCTCGTGCAGGGGGAACTGACGCCAGAGGAATATGCTGCGGAGGAGTACCGGGCAGAAGCCTTAATCAGCTATCTTGGCATGGGAAATATGTCGCTGATGGACTTAAACCGACGGCCGTTCCTGCTGGAAGACGGCGACATCGTCCTGCTAAGCAGCGACGGGCTTTACAGAAGCCTTGCGGAAGAAGAAATTTTGTGCCTGGTAAAGGAGTTTGGCGGGAACATGCAGGAAACGGCAGACGTACTGACTTCCGCTGCCTTGGGAACGAAGCAGTCCGGGCAGGACAATACCTCCGTGGTATTGCTGCGCTACCGCCTGAATGGCAGGAACGGGCAGCCAGACGGAATGAAAAATATGGGAGGGATACAGGATGAATTTAAAAAGATGTGAAAATGGGCATTTTTACGATGGGGACAAGTTCCAGTTATGCCCCCATTGCGCAGCGGCAGGAGGCGGGCAGCAGCAGGCTACCATGCCTTATACCGAAAATAACAGCAGTTATAACACGGCGATGACCGAGCCAGTCACCATGCCGATGTACGCCCCGCAGGAGCAGCCGGCAGCAGGGGGCTACCCTGTGCAGCCCCAGATGATGGAGCCGCAGGCCGGGAACATTTCCCTGCAGGATGCCGTGAGCAGGGCAATTACCGCCCCTGCCCCCATGCAGCAGGATGAGGAGAAAACCGTAAGCCTTTACCAGTACCAGAACAAAGCGGATCCGGTAGCTGGGTGGCTGGTATGCATTGAAGGGACAGAGTTCGGCAGCAGCTTTACAGTGAAAAGCGGCAGGAACTTCATTGGCAGGGCGTCCCATATGGACATCGTCCTGCGGGGGGACCACAGCATTTCCCGGGAAAAACATGCCATTATCCTCTATGAGCCAAAGCGCAGGGAATTTATTGCCCAGGCAGGCGAATCCAGGGAATTATTTTACTTAAACGACGAGGTTGTGCTGAACCCGGTACGGTTAAAACAGCATGACATCCTGACAATTGGGAATACCCGCCTGATGTTTTTCCCCTGCTGCGGGGAGAATTTCAGTTGGGACGATTTCAAGAAAGATGAGGAGTAAGGATGGGAAACTTAAAGACAAACAGGAGCGTTGGGCTCTATGTGGCGCTGACAGCCATTATGAATTTCCTGCCGGTGGTTTTGGTTGTTGTAATTGGGAAACGGCTGGCATCCGGAAGCGGCAATTTACTGTCTGCTGCCCTGGGGCTTGGGGGCGGCTTGAAGGATATGCTGGCGGACATTATGGTTATTCTGGCTGTGGCATGGATTTTTATAATTGTTTACTGCATCTATCTGCTTGTGCTGTTCTGGGGTGTCTGCAGGGATATGAATGTCATCTGCCAGAAATACAGCTTAGGCGCCACCATGAACTATATTTTTGTTATGCTGCTTTCGGCTGTTACCCTGAATATTTATTATATTTTCTGGTCGAACCAGCAGGGGAAACGGCTGAAAGAAGCAGAAGGGTGCTACCAGAGGCAGGTAAAGGGGACAGGGACGTCCCATATGGTGTTTGCGCTGCTGGGGTCAGTCCCGGTGTGGGGCATGGTTTTTTTTGTATATAAAGTACAGACAGACCCCCTCTATTTTATGGCCCATCCGCTGTTTACCATAGTGGTGTCTTTCTTAGGCTTTGTCCTTGGGTTTATGGACTTAGTGAACCGGGCGTATTTTATCAGGGACGTCAATACCCTTGCAGAAGCATACAATGGGCAGGGGGCTGGCTATGCATCAGGCGGGTATCAGGGCAAGGAGGCAGGAAATGCCATGCAGCAAGGCGGCTGCCCCCAAAGCCCCGCAGGGGACAGTATGCAGCCAGAGGGCTATTCCCAGGACCCGGCAGGGAGCGCCATGTATAATGGCGGGCCGGAGGGATATACCATGCCAGTCAACGAATGGATGCCGGACGCAGCCGAAGCGTGGAAGCCTGCGGATACCGGGGCACAGGCAGGGGCTTTGGTAGGACGCAAGGGGGAATACCAGGGGGCATCCATCCCAGTAGAGGGGGAACTGGCTATTGGCAGGGATGGGACAAGCTGCCAGGTGGTAATTAAAAAACCGGATATCAGCAGGAAACACTGCACCATCCGTTACAACCCGGGCAATGGCGTTTATACCGTAACGGACTGCTCATCCAACGGCGTTTTTGACAGGGAGGGGAATCCCTTCCCGAAAAATGTCCCAGTTGCCTGCAGCTCTGGCACGGTCCTTATCATTGCAAAAAGCGGGAATGAATTCCTGCTTCAATAACCAACAGACAGACGGGGGATGGAATGGAATGGAACAGAAGATAGGTCAGGTAAGCAGGAAGCTTACCATCATGGACGGCGAAGGCAGGGTGCAGGAAATCTCCATAGACGCCCTGCGCAAGGAACGGGTTTACTGGGGCAGGGATGCCGCCCGCAACGACATTGTGACAGCGTCGCCTGCAGTATCCCGGCTCCATGGCAAGTTTAAGCTTGCGCCGCAGGGGCTCCTGTTTGCCGATATTGGCAGCACCAACGGCACATTTTTGGAAAATGCAGCCGGAAAGCATTTGCTGCAGAAAACCAGCGGCTATGTCATCTTAAAGGACGGGGACATGCTGCGGGTGCAGCCGCCAAATGGGGAAATGGGGAATTCCGTCCTGCTGCTGTATACGGAAGCCATGCAGGAGGGGAAATGGCAGAAATTTGCGCTGCCTGCCCCGCGGATTGCCATTGGCCGTGGAAATGAAAATGACATTGTGTTGCAGCATATGGGGATTTCCAGAAAACATGCGGTAATTGAGCAGAAAGGGGACGCCTATTTTATTTCAGACTGCCAGAGCACCAATGGGGTGCTTGTCAACGACAGCATACTGAATGGAGCCTGCAGGCTCAATGATAAAGATGTCGTCCGCATCCTGAACAGCGTTTTAATTTTTACCAATACAGGGATTTTCTATAAGAGTTCCCAGCAGGGGGTAAGCCTTCGGGTGCGGAACATGAACAAAGTGGTGGGGAAGGGCAAACAGATTCTCCATGACGTAAACGTAGATATAGACAGCAATGAATTTGTAGCGATTATCGGCGGTTCCGGCGCAGGGAAGTCCACGCTGATGAACGCAATCAGCGGATTTGACAAAAAACGGCAGGGAACCGTCCTCTTTTCCGGGCTGAATTTGGACGAAAATTTCCCAGTCCTGAAAAGCCTTATTGGGTATGTGCCCCAGCAGGACATTATTTATGAAAACCTTACCTTGAACCGGATGCTGCTGTACACGGCAAAGCTAAAAATGCCCAAGGATACCTCAAAAGAGGAGATAGAAAAGAGAATCCGAGACGTCCTGGAAATGGTGGAGCTTTCCGAGCACCAGAATACATATATCCGAAAGCTTTCTGGCGGGCAGAAAAAGCGCGCCAGCATTGCCGTGGAGCTTTTGGCAGACCCCAGCCTGTTTTTCCTGGACGAGCCTACTTCCGGCTTAGACCCGGGAACCGAAAAGAAGCTGATGGGAACCTTAAGCCGTCTGGCAAAGTCCCAGGGGAAAACCATCATTATGGTAACCCATACCACCCAAAGCCTTGATTTGTGCGATAAAGTCATATTTATGGGACAGGGGGGAAGGGTCTGCTTCTGCGGCACATGCCAGGAAGCACAAATGTTTTTCGATACGGACAACCTGGTGGATATTTATAACGAAATGGCAGCCCAGCCGCAGGAATGGGCGGCCCAGTACGCAGGATGCGTGCCCTTGGAGCCCATTGGCTTTGGGGAAGGGAAAGAAGCGCCAAAGAAGAAAAAATTCTCCGGCATCCGGCAGTTTTTCATTTTGACAATGCGCTATGCAGAGATTATGAAAAATGACCTGCCAAGGCTGGCGCTTTTATTCCTGCAGCCAGTCCTGATTGCGCTGCTTTTAGGGATTGTGGCGGACGACCGGGTATTTGAAATCTATGAGAGCACCAAGTCCATCCTGTTTGCCTTAAGCTGCGCAGGCATTTGGATTGGCCTGTTTAATTCCATCCAGGAAATCTGCAAGGAACGGGCAATCCTGAAGCGGGAATACATGGGGAACATGAAGCTGTGGTCTTATACCCTGTCAAAATTTGTCGTACAGACGGTTGTGGGCGTCCTGCAGGCATCCATTATTGTAGCGGTATTTGGTATAGCAGTGGGGATGCCGGAGAAAGGGATCCTTTTGAAAAACAGCTTCCCGGAAATGTTTGTGACAGTCTGGCTTACCATCACGGCATCCATGGCCCTTGGGTTTATCATATCCGCTTTTGTAAAGAGCGGGGATAAGGCCATGGCATGCGCGCCCTTTGTACTGATTATCCAGCTCCTGTTTTCCGGCATCCTCTTTGAGCTTAAGGGAGCAGGCAGCAAAATTGCCTATGCGACCATCAGCAAATGGTCGGTGGAAAGCCTTGGGAGCATTGCCGATTTAAACAGCCTGACTATGAAAATGCAGGAGGAGCTGCCAGGGATTGAGCATGAGTTCCAGGAAATCTTTGAATTTGCCAAAAAGCACCTGCTGTCCAACTGGGCGGTACTGGCGGTAATGATAGCGATATGCTTTGCCATTACTACGGTAATGCTGCGGAGCGTGGCAAAGGATGGAAGGTAACGGAATAGGGTGGCTCATGCTTTTTGCAGGGCTTGGGGCTGCCAATGAAAATGAAAGGAAGGGAAAGAACATGAAACAAAAATTATTGAAATGGGCAACAGCCTTAACTAGCTGCATTGTGCTTCTGCTATTTTGCGGAATCCATGTACAGGCGGCGGAGTACAGTATCGGTACGAATGACAGTTGGGCAGAAGGGAGTACAGAAAAAGAGGGAATTGACTATCGGACATTTACGTTGCCAGCAGCAGGGAGGGTAACCGTAACATACCAATCTTATATGTCAAATGGAAGATGCAATTTATATGACAAAGATTTGGTAACAAACTATAAGTATGTGAGAACGAGTGGAAGTACCACGGCTCCGGCTACAGAACAGTTTAGCATGGATTTGGAGGCAGGGGCATATAGTTTAAAATTATCAGGAGGATATTGGAATGCTGGTGATGATCCATCTAGTTACAGGGTAAAAGTTTCATTTGTACCTGCACACAATAATGAGAAAGAACCAAATGATGCATTTGAGTCAGCGATGCCACTGGCAAATGGAACATTAATAAAAGGGTTCCTTTCAGAGGATGACAGTATAGATTTTTACAGATTTTCCATAGGGGAAAGTGCAAATGTAAGAACCACAGTAAGCAGAGATACAATAGGGAGTTATAAATTTTCAATCTGGAATTCAGACTTAATTGAAGTAGCTTCTTATACAACAAGCGAGCAGACAAAAGTATGGGAGGAATATCTGGCTCCCGGAACATACTATATAAAAATCAATAAAGATTGGGATGCTACAGGTACTTACATATTAAAATGGGAGGGATTTACTTACGTCAAGGTTATCCAGCTAAAAAAATCAGCCCTGACACTGGAAAAAGGGAAATCCTACAGCCTTCTCCAGTCCATTACCCCGGCGAGCGCAAATAATAAGAACATAAAATGGACGTCCGACAATACCTCTGTGGCAAAAGTAGATTCCCATGGAAAAGTAACTGCTAAAGGGGTTGGGGCTGCCAATATCAAAGCCGCTGCCATGGATGGGAGCCAGGTTGAAGCCACCTGCCAGGTTGTGGTAAAGCCCGCAAAGACCCAGATCACAGCATGTAAGAAAACAAGGGACAGGAATGTCTATGTAAAAGTCAAAGCCCAGAAAAATGTGTCCGGCATCCAGTTCCAGTTAAGCAGGGACAAAAAATTCAAAGGAAGGAAATCCTCCTATTATGCCGGGGCAACCGAAACAAAAGCAACAACGGCAGCCCTCAAAAAGAGCAAAACGTATTATTTCAGGGCAAGGATGTATATTGATTACGGCGGAAAACGGTACTATGGGGCTTGGAGCCAGGTTAAGAAAGTAAAGACTGGGAAAAAGAGCAGGCTGTCGGGGAGCTCTTCTTGGAAAGCAGTATAAGAGGGAGAGCCGTGAAAGTGTTTTAAGAATTTTTGAAACTCTATAAGCTATGTAGGGATAACATGCCAGCGCATGGAATAGTGTTGGCATGTTAAAACCTATATGTTTAGATGCAAAACATATTAAAGCCTTCTGTTAATGGAATAGTATTTTTCAGGGAGAACTAAAGAAACAAGGAGAAAAATTTATGAAAAAAAAATTATTATTTACGGCATGTATGTTGTTATTATTTACGGCATTTGTAGGTAATAGTATTCCAGTGCAAGCGTCAACGGAGTATAAAGTAATTGGAACGAATCCCAATTATCAGACAGTGAAAGAAAGAACAGTAGGAAAAACTACATTTGAATCTACAGGGAATTATCTTTATGCGATAAAAAATGGAAAACGGACATTATTAGCTTCTGGGCTGGGGTTGGGAAACACTATCTTAACAAATGGTTCAACAGTATACTATGACTATTCGTTTATCAATAATAGCCCTTTTTATGTTACTTCAACAGTTTATAGTATACCATCTATTGGGAAGAAAGGTAAAAAACTGTTTTCTGTGAAAGATGTTGAACCTATCTGTTTTCATGGTTATTATAGCGGAAAAATATACTATGGACAAGGCGAATTATATAGAGAGAAATTTTGCAGTTACAGCATTAAAAGTGGGAAAAGGAGAAAGATAGCAGGTAAAGATGCTGGAGGGATAAAACAATTTGGGCAATATTTTTATCTAATTCCATCGGAGGGGGAGTATTGGCCAATTACATTTCGCGTCTATAATGCGAAAACTGGAAAGTTAAAAACAATAAGTAAAAAGATGTTAAACAATGATATTATTTCCAATTCAGTATACTATGTAGAATCTAAATCAAGTGAGGGCACGAGCGGAATAAATGGAAGGAGGTATTTTGATATTGCAGTAAAAAAGTGCAGACTGAATGGCAGCAATAAGAAAACGTTAGTAAAGGATTTAAGAATAACAGGCGTTAAAAAAATCAGGAAGAATTCTATTACATATTATGATGTAAACGGGAAGGAAAAAACAAAAAGGTTCTAAATACTATTGATAATCATAACAGTGAAAGGATAGGAAAGTATCTTATGAAACATCTATTAAACAAAGAGAATAAAAATTCCAAGCATTTATGGCAAAAAACAGCGCTATTCTTCATGATAGGTTTCCTTTTTACAGCGGCAGCTTTCCCGATAACATCACAGGCAGCATCCGCAAAGTGGAAAAAAGCCTGCAAAGCCTACAATACGTGGCTTTCCAAAAATAATTCCAAATTTACAGCAAAAGAATTTGATTTCAGCACGAAGAACACAGAAAACTATAAAAAGGCAGACCGTTTCATGATTGTAGATTTAGACAAAAATGGTGTGCCGGAGTTGGTTGTTACCCATCCAGTTGCCTATAAATCAGATAATATTTACGTTTATACTTATAAATCTGGAAAAGTGGCACAGGCCAAGGACACTTTTGGAAGGAAGGGGGAAACGGCTGCTGTCAGCATAAATTGCCAAGCTTCTGGAGGGTATGAAGTATATAAATGCAGGAAAAAGCATCTTCATGTTGTCTGGAATGGTGGAATGGATGGGACGGAAGAAACGGTATATACATTGAGCAAAGGAAAATTAAAACAGTATGCAAAGGCAAATGAGGTAGATATTTCAGGCGGGCAGAATTCGGATTATTTTTCCTATATGCTTAATGGCAAGGAAGTGACGAGCAAGAAATATAAGTCATTTACTAAAAAATGCGGAAATAGCAGTGGTGGTTTCGTATCAAATACGAAAGCAAACCGCAAGAAATACCTGAAAGGATAAAAAACACATGAAAAACAACAACCAAGGAAAACTGCTTACCATCGCCCTGGGCGTCATCCTGGCAATTTCCGCAGGCGTGCTGGCATACCTGGCAGTCAGCACAAAACCGCCCAAATTGTCCGAGGAAAAAATGCAGAAGGCCGCAGAAGCAGCAGAAGCCGCGAAAAAAGAAAACATCTCCCAGGCAGAAAGAACCGAAGAGGAGGACGGGGAACCAGAGCCCATGGCAAAATCCATCAAATCATTCCAGTTAACAGCAGGCACATCTTCCCTGTCTGGTTCAGCTTCTGCAAATGGGGAGCAGGAAGCAGATTCTGATGAGAAAGACGATGAAGATTCCGGTGAAGATGAGGAAGACGATGCAGAAAACAGTTATCTGTGCGCATACAGTTCCGACCGCCTGATGACAGAAGAAGACGTCCAGGAACTGCAGCAGGGAACTTATGCAGATTTGCCCCAGGGCAAAGGCATTATCCGGATGGTGGTAAACGAACTATACGCCAAATACGGCTACCAGTTCGGCAACGAGGAAATCCAGGCATATTTCAACCAGAAGGAATGGTATCAGGATATCCCCACAAGGAACACCGACATGAATGACGTTATCAAGAAAATGACAGATACAGAGCGGGCAAATGTAGAGTTCCTGTCCCCATACATAGAAGAGGAGTAAAAAATGTTTTGTAGGAAATGCGGAATGAAATTAAACGATGGGGAAACGATATGCCCCCAATGCGGACAGGCTACCAGCAGGGGCAAGCTAGAAAATAGCACACAGCAAGACAGTCCCCAAGGGCAGTCCTTTCCGCCGAAAGACCAGAATATTTATCTCCAAGGCCAGTCCTACCAGCCCCAGCAGGGCAATCCCCAGCCATATCAGCCCCAACAGGGTTATCCCAGCCAGCAAGGCAATGCCCAAGGCCAGCCTTACCAGCCCAATCCAGTCCAGCAGGCAGAGCCCTGGCTGCAAAACTGGGTTATAACCCATCAGTTGGACAAAGGCCACGCCATAGGGATTACAGGGTGCGTGATACTGTTTCTTTCTATCTTCATGACACTGGTTTATACATCTGGTTTAGGGGAGTATGAAAAGGCGACGTTACAGCAATATTTCACGGAGGTTATGGATCGGCCGTCATTGGTGCCAGTGATGGGAATTTGCACCATAGCGGCGGCAGCGCTGTTTTTTTGCAATAAGGTAACGCCAGGGACGGCGGTTGGCATAGTGGGAGCAATTACGGGGCTCGGCGGATTGTTTTCCGCATGGGCGTACATTGCAGAAACAGAATATGCCGCTATGATGCATACAGGCATTGGAGGGTATATGGTGATGGCTGGCACAATTCTTGTACTGGTTCCGCAGATCAGGAAATCCAGTAAACAAAACCATGGTTAAGGGAGGAAATGCTTTTGGAAGGAACAAATAACAATACAAATGGGATTATCTGCCCCAAATGCGGGGCAGTAAATGTAGAAGACGCCCGGTTCTGCGAAAGCTGCGGCACAGATTTAGGGACTGCGGCAGGGGGTGCAGGGCAGCAAAATATTCCGTTGGGAGTAAATCCCCAAGCCCAAAACAGCCAGTACGGAAACGCAGTCCCCAGCCAAAGCGCTGGGCAGGATAACACAGCTCCCAGCCAAAATTTAGGGCAGGGCAGCATGGTTTCCAGCCATGGCTACGGGCAGGGCGGCTCTGTATCCGGCCCATATGGGAGCATGCCCAGCCAGCCCCAGCCAGCAGTAAAAAAGCCCGTCCCCAAATGGGTGCCAGTCTTAATAGCAGAAGCCGCATTACTTGCGCTGTCTGTTTATGGAAATACTGTGGTCCTAAAAAACAGCAAAACCCCAGAGCAGGCAGCGGAAACATTTTTTGTACATATTGCCAACGGCGACTGGGAGGAAGGCTATGCCCAACTGGACGCAGAGGATTCAGAATTTATCAATGCCAAAATGTTTGCGGAATTGCATAAGCAGGACAGCCTTGGCATTGTGACGAATTACCAGTTCAATGCCAGCTACAATAGCCAAGCCATGGATGAAATTTCCCAAAACCTGTATGACTGGGCAGAGGAGTGGGGGATTGACGAATACATGGGGCAGGAAAGCGGCTCAACCTCTTTGGAAAAAGCAGTGCAGATTGATTACCGGGTGAAAGGGGACACTGAAAACAGTTCTTACCCAATCATATTGAACCAGACCCCGGAAGGCTGGAAGGTATGGACGTCTAACCATATCTGCAAGGATTATTATGTGTATGTTCCGGCAGGTGCCAGCGCCACGTTGGATGGGATTGCCTTAGGGGAAAACTATAAAGTAAAAGAAGGGGAAGAAGGATACCAGGAAGACAGTTCCATAGACAGTTATTCCATCCCCCAGATTTTTTATGGCTCCCATGAAATAAAAATTACCATGGAAGACATGGAGGACGTAACAGAACGGTTTAGCATTAACTATGGCAATTCTTCTTATTGGAAAGAGAGCATGGAGTTAAAAGAGGAAATCCGTGACAGCCTGATCCAAAAAGCAGGGGAAAATATGCGCAAGATTTACGGCGCAGCTTTGGCAGGGAAGAATTTTAAAACCATAGAAGGCTTATTTTCCGCAGATGGGGAACGCAGGAAAGAGATCAAAGAATCCTATGATTCCCTGATGGCGGAACTCAACGAAGGAAACGACATTACCACAAGGATTGCATTTCAGGACATCACAGGCGTATCCCAAGGCTCCGGCAAAACAGTAGGCCTTACGTTTTCTTATATCAGGGAGTATAAGTATAAAGGCTGGTTTGGAGAGTGGTCAGATGAGCAGGACGATGGGAGCAGCGAGCTGGAGTTTTATTTTGCAAAGGAAAACGGGGAATGGGTCCAGACGAACTTAGGGTGTGAAAACTTATATTGGTAAAGGCAAAAGAGGAAGGAGAAAAGAATATGAGTAAATTTTGTACGAAATGTGGGCGGCCTGTCCCAGAAGGAGGGATTTGCTCCTGTCAGCTTCAGGCAGGGGGACAGGCGCAGACGCCGCCAAACCAGAACAGCAATGGATCCCAACAGGGAAGCCAGCCATTCCAGGGTCAGCAGCAGGGAAGCCAGCCGTTCCAGGGTCAGCAGCAGGGAAGCCAGCCGTTCCAGGGGCAGCAATTTCAGGGGCAGCAGGGAAGCCAGCCATTTAACGGCCAGCAATACAAGGAACAGGCATCGGCGTTTGCCCAAAATTTCTTTGGGAAACTGCTGTATTTAATCAAACGCCCGGTAGAAGCTGGCACAAACCTTATTTTGGAAGCCAACATTAAGACAGCCCTTTTGCTGCTGGCAGCCCAGGGGCTTTGCAGCGCGCTTTTTGCTATGGCAGCGGCAGGGAAGGTATCCGGGTATATTCAGGCGGCTTCCGGTCTGGCAAATGAGATATCTTCCGGCCTGGGAAATGTTGTGGCAGGAGCCATGGGTATGCCATATTTCCGGATTTTCCTTGTGACAGTGGCATTTTCCATGGTTCTGTCCTGCATATTGGCGCTTATGCTGCTGTTAGGGCACATGGCGTTGAAAATACCGGTTTCTTTCCAGCAGATGCTATCTGCAGCGGCCATCCGCAGTGCAGTGCTGTGCCCGGCCATCCTGTTGTCCTTGGTAGTATTTGAACTGACGGCCCCGGCAGGGATTGCCTTATTCCTCTTGATTAATATCTGGGGTTTTACGGCAATGGCAGTGACGATGTCTAATTTTGTCCATAAGGAAAAACGGGATATGTTTGTGCTGGCGGTAAGCGTCGTAAACCTGCTGTTTGTATTTGCTGCACTGTTAGTGTTTTCAAAAATTTGGACGTTATATTTGCCTGATTTAATCAGGGCGGGGATAAAAAGCATGGGAGATGCATCCATGCTGGAGCTGATAGATGAATTCCTCTAAAGGGCTCCGCCCTGTCCATGGCGTTGCCTGATATATGCTTTAGAAAGGAAAGAATGAAAGATGAAATTATGCCCAAAATGTGGCAGCCAATATGCAGATGGCAATATGTTCTGTGAAATATGCGGCTCAAAGCTAATTCCCCAGATGCCTCCCGGCCAGGGGCTGGAAAAAAAGAAAATAAACCCGTTGTTCCTGGCAATTCCCATAGCCATAATCTTGCTAATAGCAGCTTTGGTTTTCCTGTTCCGGGATGAACTGCCATTTGGCAAAAAGGATCCGTCCTCACAGGAAACAGTGCAGCAGGAATCCCAAAGTTCCCCAAAAGCAGGTTCAGAGAATGGCTCCCCACAAGATTCCGGGAAAGAAGATGCAGGCGGGGAAGCAGAAGTTTCCGGGCAAAACAGCTTGGAAGGAGAAAAACCTGCCTCTGGGGAAGAAACTGAAAGCCAGGAAAATTCTTCCGGGAAAGAATCCAGCAGCCCGGAAGATGCTTCCTACGCAGATTCTGATATTAACGGCGTAGACAACGCCTATGTGCAGGTAATGGGCACAGTTGCCCAGAAAAACAGCAAATACATCCTAAAGCTGCAGGAACCATCTTCCGTTTGCGCCTATAATGCCGAGGATGATATTATCCAAAAGAAAAAGGTAAAAAATCTTACCCTTGACGCAGGCAGCATGGAGGAGTATCTTGGAGATACCGTGGAAATCAAAGGGAAACTGTCTGCAGATTTTGACGGCAATTTTTCCCTGCAGCCCGTAAAAACAGAGGTACTGCAAAAAGCCAAAGAGGAAATAGAATCCAAGGTACGCTACCAGCTTATTCAGGCAGACGTCACGTGGGAAGAAGCATTTTCTGACTGCATCAGCCGCGGAGGGGCGCTTGCCCAAATTAATTCCGAAGAAGAATTCCAGAAGGTAACGGCTATGATAGAGGAGCAGGATATGCAGAATGTCCATTTCTATTTAGGGGGAAGGCGCAACACAGACAGCCGGGAATATTACTGGGCAGATGCTGCCAACCGCCTGGAAGGGGAACTGTTAAACCCGGAAGGGGATTCTTGGGCAGCGGCCCATTGGATGGAAAATGAGCCCAGCTTCACGTCAGAAGGCGACATGGAACTTTACATGAACCTGATATACTATAAGGGAAGCTGGGTGCTTAATGACGTGCCCTTGGACATTACCCAATATTATCCCGGAAAAACAGGGTATATTTGTAGGTTTGATGAATAAGGGAGGGTCTGATGCCTGCCAGGACAATGGGGAAAGGAATTAATAGGACATTGGGAAAATGGAAAAAAAGACGGAAAATAAAATATTTGGTTCTGTGTAACTGCGCCCTTCTTGCTGTTTTTCTTGTGCTTCTAGGGACGGCGTTTTTATCAGGGAAATTCTCCCAACAAACACAGGGGCAGAAGGAAGAAGCCGTCAGCCAAAGTGCACAGCATATTCCCCAACCCCTGGATTTTGGGGAAGCAGGCTCTGCGGCTCCAGATCAAGGGATAGCACAGCCGGAACAGGAAGATTCAGGAAGCCTTAATTCAGAAGATGTAATCCAGGGGGCAGGGCAGCCGGAACATGCAGGCTCAGATAGCCTTAATCCAGAAGATGCGGTCCAGGGAGCAGCGCAGCCGGAAAAAGACGGTTCATACAGCCCGGAGGGCTCAGGTTCACAGCAAGCTGCCTCAGATCAGGGGAATAGTGAAGTGCTTTTGCAGAAAAAGATTCAGGACAAAATTAATTCTATGACATTAGAAGAAAAGGTTTCCCAGCTATTTATCATAACCCCGGAAGCTCTGACAGGCTGCTCCTCTGTGACACAGGCAGGGGAAGCCACCAAAAATGCAATCAGCCAGTACCCGGTAGGGGGCCTGATTTTCTTCGGGGGCAATATCCAGTCCCAGCAGCAGGTAACGGAAATGCTGGGCAGGCAGCAGGAATACAGCCAGGCCCGCATTGGCCTGCCCCTGTTTTTGTCTGTGGACGAGGAGGGCGGGCAGGTTACGCGCCTTGCTTCCGCTCCCGGGATCCAAGTGGAAACCTTCCCTGACATTGCGGAACTTGGGGCTACGCAGGACGTAAACCAAGCCTATCAGCTAGGGGATGCCCTGGGGGAATATTTAAGCGCAATGGGATTTAACCTGGACTTTGCCCCTGTGGCAGATGTGCTTACAAATCCCAGCAATACCGTGGTAAAACGCCGCTCCTATGGCAGCAGCCCTCAATTAGTTTCCGAAATGGTAAGGAACAACCTGGAAGGCCTGCAAAACCATCAGGTATTCGGCTGCATTAAGCATTTCCCCGGGCACGGGGCGACAGTAGGGGATACCCACGAAGGGTATGCTTACACTGACAAAAGCTGGGAAGAACTAAAGAGCAGCGATCTTATCCCCTTTCAGGACAGCATCGCGTGGGGCGTGGAATTTGTGATGGCAGGCCATATATCGCTGCCCCAGATAACTGGCGACGGCACGCCCGCGTCCCTGTCCCCATATGCCATTGGGGATTTGCTGCGCGGGGAACTGGGATATGAAGGCATAGTGCTGACTGACGCCCTGAATATGAAGGCAGTCACCAGCCAATACACCTCATCCCAGGCAGCAGTGGCGGCAATCCAGGCTGGAAATGACATGATCCTGATGCCGGAGGATTTCCCAAGCGCATATCAGGGGATTTTGGATGCCGTGAAAAGCGGTGTTATTACCCAGGAACGCCTGGAGGAATCTTTAAGGAGAATCCTGGAACGGAAGTTTTCTGGAACATTTGATGATGCCATCAATCGGTGAAACAACGCTGCAGTTCAAACTTTTGTTTTTCAGATGAAAATATCTTGCGTAAAGTATTGCGGTATTTAACCGCCCTTAAAATAAAAAAGGAATCCTTATGGCTATGGCGTTTCATGTGGCTTTTGGATTCCTTTTTTGTTACGGTTCATACAACACGTTTCGCGATGCACAGAAATCGCATAAAGATGCGGCTTCGCGCTGAGAAACTCGGGATTTCCGCACAAAATGTGCGGGAACACCTCGCGGAACAGAGGCGTGTGGACAGTAATCCCTTTTTTCGCTTCAAACACGCATAAATCCGAGAAACTGTTGCAAATATTTTTCTGCTAAGGTATCATAAAAGCAGCAACAAACCGTGCACCAGCGTAAAGGAGGGAAACTGCTTTGATTTATACACCCTTAACCAAAAAAGCCATGGAAATTGCCTACCAAGCCCACCACGGGCAAAAAGACGCCGGCGGCGTCCCGTATATTTTCCACGCCGCCCACCTGGCAGAGCAGATGGAAGGGGAAACCGCCACATGCGCCGCGCTGCTCCACGATGTAGTGGAGGACACGGACATTACGCTGGAACAGCTGCAGCAGGAGTTTCCAAAGGAAGTAACAGACTTGGTGTCCCTCCTGACCCACGACCCCAAGGAAGATTACTTTGATTATATTCGGAGAATCCAGAAAAACCATGCTGCAGCCGTCATAAAATTAGCCGATTTAGCACATAATTCCGACGAAAGCCGCTTAACTGGAAGCTGCTCTGTCACAGAGGAAAAAAAGGCGGCTTGGCGCAGGAAATATGGGAAAGCAAAGGAATTCCTTACAGAAAAAGAAAAAACACCTCCAAAATAAGCCTATCAATTTATACAAATTTAATAAATTTTTAGAAATTTACCATAGGATTTTCTATAAAAGCTGTTATAATAGTAACAATCGGAGGTTGCAGCAATTTATGAAGTTAAGGACCAGATTAATTATCTCATTCTGTATCATCATTTTCGTGCCAGTCCTGCTAACACTAGCTACCCTATGGGGATTTGGCCGCTACCAGATGAAAGCGGTACGCCAGATTTATAATATTGATGGGAATGCCTATGATTATTTCGTCAATTCTTTTAAGGTACTCAGCCATTTTACCAAATCGGATTACGAGAAATTGCAGAAAGTGGCAAAGAAAACGCCGGAAAAGCTGCAGGACCACTCTTATCTGGAAAAAGTCAACGGTGAGCTTGCAGAGAAATATTCTTACCTGCTTGTGCGGAAGGGCACAGACTTGATTTACGAAGGCAGGGATGAGCGTGAGAGCCTTTTGGACGAAAACCTGCCGGAGTACGACAGCGACATACTGACAGGCGCAGGTTCTAGTTTTTATATAGAAGGGGAAACGCAGGCGCTGGTAAAGCAGATTGATTTCCTTTTTCCAGACGGCGGCCATGGGAGCATTTTTATTGTCACCTCTATGGAACGCATTTTGCCGGAAATAAAGGGAGTCCTGTTTGATATAGTAATTTCTGTTGTCTTAATCCTGATTTTTACCGCAGGGATGCTGACAGTCTGGATTTATCAGGGCATTATTAACCCAATCCATAAATTAGAGATAGCCGCCCAGAATATTAAGGCGGGCAATCTGGATTTTACCATTGATGCGGAAGGGAAAGATGAAATTGGGGAGCTTTGCCGGAATTTTGAGGAAATGCGGTTCCGGCTGAAAGAGTCAGCCGAGGAGAAGGTAGAAGGGGAGAGGGAGAATAAAGTATTAATCAGCAATATTTCCCATGACCTGAAAACCCCGATTACTGCCATCAAAGGCTATGTAGAGGGGATTATGGACGGTGTGGCAGACACGCCGGAGAAGCATGACAAGTATATCCGCACCATTTACAATAAGGCAAATGAGATGGATATGCTAATTAATGAACTGACCCTGTATTCCAAAATTGATACCAACCGGATACCTTATAATTTCAACCGGATTAATGTGGCAGATTATTTTGAGGACTGCGTAGAAGAAGTAGGGCTTGACTTAGAAGCCAAGAACATTAAGCTGAATTATATTAACTATGCAGATAAGGACGTGCTGATTATTGCCGACCCGGAACAGCTCCGCCGTGTCATTAATAATATTATTGGGAATTCAGTGAAATATTTGGACAAGCAGCAGGGTTTTATCAATATCCGCATCCGCGACGTGGGGGATTTTATCCAAGTGGAAATTGAGGATAATGGAAAAGGGATTGCGGCCAAAGATCTGCCCTATATTTTCGACCGGTTCTACCGGACGGACGCTTCCCGGAATTCAGCCACTGGAGGAAGCGGCATCGGCCTGTCCATTGTGAAAAAAATTATTGAGGACCATGGAGGGAAAATTTGGGCCAACAGTAAAGAAGAAACCGGCACTATTATGTATTTTGTAATCCGGAAATACCAGGAGGTAATAAGTTGAGCAAAGTATTGATTATTGAGGATGAAGTGGCAATCGCAGATTTGGAGAAGGATTATTTGGAATTAAGCGGTTTTGACGTAGAGATAGAAAACGACGGGAATCAGGGACTGGTAAGGGCCTTGGGGGAGGAGTTCGACATGTTTATCCTGGATCTGATGCTGCCGGGAGTGGATGGGTTTGAAATCTGCAAGAAAATCCGGGAAAATAAGAATACCCCTATCCTGATGGTTTCAGCCAAGAAAGATGACATAGACAAAATCCGCGGGCTGGGGCTGGGGGCGGATGACTATATCACAAAACCTTTTTCCCCCAGTGAATTGGTAGCCCGGGTAAAAGCACACCTTTCCCGCTATGAGCGGCTGATTAATAGCAGCGTGCAGGAAAACGACGTTATTGAAATCCGCGGCCTGAAAATTGACAAGACGGCAAGGCGCGTCTGGGTCAATGAGGAGGAGAAACAGTTTACCACGAAAGAATTTGATCTGCTGACATTCCTTGCACAGAACCCAAACCGGGTATTTTCCAAGGAAGAACTGTTCAGCCAGATTTGGGATTTGGAGTCGGTAGGCGATATTGCGACCGTTACCGTCCATATTAAGAAAATCCGTGAAAAAATTGAATTCAGCACCACAAAACCCCAATACATTGAAACAATTTGGGGCGTGGGCTACCGCTTTAAGGTATAATATCGGAAGATATTATACCGCCCGGAGCGAAGCGGAGTGGTATAGACAGCCATAGTTTATCACGAAGTGATTATGGCATAATAGGCAAGGGGTAAATCAGGTATATGCTACAGATTATTTTTGAGGACAGTGAAATCATTGCCTGCCACAAGATGCCAGGGGTTCCCGTGCAGACTGCTAAGGCTGGGCAGCAGGATATGGTAAGCCTGCTGCGGAATTATTTTGCAGGGAAAGGGGAAGATGCAGACGCCTTTGTCATCCGGCGCCTGGACCAGCCAGTGGAAGGCATTATGGTGTTTGCCAAAAACCAGCAGGCTGCGGCTGCCTTAAGCAGGCAGGTGCAGGAGAAAACCGTGGAAAAAGAGTACCTTGCATTGGCAGAAGGCAGGTTCCGTGAGCCAGCAGGCATCCTGGAAGATTACCTCCTGCGCGATGGCAAAAGCAATACTTCACGGGTGGTCCAAAAAGGGACGAAGGGCGCGAAGGCAGCAAAATTATACTATGAAGTAAAAAAAGTGGTTTCAGGTTCCGAAAAATCGGGCACTGCCCTGGAAGCTGCCTGCCAAAGTGAAACTGTAAGCTTTGTAAGCATCCGCCTGGACACAGGGCGCCACCACCAAATTCGGGTGCAGATGGCACATGCAGGGCATCCCCTTGTAGGCGATAAGAAATACAATAAAAATTGTTCCCCGGGCTATCTGCCCATTGGGCTGTGTTCTGCCAAGACATCCTTCAACCATCCGGCGACCGGGGAACGGATGGAATTTTGTGTCCAGCCAAAAGGGAAATTATTTGCAGGTTTTACCTGCGGTTTAAGGGATATTTGAAATTCATCCCAATAGCGCGGGATTTGGCTGGAACATAAAACCAGGCACGTTCCGCCCACATAAAAACCCCAAAACACCGCATACTGATTACATGAAACAAGAAGCAAAAGAAAGTATGCGGGGCATAGGGAAAATCCTTGGAATTACCATATCAGTTTATGCCGGCATCCGTTGGCTGTTTCCCTTGGTAATTCCTTTTTTTGCAGCTTTTTTGCTGGCAAAGCTCCTGAATCCGCTGGTTGAAAAATTAGAAAACAAATTAAAATTAAAAAGAAGCATATGGTCCTCCCTGCTGGTAGGGGCTTTGCTGCTCCTGCTTGGCGCAGCAATATTCTTTTTCCTGAAAACGCTGGCAATACAGGTGAAAAACGTGATGGAAAACCTCGACCTGTACCGCCAGCAGGTAGGGAAGTTTTGGGAAGAATGCTGCTGCCAGATTGAGAGCCTTACCGGGATCCAGGCAGAAGTTATCCGTTATGGGGTGGAGCAGCGGATGCCCACAGTTATGGACCATGCAAAGGAAAACATGATACCTGCCATGATGAATGGGACGTTCCTGTATGCAAAAAACATGTTTGTGTTTATAGGGATCTGCTTTGTAGTAGTGATCAGCACCATCCTGATTTTGAAGGATTATAAGAAAATGCGCGCAGCCCTTGCAAACCACCCAGTAGGCAGCATGGCCCTTAATGTCTGCCGCAGTGCATATGGGGCAGGCGGGGCTTACATCAAGTCCCAGATTATTATTATGGTGGTGATAACTGTGATCTGTGTGGCGGGGCTGTACCTGTCCGGGAATGAGTATGCACTGCTGGCAGGCTGCGGCATTGGGATTTGTGACGCCATGCCTTTCCTTGGGACCGGCACCATTTTCGTCCCATGGGCAATTATCGAGCTGGTTCAGGGAAAGTACATGCTGGCTGCAATTTATACTATTATTTATACGGTCTGCACCTTAATGCGGGAAATTTTAGAGCCGAAGCTTATCGGCAATAAGCTGGGCATGCACCCTTTGGCAGTGATTATAACCATGTATGTTGGGCTGGAAATTTACGGCCTGTGGGGTTTTGCCCTCGGCCCCCTTTCCTATATCCTAATTAAGGAAATCTATTATGAAACCCGCTGATGCCGCCATTTTCACTTAGAGCGTGTTTGAAAATTATAGGAATGACTTTTCAAACACACCCTAATACCCCATCCAGGCAGGGAACAAGTCAGATACCTGTCTGGATGGGGTACTAGGTTCCCTGCAATGGAAAATGTTATGGCGTGACAAATGGCGTGACAAATGACTTGACAAGTGCCTTACTTAGGCTTAGAATAACCATACCAATAGTTATGCAGACTGTAAAATTGGCGAAGAAAAGGACTAGTACAGATAGGACGATGTACAGAGAAGGGGCCGGCGGTGAGAGGTCCCCCATACAAATATCTGGAACCTGCCTTGGAGCCGCGTATGAAAATACGACGTAAGCCGCGTTAAGGCAGATGAGAGAATGGCAGAAATGTGATTAATCAGGGTGGTACCGCCGGATATCCGGTCCCTTTGGGATAGGATGTTTGGCGGTGTTTTTATTTTATAGGAAAGACCTTGTCCGCTTTGTTGCCTTATAGGAAAGACCTTGCAGTCTGCAGGGCTAACACATATGGCAAAGCTAGAAAAGGAGGTTCATATCATGGCAAAAGACAAGAAATTAGTAGAAGCCATCACATCTATGGACGTGGATTTTGCACAGTGGTACACAGATGTGGTAAAAAAAGCGGAATTAATTGAGTATTCCAGCGTAAAAGGATGCATGGTAATCAAGCCGGCAGGTTACGCCATCTGGGAGAATATCCAAAAGGAATTAGACCGCAGGTTTAAGGAAACTGGGGTGGAGAACGTATACATGCCCATGTTTATCCCGGAAAGCCTGCTCCAGAAAGAAAAGGACCATGTGGAGGGATTTGCCCCCGAAGTGGCCTGGGTCACCCATGGTGGACTGAATCCATTGCAGGAAAGGATGTGCGTCCGCCCCACCTCAGAAACATTGTTTTGTGATTTTTATGCAAATGATATCCAGTCCTACCGGGATTTGCCCAAATGCTACAACCAGTGGTGTTCTGTTGTCCGGTGGGAAAAAGAAACCCGCCCCTTCCTGCGTTCCAGGGAATTTTTATGGCAGGAAGGCCATACAGCCCATGCGACAGCAGAAGAAGCAGAGGAACGCACTTTGATGATGCTGCACCTGTATGCAGATTTCTGTGAGGAAGTATTGGCAATGCCGGTAATCCGCGGCAGGAAAACCGACAAAGAGAAGTTTGCTGGGGCAGAATCCACCTATACCATTGAAGCATTGATGCATGACGGGAAAGCCCTCCAGTCTGGTACCAGCCATAATTTTGGCGATGGGTTTGCGAAAGCCTTTGGCATCCAGTATACCGACAAGGACAATAAACTGCAGTATGTCCACCAGACTTCCTGGGGAATGACGACCCGTTTAATCGGGGCAATTATCATGGTGCATGGGGATGATTCCGGCCTTGTGCTGCCCCCATTGCTTGCGCCTACCCAAGTGATGGTAATCCCAATCCAGCAGCATAAAGAAGGCGTCCTGGAAAAAGCGGCAGAACTGAAAGACACGCTGCTCCATGCCGGCATCCGGGTGAAAATGGATGACAGTGATAAAAGCCCCGGATGGAAATTTTCGGAGCAGGAAATGCGTGGAATCCCAATCCGGGTAGAATTAGGGCCAAAGGATATAGCGGCAGGGAAGTGTGTGCTGGTGCGCCGTGATACAAGGGAAAAAACGGAGTGCGCTTTGGAGGAGTTGCCTTCTGTGGCGGCTGAACTTTTAAAAACCATCCAAAAGGATATGTTTGAGCGTGCAAAGAAGCATCAGGAATCCCATATTACAGATGTAACATCTTACGATGCATTTCAGGATGCTGTAGAGAATAAGCCGGGATTTATCCGTGCCATGTGGTGTGGGGATGTGGAATGTGAAACTAAAATTAAAGAAGATACTACTGCAACTTCCCGCTGCCTGCCATTGGACGGCCAAGAGCCTGTTTCCGATGTATGCGTGTGCTGCGGCAAGCCAGCCCATAAGCTGGTTTACTGGGGGAAAGCTTATTAGAGCGTGTCTGAAAATTCATTCCCGCTCTAGGAGATTAATACAATGTAAAAGGCTGCACCGATATCAATTTCATCTGATGCAGCCTTCTATGCTATGCTGTCCATGGGACTTTACCTCATTCTTTCCGAAATCTCAATTCCTTCCATCTGAAATTTTGCTACCTCTGAATTCTTTGGTATGTATCCATATATGAACGAATCTTACTGGAATATCATACATGCTCTCTTTTGATTCTTGATTCAAGGCTTCTTCTGAAAATCCTTTTGATTTCTTCTTGTCTGTAATTCTGCCTGCTCTGGATCCTAAACCTGCAAACCTTCTGTTTCACTCTGTACGGAACATTTCTTATCCGTTTTTTCTTCAGCTTGTTTTCCCATTCCGAAAGTATAAGGTCGGATGTTATCACGTTTGCTAATATCCAGTTCCGTTGTTGTTCTATGCAAGCTTTCCTGCCGGACACTATCAGGTTGGATAATAACCTTATTATAATTTCCCATTCCGAAAACTCAACTTCCAATACCGACTTCTAAAAAATATTCGGTTCCAGAACTTCAACTTCCGTTTTTACATTTCCAAAATCCTTAACAGGGGAGAATGTGATGCCGTTTGTCTTGTACCTCTGAATAATGATTGAGGGGGAGTTATTTTAGTATTTTGGTGGACTGTACCTCTCTTTCTTAAATTATGAGATATTTCTTTCTGTTTCCGGTGGACTGTACCTCCTTCTTTTTGTTTTTCTTGTTGCTTGTGTTGTTTTTGTTTTGTGAGTTTATTATATCTAATAAAACCGGATATGTCAACTATTATTTTTAAAAATTTATATTAAAGGTACTTATAATTGAAATAATATAAATAAGCTATAGAATATTCTGAAAATTTAGCCCGGATAAACTTAGGAATTTTGCCAAGGAGCTTGATACGGGAAAATATTTGTAGGAGGGCGGGGGAGCCGGTATAATAGGGGAGGGGACAGAAAAGAAAGGAATGGCTGGAAAGCGCCGTAACCGGGCACTGGCGCCCAAAAGCCAGATGGTTGGGGGATGCCGGAACATACAAGGCTCCTGCAGCATAAAAATATAACAAATCCTTATTTTTATGCTGCAGGAGCCTTTCCTTTCCGCGGGCGATGCAAAGCCCTGCCCCGCTAAAATGGCATGGCAGCCTGAAATATGTAAGGGATGCTAATTCTTGGAAGCCTCAAATGCAGCCCTGCAGGCTTTCGCAAGCTGGTCGCCGCAGGAGGTAGGCCTTCCATTGCAGGAAATGCCGCCGATTTTCTGTTCTACCTGCTCAATAGTCAGCCCCTCTACCAGCTTTGGGATTGCCTGTAAATTGCCATTGCAGCCGCCGGTAAATTTCACATATTTCACAACGTTGCCGTCAAGCTCCACTTCGATCAGCGTGGAACAGGTTCCTTTTGTCTTATAAATGTAACCCATAAGTTCTTCTCCTTTTTCATATTTTCTCTGGATGGGTGTTTTATTACTCCGGCATTTAACCGCCGGAGTAATAGGTAGGGAAAGTATAGCACATTTGCATCGGCAGGGAAAGGGGATTTCATAAAAAATTCATAAATCGTTCATGGCCTAAAGTATTGTGAATCAAACCATTAAGTGGTACAATGTAAGAAGTTGTCCGCCGTAAACGGAGTAGAACTGGCAGCCTGCTGCCAGAGTAAAATAGGAGCATAGTATTATGGGTATTATCAATAAAGTTTTCGGGACCCACAGCGAACGGGAAATTAAGAGAATTAATTCCATTGTGGAAACAATTGAAAACTATAGGCCATCCATGATGGAACTGGCTGACGAACAGTTAAAAGGCAAGACAAAGGAATTTAAGAAGCGGCTGGAAGAAGGGGCAACCCTGGACCAGATTCTGCCGGAAGCTTACGCAGTGGTGCGGGAAGCGGCAAGGCGGGCTTTGGGCATGGAGCATTACCGGGTGCAGCTAATTGGCGGCATCATCCTCCATCAGGGCCGTATCGCGGAAATGAAAACCGGTGAAGGGAAAACGCTGGTGTCTACCCTCCCTGCTTACCTGAATGCATTGGAAGGGAAAGGGGTCCATATCGTTACCGTCAACGACTATCTGGCACACCGCGACGCTGAATGGATGGGGAAAGTCCATGAATTCCTGGGCCTTACGGTAGGCGTGGTGCTGAATTCCATGGATAATGACGAACGGCGGGCCGCCTATGGCTGCGACATTACGTATGTTACCAATAATGAGCTGGGTTTTGACTACCTGCGTGACAATATGGTGATTTACAAAGAACAGCTTGTGCAGCGCGATCTGCATTACGCCATTATTGACGAGGTGGACTCGGTGCTGATTGACGAAGCCAGGACGCCCCTGATTATTTCCGGGCAGAGCGGGAAATCCACCAGCCTGTATGAAGCCTGCGACATTCTGGCAAGGCAGCTAACCCGGGGGGAAGACCTGCCGGAATTTTCCAAGATGGACGCTATTATGGGGGTGGAGCAGGAAGAAACCGGGGATTTCATTGTCAATGAAAAGGACAAAGTGGTAAACCTTACGGCGGAAGGCGTAAAGAAAGTTGAGAAATTTTTCCATATAGAAAATCTGGCGGATGCAGAAAACCTTGAAATCCAGCATAACATTATCCTCGCCCTCCGGGCGCATAACCTGATGTTCCGGGACCAGGATTATGTGGTCCAGGATGAAAAAGTCCTGATTGTGGATGAATTTACCGGGCGTATTATGCCGGGGCGCCGCTATTCGGATGGCCTGCACCAGGCAATTGAAGCAAAAGAGCATGTGAAGGTGAAGCGGGAAAGCAAGACGCTGGCGAATATCACTTTCCAGAATTTCTTTAATAAATATACGAAAAAAGCCGGCATGACGGGTACTGCGCTGACAGAGGAAAAAGAATTCCGGGATATCTATGGGATGGACGTTATTGAGATCCCTACCAATATGCCGGTAATCCGTGAGGATTTGCAGGATGCGGTATACAAGACCAAGAAAGAAAAATTCCATGCTGTCATAGATGAAATTGAGAAGGCCCATGAAAAGGGGCAGCCAGTCTTAGTAGGTACGATTACGATTGAAACTTCTGAATTAATCAGCGGTATGCTGAAGCGGCGGGGCATCCAGCACAAGGTACTGAATGCCAAGTTCCACGAACTGGAAGCGGAAATCGTGGCTGAGGCAGGCCAGCATGGGGCAGTGACCATTGCTACCAATATGGCGGGCCGTGGTACGGATATTAAGCTGGACGAAGATGCAAAGAAAGCGGGGGGCCTGAAAATCATCGGTACCGAGCGCCATGAGTCAAGGCGTATTGACAACCAGCTCCGCGGCCGTTCTGGGCGGCAGGGGGACCCGGGGGAATCCCAGTTCTTCATTTCGCTGGAAGATGATTTGATGCGCCTGTTTGGTTCGGAAAGGCTGATGGGCATGTTCAATACCCTGGGCGTACCGGAAAATGAGCAGATTCAGCATAAAATGCTGACAAGCGCCATTGAAAAGGCCCAGATGAAGATAGAGAGCAACAATTTTGGCATCCGTAAGAATTTGCTGGAATATGACCAAGTCATGAACGAGCAGAGGGAAATTATTTATGCTGAACGCCGCCGGGTATTGGATGGGGAAAGTATGCGGGATGTGATTTACAAGATGATTACAGACCGTGTGGAAAATACGGTAGACACCTGTATTTCCGCAGACCAGGGGAGCGAAGAATGGGACCTGAATGAGCTGAACCAGCTTCTGATTCCGATTATCCCCTTAAAGCCAGTTGCCCCAGAAGAAGTGAAGGACATCCAGGCCAATGAGCTAAAGCACCGCCTGAAAGAGCAGGCAGTGAAGCTATATGAAATGAAAGAAGCAGAATTCCCGGAACCTGAGGCTGTCCGGGAGCTGGAGCGGGTAGTGCTCTTAAAAGTTATTGACCGGAAATGGATGGACCATATTGACGACATGGACCAGCTTCGCCAAGGCATTGGCCTGCAGGCTTACGGGCAGCGGGATCCGTTGGTGGAATATAAGATGAGCGGCTATGACATGTTTGACGGCATGATAGCCAACATTCAGGAAGATACCGTGCGCTTATTGTTCCATGTACGCATTGAGCAGAAGGTAGAGCGGGAGCAGGTGGCGAAAGTCACAGGGACAAACCGCGACGAATCCATGCAGAAGGCGCCGAAAAGGCGGGAATCTGCGAAAATATACCCCAATGACCCATGCCCATGCGGCAGCGGGAAGAAGTATAAGCAATGCTGCGGAAGAAAATAAAGGGAGCTGCATCCCGATAACAAGAGGGCAAGATATGGCGACAGGACAAGGGTTTCCATATCTTGCCTTTTTGCTGCCCATCCAACAGAAAATTATGAAATATTCAGGAAAATTTAAGAAATAATTGAAGGTCTAGTTAAGATGTATCGTTTATATTAATTGACAGAAAAGGAGCAATCTATGGAAAAGAAAACACTGCTAATCCCCAAGGCCACATGGCTGCCCCTGATTTTGACATTTGTATGCAATGACATTGCCTATTTTGGCACAAGGCTGCTGATGTCAGATAAGAAGCATTATAACCTCTCCAACCCCCTGGATGAACAGATTCCATTTCTGCCATGGACGCTTATTATATATTGGGGCTGCTACTTATTCTGGCTTGTGAATTATGTGATTGGGTGCAGGCAGGAGCAGGAGGAAGCATTCCGGTTTTTGGGTGCAGATTTATTTTCCAAACTTATCTGCCTTGTGTTTTTCCTTGTGTTTCCCACAACGAATACAAGGCCAATCATAGAAGGGCACTCTATATGGGAAGAAGGGATGCGGCTGTTGTACCAGATGGACGCCGCAGACAATTTGCTCCCTTCCATCCATTGCCTTGCGAGCTGGCTTTCTTTTATTGCTGTAAGGAAGAATGAAAGGATCCCAAAATGGTACCGGGCTGCTTCCTTCCTGATGGCTGCCAGCGTCTGCATTTCCACCCTTACCACCAAACAGCATGTGCTGATCGACGTGGCTGCAGGGGTTGCGCTGGGAGAATTCAGTTACCAGTTTGTAGGGAAAAGCGGGCTTTCCAAATGGTATATGGATGTGATGTTGAAATTAGAGCCGAAGGGCTGGGGGAAAAAATTTCAGGGCAGGTGAGTATCCCGTAAGGCAGCAGGCGGGGCGGCGGAAGGAACTTATCAATTGGATGGGAAAGGAAGGCAGCATGAGCGAAATATCAGTAAATGCAAAAAAGGAACTGTACAGCAGGGATTTCAGTAAACAGGAAAGGGAAAACTGCATGATTAAAAAAATAAAAATAGCAGTGACAATAGCATTTGTGGTTGCTGCAATGGTTTTGGCAAAACATTTTTTTAACCAGAAATTTGATTCGGTAGAAGCAGTGCAGGAGTATATGAAAAGCTTTGGCCTGGCTGCGCCTTTCCTGCTGATGGTCTTTCAGGCTTTTCAGGTAGTAATCCCGGTGCTGCCGGGGTATCTGGGCTGCGCTGCCGGGGCGGTTGCATTTGGCAGCATGGCAGGCTTCTGGTGCAACTATATTGGCATCAGCGTAGGTTCCATAATGGCCTATTTCCTTGCGCGGAAATATGGGGTTCAGATTGTGCTATCCCTGTTTCCCGGGCATCAATATGAAAAATGGAGCGGAAAAATTGAGAACAGCAAGTCCTTTGGCTGGTTCCTGTTTGTTGCCACGCTGCTTCCCCTGTTCCCAGACGATTTGCTGTGCTATTTGTCGGGGCTTTTGAATATGAACAGCAAAAAATTTATTTGGATTATTATTTTGGGGAAACCTTGGTGCATTTTGGCTTACAGCATTGTGTTTGGCATGGTATAAAAAAGTTATTTTTGGAATATGCTTTGGCAGTTGACAAACATACTGGCAGTATGTTAAAATAAAAGCCATCAGCAACAGCCTTGGAGGTAGGAGATGGCCCGGAACAAGCATCCAGAGGAAACGGTAAATTTAATATTGGATGTGTCTTACCGCCTGTTTATGAAGAAAGGCTATGAGCATACCTCCATTCAGGACATTATCAGCCATTTGGGCGGATTGAGCAAAGGGGCTATCTACCACCATTTTAAGTCAAAGGAAGAAATCCTGATGGCAGTGTCTGACAGGATGACGGAGGAGTCCAACCAGTTGCTTGTCAGGATCCGTGACTGCAAAGGGATGACGGGGAGGGAAAAGCTGAAGGCAATTTTTAAGGAATCCATTAACCGGCCGGTGCAGGATGAAATTTTCACTGCAGCGCCGAATTTCCACAATAACCCGAAGCTTTTAGCGAGCCTGCTGAACGATACCATCAAGGAAGTGCCGCCAGTTTATATTACGCCTATTATTGAACAGGGGATTGCGGATGGTTCCATCCAGACAGATTACCCGGAACAGTTGGCGGAGCTTATTATCCTTGTGGCAAATATTTGGATGAACCCTATGGTGTTTGAGGATACCAGGGAGCATGCTTATGGGAAATTCCAGGTGTTCCGGCAGATGATGCAGGGATTGGGGCTGGATATTGTAGATGAGGAAATGCTGGAAAGGCTGCAGGAACTTACATCTATTTATCAGGAGAAAAAATAACGTTTTTATGGGCAGGCGGCAATTCAGGGCAGCTTGGGTTGCCGGCATGCCAAGTAAAAAGCTTTTGCATAGGCTGCCGTGAGGGCAGGCTGGCAGCGAAAGGAAGGGGGAACTCTAGGTTTTTAAACCGTTGATGGATGGTTGTGTAAGGTTGGCAAAGAAAACTGGAAGGATATTTTTTTTGGGCTTATACATACCGACGTTTGGTATTAATACAAAGAAAGGAATGGATAAACAATGGGAAAAAAATTATTTACAAAGGATTTTACATTAGTTGTGCTGGGGCAGATTATTTCGCTCTTTGGCAATGCTACCATCCGGTTTGCGCTGCCCCTGTACCTGCTGAACCAGACAGGTTCCGCCGCCCTATATGGGATGGTGACTGCCTGCGCATTTATCCCGGCAATCCTGCTGTCCCCGGTGGGCGGGATTTTGGCGGACCGGGTGAATAAGAAAAACATTATGGTTGTGCTGGATTTTTTTACTGCGGAAGTGATTTTGGCGGTTTCCCTGCTTTTGGGCAAAGTGGACCTTGTCCTCCTGCAGACCTCTGCGCTGATGCTTTTGTATGGGATTGCCGGAGCGTACCAGCCTTCGGTGCAGGCAAGCATACCTATGCTGGCCAGCCAGGAAAATTATATGGCGGCAAATTCCATCATCAATACCATCAGCTCCTTTGCTTCGCTGGTTGGGCCTGTGCTGGGCGGGATTGTTTACAGCGCTTATGGGCTTAGGCCTGTGCTGTGGGTCTGCATTGTATGCTTTTTCCTGTCGGCAGTGATGGAAATTTTTATCAAGATGCCCTTTGAAAAACCGGAACCCAGCGGGAACCTGTGGGACACCATAAAAGCAGATTTTGGGGAAAGCGTCCGGTTTATCCGGCAGGAAAAGCCAGTCATTGGGAAAGCGCTTCTTGTGGTTTGCGGGATAAACTTATTTTTGTCTGCCATGATAATTGTAGGGATGCCGTACCTGGTGACGGAGGTATTGGATTTGGAGGCCCATGAAGCAAATAGGCTGTTTGGTTATGCGCAAGGGGCTTTGGCGGCCGGTGGGCTGACAGGGGGCATTTGCGCCGGGGTTTTTGCGGGAAAGCTGTCTATAAAAAAGACGGGGAACCTTCTGGTTGCCTGTGCGGCTCCGGTATTCCCGATAGGGCTGTCATTGCTGTTTTTTGAATCTGGGATGGTGAATTATCTGGTCCTGACAGGATGCAGCTTTTTGGTTATGGTATGTTCCACGGTTTTTTCGGTGCAGATGATGTCGTTTATCCAGACGGAAACGCCCCAGAACCTGCTGGGAAAGGTGATCGCAGTTATCCTTACCATATGCATGTGCGCCCAGCCCTTGGGAAATGCATTTTACGGCGTGATGTTTGGGGCATGCAAGGGGTTTGAATATGTGGTAGTCCTGTTTGCAGGGGTTGTGACTCTGGGGATTGTGGTGTGTGCCCGGAAGATTTTTGAAAACTTGTAGGGAGGATTTATATAAAATAGAACAAATGTTCAATTTGCACTGTACTTTTTCAGGCGATGGTGTTATACTATAGGGGCAGTGGCAGATAACGTATCATTAAATGGGATGCGG
>Ga0137308_100773_pt1 | contig 43414 bp, 47 predicted proteins | sample Inofrocosms_June_FD_97181 | JGI IMG/M metagenome (GOLD analysis project Ga0137308, IMG submission 97181) | Mouse cecal microbial communities from Vienna, Austria - N-Acetylneuraminic and N-Acetylglucosamine D2O microcosms_June | ecosystem: Host-associated > Mammals > Digestive system > Large...
ATGGATGGCGGCTATAAGGTGCCGGACAAGGAGGAAATCAGGGAGATTTTAAAGAACAGCTTATAAAAGCCAGTATAACAGAGCGAAAAAGGGGATTGATAACAGCGGATATGAGATGCCGCTTAACGGCCCTGGAACATACAGCCTTCATGGCGGCGCGTGTATCAATTCCGTGAAATCTGCGTTATCAAACGGTGTTCGCCTGATTGATACATGATTGGTATTAGGAAGGAAAATGCAGAAACGACACTTTCAAACGAAACGGAGGATTCTGAAAATATGGACTCTAATTCTACAGCAAAAAGTCTGGTTGTATATTTTTCCATGCCGGAAACGACGGAGCCTGAGAATATGTCGAGGAAGGAAGGACTCAGCACCGTTGTGATTGACGGTGAGGTTTTGGGAAAATTCCGAGCTTGAGGATATTGCGCAGAAAGAGCAGTCAGAAAATTTTCGGTCTGAAATTGCAGGGACTGTGGAGAATATAGAACAATATGACACCATCTTTTTGGGATTCCCCAACTGGCTTGCGTACCACAATTTGATACAATGCACCCAAGCATGAGTTTGGGTGCATTTTTTAACGAAAGGAATTTATGGCAGTCTATTTTTATCTCCCCATTCACACATCCCGTCTAATATAGGAATGAGCGATTTCCCACGTTCTGTCAAGCTATATTCCACTTTTGGAGGTATTTGAGGATATTCTTTTCTGTGTACCAATTGGTCTGCTTCTAATTCTTTTAGTGTAGAGCTTAATGTTTTAAAAGAAATTTGACCAATATATTTTTTCATTTCATTGAATCGGACAATACCAAATTCCATAAGCGTATAAAGAATTGTCATTTTATATTTCCCGTTGATGAGGGATAATGTGTAGCTGAAACCAGTTGTTTCCAAGCATTCTTGTGATATACAGCGTTCGCCCATCTCTACACTCTCCTTTAGGTAAGTATATAACTTCTGAGTTAGTACCGCACTTAAAGGTGCGTACTTGTTTTCTGTTTCATTCTTGCTATAATTATAATACAACAGCAGGAAAAGTCAATCCTGCAGTAAAGGAGGAATCGTTGTATGAGTAAGAAAATTGTTGTTATTACAGGAAGCCCGCGTAAAAATGGCAACAGTTCTGCCATGACGGAAGCGTTTATCAAGGCCGCCAAGGAGAAAGGGCATACCGTAACCCGTTTTGATGCCGCCTTGAAAAAAGTGGGTGGATGCCGTGCCTGCGAAACCTGCTTTTCCACGGGGAAAGCCTGCACCTTTGATGATGACTTCAATACGATAGCGCCAGCTATTCTGGAGGCAGATGCCCTTGTGTTTGCTATGCCGGTCTATTGGTATTCTATTCCGGCACAGATTAAGGGGGTTATTGACCGGATTTTCTCTTTCGTAGTAGGCGGTAAAGATATTTCCGGCAAAGAGTGTGCGCTGATTGCCTGCTGTGAGGAAGATGATATGTCAGTCATGGATGGGGTTCGTATCCCCATGGAGCGCATGTGTGCTTTGAACAAATGGAAGATGGTTGGCGAGGTTCTGATTCCCGGTGTTCTGAATGTAGGTGACATTGACAGGACGGATGGCTGCAAAAAGGCGGCGGCTTTAGCTGACGAGATTTAGGGAGAGGAATATGAGTAAGAAGATTGTGATTCTGAATGGGAGTCCCAGAAAAGCGGGGAATACTGCGGCTTTGACAGCACAATTTACGAAAGGCGCAAAAGAAGCGGGAAACACGGTTACGGAATTTTTCCTTGACGGTATGGATATCCATGGCTGCAAGGGCTGCTTTGGGGGCAAAAGCAGCAGGGAATGCCCTTGTGTCCAAAGAGATGATATGGATAAAATTTATCCGGCAGTGAAAGAATGCGATGTGATTGTACTCGCCACACCGTTGTATTACTGGAATATGAGCGGCCAGATCAGAACGGCTATCGACCGCCTGTTTGCATTGGAGGAAGGCGATGGGAATTTCCTGCGAGGGCATGGCAGGGCTTCGGCATTGCTTATGGCTGCGGAAGGAAATGGCTTTGAAGATGTGCTTCTTTACTATGATCATTTGATGGAGCATCTGAAATGGGAAAACCTTGGTCATGTCCTTGCCGGAGGGAATGGGTATGTGGGTGACATTGAAGGGAAACCAGAACTTCAAAAAGCCTACGAGCTTGGAAAATCAATTCAATAAATCAATAAAAGGAAATCCATTACCTTCATATCTGTGATGTAGAGCAGGACTATGGCAATGAAGCGGAGGAAGCGCTGTTTGCATGGAATGGATATTTAGAACTGACGGCTGCCTGGGAAGGTTACGGCTCCCGTTATGGGCGTGACGAAGAAGTCCAACATTGACGGAGCGGTCAAAGCCGTGGAGCTGGAACTTACACAGGAAGAAACGGATTATTTGGAGGAATTGTATGTCCCGCACGCCCTTGCAGGTATTATGGCGCAGAATGGGAAACAGAAAGCCGGAGAAACAGCCGATGCAGGACTGCATTGCCTGTTACCAGTGCCGGCAGAAGGGTAAGTGCGTTTTTGATGATCAGGTAAATGAGATAGCTGCCCGTTTAGACGAATTTGGCGGAATGATTGTAGGCTCGCCCGTCTACTATGGCGGCCCGAACGGAAGGCTGACATCTTTCCTTGACCGTCTGTTCTTCAGCGCAGATGGAACAAAGTTCAGAGGGATGCTGGCGGCTTCGGTTGTGTCATGCCGCAGAGGCGGCGCAACGGCTGCCTTTGAACGGTTGAATCAGTATTTTCTGATGACAAATATGCATGTGGTTTCTTCCCAGTACTGGAATCAGATCCACGGCTTTATAGCGGAAGAAGCCAGACAGGACGAGGAAGGCCTGCAGACCATGCGTACGCTCGGCGCAAACATGGCATATCTGCTGAAAGCCGGGGAAGCTGCTGAAAACGCAGGGATTACCAAGCCTGAGTACGAAGAGGCAACATTTACGAATTTCATCAGATAAGGGGTGCAGACAGAGGGATATATTTGAAAGAGAACTGGCGGGAGAAGTCATTGCTCCGCAGACTGACCCGGAATTTGATACGTTTCTTGCGGTACAGAGACAATCCGATGCACTGACACATAAATTGAACACTTTGCCGTATCTCGGAGATGAGATGAAGCCCTTTTTCGCCGCGATCACAGCGATAATCTCATTAATTACAGCCGCAGCGGCAATCGTTCCCTGCAGGATGCCGACAAGATCCGGCTGCGAGGCCAAAGTGGCACAGGCAATCCCGGTAAAAACGAGAGAGACGCATATAATTATTACATACTTCCCTCAAGACGCAGAATACAGATATGCGGTAAAGGCTGACCGAAAAAACATGGATTTGGTCTGGATGCCATGAGAACAGTGGCAGAGAAATATGCGAGCATTATTCAGATTGAACGTGAGCCGGGCAGATTTACAGTGCGGACAAATCTTTGTCTGACAGAATAAAAGAAGGCAGTATAATCCGGCTATAGTGTCCTATATCCGGATTTTTTGCTGACTGGCGTAAGTTTTTCCGGAGGTCAGAGACAGCGTTTGGAGATAGCAAGGGCAATACCTGATGCGCCCCTATAGAATTATGCGCAGAACGGTTCATATAAGCAGAGGCTGGTATCATGACGCAGTCGGGGCAATGCTCGGAACAAAGAAAGAGGACGGCGGCGCTTGTTTTGAAATTCGTTTTTACAGTCACTGAATTGTCACTTTCATTTGATATAATAAAAATGTAGCTATACAACTAAAAAATGAAAGGGGACAATCTTATGGAAATCCTAAAATGCGAGGGGATAAAAAAAGTTTACGGCTCTGGGGCTAATCAGGTAAAGGCTCTGAATGGAATTGATCTTGTTGTAAACAAAGGCGAATTTGTAGCTATTATTGGGGCATCCGGCTCCGGCAAATCAACTTTGTTACACATTCTTGGCAACGTTGATAAACCTACCGAGGGGAAAGTTGTTGTCGGGGAAACTGATATATCTGCTTCGAACAAGACGCAGGCTGCGCTATTCCGGCGTCGGAAGGTCGGGCTAATTTATCAGTTTTACAATTTGATTCCTACTCTTACCGTCCGCAAAAATATACTTATGCCTCTTCTTTTGGATAAAAAGAAACCAAATCAGGAATTTTTTGACCAGATTGTAAAATCATTGGGAATTGCCGATAAACTGGAATCACTTCCCAATCAATTATCTGGTGGGCAGCAACAGCGAGCAGCCATCGCGCGGTCACTCATTTATCGTCCCGCCCTGCTTTTGGCGGACGAGCCCACCGGAAACCTTGATCAGAAGAACTCTAAGGAAATCATTGATATGTTGAAATTGTCCAACCACAATTTGGAACAAACCATTGTTTTTATAACGCATGATGAAAAAATTGCTCTGGAGGCAGATCGTATTATAACGATTGCAGATGGACGCATCATCAATGATGAAAGAAGGAGGTGAAGAATGTGTGGAAAGATTATTCATTAAGTTATGTAAAAAATAACCGATCCTCCAGCGTATTCATTATCATAGCCGCCTTTATTTCGGCGCTGCTTTTATCACTACTATGCAGCCTGTTCTATAACTTATGGTTTTACGATGTACAAAAACTGAAAATAGAGGAAGGCGACTGGCAGGGCCGTTTAGTTGGAGAGATCAGCACGGATGATTTGACGCTCATTGAAAACTATGCCAGCGTTGAAAAAGTTACAGTCAACGAGAATCTATCTGATGAGCAAGGAATAGTGGTAGATGTATATTTCACAAATATGGGAAATGTTTTTACAGATATGCCCAAAATTGCTGAACTTGCAGGTCTGCCAGCGGAATCTGTTTCCTGCCACTATTCACTTTTAAGCTTATACCTTATCAGAAGTGCGGAGGATCCCGCGCTTCGTTGGATATTTCCGTTCTATTTGTTAACTACGGTCATTGCCTGTCTTTCACTGATTTTGGTTATCCACAATGCCTTTGCAGTAACAATGAGCGCCCGTATCCATCAATTTGGCATCTTTTCAAGTATTGGTGCCACACCCAGGCAAATTCGGGCTTGTTTGTTGCAGGAAGCCTTTACGCTATCTACCATACCGATCATAGTTGGTAATGTGCTCGGTATTTTGATTTGTATGGGAGTTATCGAGGGGATCAATTTCGCGATGACTGATGTGCCCGGACGATTAGTGATGCCGTTTCGTTATCATCCCTTGATTCTTGTGCTGTCTCTTTTGGCTACAGTTTTGACTGTATGGATTTCCGCATGGATTCCAGCAAGAAAAATGGGCAAACTGACGCCGATGGAGGCAATCAGGAACACAAACGAACTACAATTAAAAAGAAGAAAGCAATCCCGTATCTTATCCCTTGTGTTTGGTGTGGAGGGAGAACTTGCTGGAAATGCGTTAAAGGCTCAAAGAAGGTCAATGCGTACAGCCACATTATCTCTTGTGTTCTCTTTTTTGACCTTTTCTTTTATGATGTGCTTTTTCACGCTGCTGATTGTCAATCAGAACATGACATACTTTGAGAAGTATCAGGATGTTTGGGATGTGATGGTCACAGTAAAAAATACAGATATTGACGCTTTCACGGAGACGGATGCTTTACAGGAATTATATGGTGTTGAAAGCGGAGCGGTGTATCAGAAAGCCGTAGCAAAACGAATGGTTACACAAGACGAAATCAGCGAGGAATTGCAAGCAATCGGCGGATTAGAAAACGCCTCCACTCAATATGTTTCTGCTGTTGACGGCGCATGGATGGTAAATGCTCCGTTAGTCATTATGGATGATACAAGTTTTCTGGCATATTGTGAACAGATTGGCGTAGAGCCGCGTTTAGATGGTGCGATCATTTTAAATCAAGCCCGCGATGGGTCTGATCCCAATTTTCATGATAGGCGTAGTGTGTCATACTTGGTAGAAAATGGGCAGACCACCATACTTAGAAACGCTGGACAAGAGGATGTTTCCGTAGAAATTCCTGTCCTTGCGTATGCATGTCAAGTCCCTGTTCTGCGTGAAGAATATGGAACGTTGGATTATTATGAGCTGGTGCATTTTGTTCCCTTGTCGGTCTGGAAAGAAATCAAAGGACAAATTGGGGGAGCCAAAGCTGATACCTATATTCGGATTTTGGCCCGAGATGAAGTGGACTTAGCCGAGATGGAGGATGAAGTCTCAGGACTTCTTAGTCGAGGGTATCAGGCAGAAATAGAAAACCGGATTCAAGCAAAACTTGACAATGACAGAATGTTTCATGGAATGATGGCCATTATTGGATTGTTCTGTATTTTGCTTGCAGTCATCGGTATTGGAAATATCTTCACGAATACATTCGGATTTGTGCGTCAAAGAAAAAGAGAGTTTGCCCGCTATATGTCTATTGGCATGACACCTGACGAGCTGAAAAAAATATTCTGTGTGGAAGCTCTTGTGATTGCCGGACGTCCAATTTTGATTACAATACCTATCACGGTGATTTCGGTCGTAGTATTTATCAATATGGCTTATATTGACCCGATGGTTTTCCTCCATGAAGCACCATTTATCCCGATTTTGCTATTTTTCCTGGCTATTATCGGTTTTGTTGCTCTAGCCTATTATATAGGCGCAAAGAAGGTGCTTGGCAGTAGCCTGATAGATTCTTTGCGGGATGATACAACAATATAAACGATATATCCCCTTGAACCAGACAGTGATGTGTTCAAGGGGTTTTTGATAGCATTAATTATTCGCAAAAGAATAATTTAACGAATATTTTTCTACCCTGCAGCGTCTCTTATAACACGCAATCCCGTATCTGCGGATGGTTGTCATGCCGTCATCAGCTAACTTTTCCCCATAATTCCTGTCACGAATCTGTTTCAGCGCTTCCTTACAGGCGTTGTCAAACGCTGCATTCTCAGCGTATTTCAGCTCGATGACAATGCCGGTTTCCCTGTCCTCGACTTCTACGCTGATGTCGCTGTAGCCATCACCTGACTCCGCATTGGACTGGACATTCCACCCGTCCATGTTTCCAAAAAGACCTAGTAATATCCCGTGGTAAAAGTTCTCCTTCATTTCCTTTTTGACATGTGTATCACGGATGCTGATTGTCTTTTTCAGGTAGGCATTGAAACCCTCCTCGATGGCCGCCGTGTCGTTTTCAAGGAATGCCATGCAGAAGGCTTCCAGCTTTTCCACGTTTTTTTCAGTTTCCCATTTGAACCATTCACGGATGTGACGGACAAAAATCCACCGTATCTCCCTGTTCGGGATGACAAGCTCAGTCAGTTCCCCAGCCTGTGCACTGCACTGCGTCAGATACCCGGTTGTAAAGAGAATGCTCCACAGATTATCCGGACTGGAATCAAGATCCCGGTAAGTCAGTTCCTGACGGATTATCTTCTGAATGCTGTTCCCGTTAATTAACTGTTCGATGTCGTTTCTGTCCGCCGTTTTCGCCCTGCTTAAAAATTTCCTGATAATGTTATTGCTGCTCGTATTTACCCAGTAATTCTGTGGTTCTGTCACACTCCCGTCGCGAAGATCTCCACAGTAATTAATCACATCCCATGGACAGTATATTCCCAGACTGCCAAACAGATAGCCGTCATACCATTCCTTAACAACATCATACTGGTCGGAAAATCCATAATATTCTAACATCTGCCGGACTTCCACATCCGTAAAACCAAAATATTCCTTATAACGTACATCTTTTACAGTGTATACCTTGAAATTATTCAATCCGGTAAAAATGCTTTCCTTTGATATCCTCAGACACCCTGTCAGAACCGCAAACTCCAGGCTGTCTTTTGTTTTAAATGCAGCGCCAAATAAAGTCCTGATCAGTCCGACCATGTCATCGTAATATCCGGATCTGTAAGCATAATCAAGGGGCACATCATATTCGTCAATAAGCAGGATTGTTTTCTGCCCATAATGCTTTTGGAGAAAGCGTGACAACAACAACAGGCTGTTTTTCAACAGGATGTCCTTCATTGTAAAAACGCCGTCACTGCCTACATGAATCATTGCATGATACTGCCGGAGCGCCCGGAAGAACTGCACCTTTCTTTGCTGGAATATTTTGAGCCAGAGGATGAGAAATTTTTTTGATTTATGCCGTTATATGTTTGAGATAGGAAAAAATATTGATTTATCATCCTAAATTTGATATTGTCACTTCGTAGTGAAACAACAGATTTTGTAGAAGAGGTATTTCTAAATGAGCAAAAAAATATATTTACCGGGGTTACTGCCTGTACTAATAGCGGCATGTCTGGTAGTGGGAATATTTATTGCCATTCACAGAGTGGGTTATCAGAGTGTCTATCTGAATGACACCGAAAGCAACCATCATGGATGGGAGTATGAAATACGGATGGATGCCGGGGAAGTGAAGAAAGTCAGTCCCCGGTATATAGACGAGTACAGCTATACATTATCAGATGAAAATTATGATGCTGTGAAGAGATGCCGCATTATGGAAGAAGAACTGAAAGATGCGAATCTGGAAATGAGTTACATGCAGTGCGGGATAGAGGTATTTTTAGATGACCGTCTGCTTTACAGTGATTTTCAGACAGCAGAACGGGATGCATATGGGTATCTGTTAGTTGATGAAGCAGCTATCAGGGAAGAGTTGAGAAGTGTTGCGGTAAGCGTTCCGGAAGATTATAAAGGAAAAAAACTGACAATCATTACATTCTTTTCCCAGGACGCGGAATACAGATATGCAGTAGACCCGAATTTGCAAAGTTGGGATACCGTGCTTTCACATGCAATGGCAGATACAGTCATGCCGATGCTGTGGCTGGTATTTTGCGGCAGCATGTTCCTGGGAGTGGCGGTATGCTGCATGATTCCCATGCCGGACAGAATCCTGCGTTTCAAAATGGCATTGTTGTTCCTTGTGTATGCGGTTTCGTTTATTATGCATGTGTATCAATCAGACATAGGGTATTACAGCGGTTTACAAGAATGGATTGACCAGGCAGTTGTAAAAGAATCTTTCGATATTGGCATGGCAGGGCTGGCATTGCTGGCAGCCTGCGCAGTGATTCTTCTGGCGATTGAAATATGGGCAGACAGAAAAAAACAGAAGTGGGGTTCATTGGGACAGCTCATAATCTTCGGCATCATGGGGCTGGTGATTACGGCATTCCAAAATTCTTCTGAGCTGGATGGCGGGGTTTGGTCTTATTTTCCGACAATTCTGCTTTCTATAATCGGGAAAAACTTTATTCCATTCGTAACGCTGTGCAGCGAATGGATCATATACACTGTCACATTTTTTACGGTTGTACAGTTTATTCAGTGGTGTGTGCAGGAATGGAAGAAGAAAACAAGGCTTTTGGAACACAGCAGATTTGCATGGGAAAATTATGAGCTGGTCATGCAGGTGGACGAGGATTCCCGCAGGAGAAAGCACGAAATGAAGCATCATATGGAAACGCTGTATTCCCTGCTGATGTCGCAGGAAACCAAAAAGGCGGCGGAATATATTGAAAAAACGCTGGAAGAGGCGAACAGGTCTGCAAAACTGACATACAGCGGGAATATTGTGCTCAATTCCATCGTGGGCATCAGGCTCAATCAGGCGAAAGAAAAGGGAATTACTGTCCACTGTCACATTCATGTGCCGGAGAAACTAAAGATTGATGATGTGGAGTTAAGTATTCTGCTGTCAAATATGCTGGAAAATGCAGTGGAAGCCTGTATGCGAATGGAGAGCAGGGAGGAGTCCTATATCAGATTGGAAATTCGTAAAAAGAAGAAATTTCTGTTTATTGAGTGCGAAAACAACGTTGATAAAAAAGAAGTTCTGGAAGAAGGGCAGACAACGGTAAAAGGTGACCGTAAAAAGCATGGGTTTGGTCTGGACGCCATGCGCGCGGTAGCGGAGAAATATGCAAGCATCATTCAGACTGAACGCGAGCCGGACAAATTTACAGTGCGGACAAATCTTTGTCTGCCGGAATAAAGTATAGAAAGAAAAATCTGGGTATGGTACAGTCTATATCCAGATTTTTTGCCGGCCGGCATACAGTAAAAAGCTGTTTTGCAGTTCCAGATATCTTGACTGGCTGATTGGAAGTGCCTGTCCGGTACTCAGGGTAAGTTTGTAGCGGGCAATGCTGTCAATATGCTCCATATTGATCAGATAACTTTGGTGGGAGCGCGCAAAGACAGAGGATGGGAGCTGATGAACCAGATTATTCAGTGAGCACCGGAGTTCCCTGGTTTCCCCGGAGGCCAGATGGATGCACGTCTTATGTCCGTAAACTTCACAGTATAAAATATCGGCTATTTTAAGCGACAGGATTTCACCGGATAAATTCAGGAGAACATGGCTCGGCATATGCCTTTTCAGAAAAATATCAAGAGCATATTGGAGCTGCGTATCCTCAACCGGCTTCACCAGATAAAGGATTGGCGCGACATCATATCCGGCTATGGCATAATCCTGTGTAACAGTAATGAAAACAATATCTATTGGAATATTTTCTTTGCGCATCTGTTTGGCAAAGGAGTAACCATTCTCATGATCTAAAAGAATATCAAGAAAAATCAGGTCAAAAATAATCCCGTTATTGATTTTTTCAAGAAAAGAAGCGGTATCGTAAAATGCTTCTGTTTCGGCATCTATATTTTTGGATGCAAGTGTCTTATTGACTTTTTTATGAAATTCATCAGCAAAACGTCTGTCATCATCACAAATATAATACAAGAGACAGCAACGTAGTTTGGAGTACAGTACGCAGGTTATAAGTGCTGTACTGTTAAAACAGAAAATATAAACAAAAAGACTACATTATATAGTCTGCATAGTGGATTAGGAAATAACAAATATAAGTTCTTATCTCTGTTGGAGTGTATGTGACCATGTATTTGAGAAAGCGGGAAAGTTGAGTTAATAAATAAAATGCAAATATTCTGCATTTTTTATAAAAAATAATAGAAAAGGAGCGTGATTTATGCAAAGGGTATTAATTGTATTGTCAGAGTATGGTTATTGGGGAGAGGAATTGATTGGCCCCAAGGAGACTCTGGAGAAAGCAGGCTATATTCTGGACTATGTGACACCTACCGGAAAGCGTCCGCATGCATTGCCGCCGAGTATGGATGCGTCCTATGTGGACCCGCCGCTTGGGAAACCCGTAGTATCAGAGGAAATGGCCGGAAAGGTAAAGGAGCTGGAAGAGTCTGACATCTTGGATCATCCGCTAAGCTTGAAAGAGCTGTTTCCGCTTGACAGACCATATATGTCGTATTCAAACTATTTGCGGTTATTTGAAGAGTATAACAGAAACATAGAAACGACTGCTGAATATTGTGAACGCTACGCAGCACTTGTGCTGGTAGGCGGCAGTGGACCGATTGTGGATATGGTCAACAACGTGCGGGTACATGACTTAATACAGATTTTTTATCATGCGGATAAAGCGATAGCAGCCGAATGTTATGGAGTAGCATGTCTGGCATTTGCAAGAGATTATTGGTTGCGTAAGAGCCTGATTTGGGGAAAACATGTGACGGGACATCCGTTGGAATATGATTATCTGGATGGTACAGGTTTCTTTGGTGTAAATTTCAATATGGGTCCGCCGCCATATCCGTTAGAGTTTATTTTGCGTGATGCTGTCGGGCCGAATGGGGAATTTCATGGGAATGTGGGAAAGACCATTTCGGCGATAGTGGATTATCCGTTTATTACAGGCCGGTCTACTGCGGATTCCTATAAAACAGGGGAACTCTTGGTGTCGGTGATGCGGGATGGTTTGAAACGATATGGATGGTAGACAGGAGACAGATATGGACAAAAGCTTAAAAGGGAAAAAGTTGCAGTAAGGGGCCCAGGTAGATTTTTTGACGCAATTATGGGGAAAGCCGGAAAGGGTATTAGTCAGTGATGTAGATAGTGAATACAAGGAGGACTAAAGATGTCTGATAATGATAACACGACAAGAAAGAGTTCGGATAAGAAGCCGGTTCCCTTCCGGATTGAACAGGAAACGGCCGAAAAGCTAAGGGCACTGTCAAAGGATTTCTCCAATCAGGATTCGGCATTTAATGCGCTGATTGCGGCATATGAGCGTGAGAACCTGATGATGGCGCAGCCACAGTTCAGCGAGGATATCCGCCAGTTTGAGGAATACCAGAGATTTTTAAGCGCGAAATACACCGATATGCTCAACGCCCTTGTTACAGCGGACGAGAGGGCAAGGACTGAGGTGCGGGAGCTTCTTGCGTCAAAGGATGTTACCATACAGGATCTGCAGTCCCAGCTGGAAAAGGCAAAGAGCAGCCGGGAAACATATGAAAAATTTTACCATGACAGTGTGGCAGAGAATGAGGCTGCCAAAAAAGAACTGGAAAAGGAGCAGCTTGTTTCCCAGGGACTCCGTTCTGAAATCAAGGAGAAGGAGGAACAGAATCAGTCCATTATTTCAGACAAGGACAAGCTGAATGACATTTTAAGCAAGGCGGTTAATGAAAAGACAAAGGAACTGGAAAAGCTGGCAGAGTATCCGCAGAAACTGGAGGAAAAGGACGCAGAAATCCTTTCTTTAAGGGAACAGATCGGCAGGCTGCAGGATCAGGCAAAAGAGGATGCCTACAGCCATAAGATGGAACTGTTGGAAAAGGACCGTCAGACGGAGCAGGCGCGGGCGGATATCCGGCGGGAGCTGGAGGCGGATGCTGCAAGGCAGCGTGAGAAACATGAGGCGGAGATGGAGAAAATAAGGGAAAAATACGAGCAGGCACAAAGCAAGATACAGGAACTGATGGAAAGAGAAAATCGTGTAAAATAATATTTGGATAAGCAGCCATTTATGAAAAAGGAAAACCTTCCGTAAAGAGGGATGTTTTCCTTTTTTAGATGCACTTTGCGGCGCACGTTTCTAATGGGTGAAAGTCGTGAGTTCTGCAAGCCGTTATGGGCAGAGGCGTTTAAAGCACACCAGCAGGAAACAACAAAGACGATGACAACGGATAAAGTGACAAAGAATGTGCCTGTAAAGAACGGAAAGAACCGATAGGGAAAAGTCCTCTTGAATTGAACTTTAAGTTTGATTCAAGGGGATTTTTTGTTTTGATGGTCGTTTTCTGCAAAAAATAGCCGTATTATGCAAGGTGAGTTGACAAAATCCTTTTAGATGCTATTCTTAAAAAAATTACTTGTATTAAGTGCATTATTATTTGGGATACTTTTCAACAAACTTTATAATGAGTTGTTGAATATGTATTATAAATATTTAACAGGAAGGAGGAAGATCATATGTTTGAAAAGGTTAATGCTACTGATGCCAGAGTAGATTCATGGCAACCTTGTGCGTGGTGCGATGCGCCGGAAGATACATGCGCAGACTTGAACTGCATATTCTGTGATGGCAACAAACACGATGTGTGGCAGCCGTAGTGATGTTTTTGGAAGAATCCTAACTGGCTAATCATAGGTGAAACGTGTTATTGCACAGATGTGTATAGGGTTAGGACACTTTCAATTTATAATCACAGATGTAAGTGAGGGGCTGGATTTATTTTTATTGAAGATCTAGTCCCTCACAATTTATAATTACGGAAAGGAAATATGATTTTTTATTAAATCATGATAGATAGACATGAAAGAAAATTATTCGGAAAGAGATATTGTATTATTTCATCCATTTAAAGTTTTTACTATAAAGGATCAATCTTATTTATTTGATGGTTCGAGCGCCTCGATTTATAAGATAGACAATACTGTATTGAAAATATTAGAGTGTCAGTTTAAAACTGTAAAAGAAACATATGATATGGTATGTACGGAGATTGACGAGCAAATATTTTGGGATACATTTAATAAGATGGTAAAAAGTGGATTTGTTGTCAATGAAGAGATTATATCTGCCGAGAATGAAATCCCCTGCATTAAAGGTGTGACTTTAATGTTAATACAATCTTGTAATTTGGCTTGTCAATATTGTTTTGGCTCGGAAGGGGAATGTGCGGATCGTGGTAAAATGCATGAAAATGTTGCAATAGACACAATAAATTATTTGATTGAAAAATCTGGGGACGCAAAAGAATTATATATAACTTTTTTTGGTGGAGAACCATTGCTATGTTTTAATTTGGTTAAGAAAATTGTTGAGTATTGCAAGGATAAAGAAAAAACGATTGGCAAAAAATTTACATATAACATGACTACAAATGGGACTTTGTTAAACGATGAGATAAATGAGTTTATTATACAAAACAAAATAGGTACAATGATTAGTATTGACGGTAATCGAAATCAGCAAGATGCAAAGAGATATTATAAAAATGGTGCAGGTTGCTATGATGAAGTGATTGAAAAAACGCAGTTTTTAAGAGAAAAAAATTATTTGTCAGCCAGAGCAACTATAACATCATCCAATATTGAGATAAAAGAAGTATTTGAACATTTATATTCGTTAGGTTTTAGAAATATACCTATGGCGCCAGCGTATAATCTTTTCACAGAACCTGAATATAGTTTGTATTTTGCTGAATTGAAGAAATTGTGTGACTATTTTGGGATGTTATTGAAAAAAGATATACGAAAAGCAAAAACAATCAAGATATTGTGGAAAGCATTAAAGCGAATACATATTGGTGCAAAACAATATACAGCTTGCGGTGCAGGCATAAACGGAGTTGCCGTTGATATTCATGGAAATATGTATCCATGCCATAGATTTGTTTCAAACAAGGAATATATTTTGGGTAACATATATGATGATATTGATAAAAGAAAGCAGTTTGCAGATGAAGTAAGAGTAGACAATTTTGAAGAGTGTAAAAATTGTTATTTGCGATTGCTTTGTGGTGGAGGATGCTCATACGAAAATTATGTGGAAACGGGTAGTACGCAAAAAATATTTGAGAAGCAGTGTTTAGAAACTAAAACAATATATTCAAATATTATTCCGATATATTTATCTTTAAGCGATGAAGAAAAGAAAAACATTTTTGATTCATGAGAGGAGGATATATGAGTCTTTTGAGAATTAATGGATTAGGTAAAGTTTATGGCAAAGGACAAGCATATACGCAGGCATTAAAGCAAGTTGATTTGGAAGTCAATAAAGCAGATTTTGTGGCAATCATGGGTGCTTCCGGATCAGGCAAGTCAACGCTATTAAATTTGATTTCAACTATTGATAAGCCTACTCATGGAGAAATTTGGATAAATAATACTAATATAGCAAAACTTAATAATGCAAAGGCGGACAGCTTTAGGAAAAATCAACTTGGTTTTATTTTTCAGGATTTTAGGCTACTCGATTCCCTTACAATCTTGGAAAATATTGCTGTACCACTTATTATACAGAAAAGAAAAAAAATACAAATAGAACAAAGAACAGAGGAAGTAATGGATATGCTTTGTATAAGTAAGTTAAGAGATAAATATCCTTACCAAATTTCTGGTGGGGAAAAACAAAGAGCTGCTTGTGCGAGGGCTATTATTGCTGAGCCTGAACTGATTTTAGCTGATGAGCCAACTGGTTCATTGGATTCCAATAATGCCCATAATATAATGGGAGTAATGACAGAATTTAATGAAAAATTAAAGGCAACAATTCTTATGGTAACGCACGATCCTATGATTGCTAGTTATTGTAAAAGAGTAATCTTTTTGAAGGATGGCAATATAATAAATTTGATTGAAAGAGAAAATAATGCCCAAAATGTTTTTTATAAAATAATTGTTGAGCATAATTCAAAATTACAGCAAGTAATTTAATTTGGAGGTATGAAATAGTGTTTGGCACAAATCGGCACAATGTTTTTATTGTCATAAAGGAAAATATTATATATTTTGTGACCTTGATTATTTGTATAGCCTTATTTTATGGATTTGTATCATTAGGTGATATAAAAAATCCTTTAGTGCAGGGAAATTTGGAATATGATTTTGAAATGTATGCACCAATGATTCGCTATTGTATTTATGCAGTATCAATATCTATTTTTATTTTGATAAGCTATGTAAATTCACATATGTTCAAAGAAAAATTAAAGGAAATATCAATATTGATCACATTAGGGATGAAACGGAGTAAGATTGCTATATGGTATTCAAAGGATATGCTTTCAATAAGTGCGTTAAGTTTCGTGATTGGTATTTTGTTCGGAATAGGTTGTTCTTATGCAGTTAATGCGGTTATATCTTTAATAACTTATGGAAGAGTTATATCCAATAACTTTTTTTACTTATATTCTTTCATAGAAACAATAGTTTTTTTTATAATTATGTATGGCGGAATGACGGCGATAAATATTATTAAAGTCATGCACAAAAAACCACTTGAACTGCTAAATAATAACAAAATCCCTGATAGTAAGAAAGTTTTCCCTTTTTGGAAGTTGATAGAGTGCTTACTTTTGATGGGGAGCTATAGTTTTATTGGATATAATTTAAAAGTTTATTTTTCTATAGGGAGAAATTATGGGGGAAATATTCCAAGTTATGAGAGTAATAAGTTTCAATTTGCCATTTTTGTAGCAATTATTATTGCCATATATCTTACGATCAAAATTGTAAATTATTTGTTAATTTGGATAAAAAATTATAAATTTGTGAAGTATGATATGTCAGTCCTTGTGATAGGAAAGCTTTCTCATAGAATGAAAAGTGTTACAAGAAATATGCTTTTGGTTAGTATTGTTCTTACTTTGGCGTTGTGTGGATTCTCTTTGATACCTCTTATGGCAGAGTTTTCTAATGAATATATGGAACATCGGATGGTTTTTGATATTAATGTACCGTTTAATTATGACAATATTGAAGATATACATGATATACCTGATATTGACTATGGATTTGTAAGAAATATTTTGACGAAAGCTAATATAGAAATAGAGAATGAATGTGAATTAGAGGAATACTTTATTTGGGATTCTGATTTTTCTGGACCGTCAGTGCGAGCAAACAGATATGATATGCCTAGATTGGCAATGGGTATTACAGACTATAATCAGTTAAGAATAATGGCTGGTTTGGAACCGATTAATTTAGATTTTGATAGTTTTTTATTTCATGTAAAGGACGATATAGATTTAGCTCAATTTGAGGAAGCATTAAACGGTGGAACTCATTCGCTCAATGTTGCAGGAACGTTGTTACGTCAAAATACAAGCTGTTTTTTTGTGACTGAAAATTTGGGAGATTATATTTACAATACAAATACAGATAGTTTTTTAGTATTTCCAGATGAAGTATGCGAAAAACTAAGCATTGCTAAAAAGGGGTATTTTGCAAATACGGTTGAAAAAACACCTTATGCAGTATGTAAAAATGCTGATTTGGAGATACAGAATGCATTTGAAGAAAACTACACTTATTTATATGATAGATATGGAAATAATGGGAATCAAGTTATAGATTTTATTGGTCCCATTAGGTTTAGGTCTATTGAGGAAAATGATATTTCGTTTATGGCTATAATAACGAAAGCTTTGGGAATGTATATAGGTATAATCTTCATGCTAATTTGTATGGCTATGGTTTCGATTAAAAATATTATTGAGTGTAATAACAGTATTGAGGATTACAGAGTATTGCGTCAAATTGGAATGTCCGAAAAGCAACTTAAACGAATAAATATGAAAGAAAATCTTTTTTTCTATTTATTGCCATATGCAGTAAGTATTGCAAATTTCTGTATTATTCAAAATACATTTATTATGCGATTTGGAAACAGAGCAAATACTTATTTTCATGGGAATCAATATTTGAATGGAATTATTGTACCAGTGATTATTGTAAGTGTAATACTTGTAATTTACATAGGGACAATGCAAATAATAAATTTTAATAAAATAAAAAACTCATTAGATAATGTTTTGGAATAATAAGATAGGTGAAATATGTGAGAGAGTTATTCAGATTGATAAAGGCTGCAAAGCTATCTTTGAAAAAATACATATTTATGTACAGTTGGTGTCTGTTTTGTGCGATTGCCTATACTTGCAGTGCTTTAATATTTCCAAGTATTGTAGGAGGAATAATAGATAACGGGGTCATATACAATGATTTTTCAAGAGTGCTAAACAATGCCGCCATTTTGCTTTTGTTGGGGGTACTGATGATCATATTTCAACATTTGCAAAAGATGAGCTTTGCAAAATTATCGCAAGATATTACTGTTACTATTCAAACAAGATTGGTTGAGAAGATAACTAAAACAAATTATTTCTTTTGGAAACAACACAAAGCAGGGGATGTGTATGCTATTATAGAAAAAGATGTAAATAAGTTAGAAAGTCTGCTTTCTTCTGTAGTAAATGATGCAATTATAAGTACATTTGTTGCGATGGGTGTAGCTATCTATCTTATATATGTCGATAAAATAATCGGTACTTTAATCATTATTTTAGCAATAATTTTTGCAGTAATGCAGCGGAAGATAGGGAACGTTGCAAAGAAAGAAATGATAGTATTAAGGAATAAAATAAGTGATGTATCTTCGTTTACTAATAATATTGTGAATAATTCCATTTCAATAAGGTTAATGGGAATCACAAAGAAAATGTTATCTGAGTATAGAGAAAATGTTGGTGCACAAAGAACACAATATTTAAAGCAGATAAAAATCATGAACGGTGTGCAGTCTACAGGGATGGCATTTAATACATTGGGACTTTTTTTGATAATGCTTTTGGGTTCTGTAAGAGTAGTTAATGATGAATTATCTGTGGGGGTTTTATTTAGTTTAACGATTTATTTACAACGATTATATAGTCCGATAGTTAGTTTAGGGAGTTTATATGTATCATTAAAGGGCATTGTACCAATAATAAATAAATTGCTTGATATACTTGAAAATGATAAAGAAGTAAGGTCTGGAATATATAATCCAACACTTCCGTTAAAAGGGCAGATTATTATGCATAATGTGGATTTTAAATATGAAGATAGCTCTGAATTTGTATTCAAGAATCTTAATTTAGAAGTTACACAGGGGGAGATTATAGGAATAATAGGTAAGAATGGATCAGGTAAAACATCTATAATACGTTTGTTATCAAGAATATGCACTCCTGTCAGTGGGGAAATTCTTATAGACGGAAAGGATATTGCATTATATGAAGATGACTATTTGGATAAATGTATTGGTATAATGTCACAGGAAAATTATTTGCCAGGCTGGGAATTAAGAGATATTTTTGAATGTAAAGATAGTGATACAGAAAAAATTAATTACTTAATGAGTTATTTGAATTTTCCTATTGATAGTTTTTCAAATGGATTGGATAGCAAAATTGGCGAAAACAAAATGTCATTATCGGGTGGTGAAATTCAAAAGATAGCGTTTGTTCGTTTGATATTGCAGGATAAAAAAATATATATTATGGATGAACCTACTTCGGCACTTGATGAAGATAGTGAGAATCGAATGATTCATCTTATTAATAAGGAGTTAGGCGGTAAGACTTGTATTATTATAACACATAGAAAAGCCGTATTAGAAATTTGTGATAGAGTTATTGAATTATCATAAGTGATGATTTTGGGATATGGTTGCCATAAGATGCAAGTGTATTGTAAATAAAGTAGGAGGTATCCGTAACTAAGATATTATTAAGGCGAAATAGCGAGGAACGGCAAAATTAATTAATAAGGAAAAATCCTCTTGAATTGAACTTAGGTTTGATTCAGGGGGATTTCTTGTTTGTATGGTCATTTTCTGCAAAAACAGGTCACTTTCTGCAAGGGGTATTGAATGTGTTCTTGGAAGTGCTTATGATTAAAATGTATTTGGGGTATTCATAAACAAGGAGGATTGAGCATGAGATGTATTAGAAAGTTTTTTCAGACAGTTATGGTAATGGCATTAGCTATTTGTATGACAAGTATGCCGGTAATGGCTCAGGAGGTAACTGATTACGATGTGGTACAGCAGGAAAATGAGGCTGTGGCATATGCCTCTGTCCCGAGCGGTTATACGCTTGTAGCTACATACAGCAGATCTCCGCAGACATACTATTTGGGAACAACACCTGTGCGGAGTACATCTACATTCCAGTTATATCTGCCGAATGAAAATCGTCAGGACTGGATTCAGGGAACAGTTAAATTTACTCCGGTAGGCAGCGGCACAGCAAAAGAATTTGGTTTCACAAATATGTCGGGTGAGTATAAGACTTTTGATTTATCCGAACTGACACCGGGTACATATCAGGTAAGAGTATATGCGTATGCATTTGGTACATCAAACAAGGCTACAGCGTATTACAAAATGAACTATTAATGTGCGATTTAAAATAAGAATACCCTGAATATAAAAGGATTGACGGTTTCATTTTATGGACTTTGACAGTTCAGAAATGAAATCGTTAATCTTGATTTTTGGGGATGGCTTAGGTTATGATAATGCGCAGATGTTAATAATAGAATATTATGCTAGGAGGAAGGTAAACAGATGATTGGAAGTATAGGAGTGGAAAATCGTTATTCAACAAGTTATAACAACTTAAAACCAAATCGAGGATCAGATAAGTGGGCTAATACTTTGGTTCAGACAGTAGGTAAGGATACTGGCGGTGGTACTGATGTCAATAGTGCCAAGAAAAGTACAGTGATGGATTCATATTTAGCACTATCAGGAAACGGCATAAATACTTTGAAACAAACATATTCAGAGTACAAATCTGAAAATTATAGAATTGTACCCGACAATGAAGCGGAATGCTTTGATATATACAATAAAGACGGTGAGCGTTTGGGTGTGTTTTCATATTCTGATATAAAAATAAGACAGGATGCGGCAACCGGAAAGCAGTTTTTGATTTCTGAGCATGGAACGATGAGTTACGATGCCTTAGTTTTAGATGGGGAATTGCAAGATGCATTACAGAATGTAATGAATAAAGATTCACTGGATGTGGAAACATTGCAGGGATTTACATTAAATACACATTCCGGTACAGGTATTCAGTATTTAGTAAAAAATGGTGAAGAAGGCAGGGGTGGCAAGGTTCTTTTGCAAAATGAAACAGATAGAAAGCGGTATGAAGAATTAGCCGAAATGTATTTTAATAAATATCCTAACTTAATTGAGAGTCGGGAGGAAGGTTTTATATGGGCTGATTTAGAGATTAAAGGGATGGCAAAACGAACAGATCAGGGAATTATATCTATGAGAGCTGATGGAATGTCTTACAGCGACAATGAAAATTATAAAAATAATTGGAATGTCCTGTTTTCGGGTTCTATGTATGAAATGTTGTATGAGTGGTTTCAGAATAACAAGGATAGTATGGAGGAAATCCATAAGTTCTCTACGTGGCAAAAGGCTTTTGATAAAATTGGTGGAAGGTATGAAAGAGTTTGGTCTAAAGAAGAACTGGAACAGGGATACTTGAATAATTAAATTTTTCATGTTTTTAATATAAAGGGAGTTAACAGAGAAAGATCCTCTTGAATTGAACTTAGGTTTGATTCAGGGGGATTTTTGTTTTGATAGTCATTTTCTGCAAAAACAGGTCACTTTCTGCAGGGGATATTTGCTGATTTGCTTGCTTGTGGTATATTCAATTGTAACAGCCAATTAGTATTTTATTATTTAAGAAAGGATGGAAAAATGAGGATTAAAAAAATTTTGACAATGGCATTAGCAACCGCGCTGTCTTTTGGAATGGCGAGCAGTATGCTTGTACCTAACACTGTTTATGCGAAGGAGTTAACAGAGACGGTCAGTGAAGATGTTTCAAATGAGTCGCTGGATGACAATAAGACGGTAGGCACTGCTGAAACTGCCGGAACAGCAACATTTTCAATGGATAGATCGCAAATGACAGAGGAACAGAGAAACAAATATGATCAGGTGTTGTCAGGCGAGCGGTTTGAATTAAAAGAAGGCGAATCTGTAGTAATTGCGTCAGATGATGAAGGTGCAATTTCTATAAAATGTGTCGGCTCAAGAACAGAAACAAATTTAGCAAGAGCAAGCTGGGAGACTTCATATCAAAACTATGAAATTTATAAGACAATATTAGATAAAAAGACTTTGCTGGCAACTGTTGCTCTGGAATGTACATGGTATAAAAATGGTATAGATGGATATATCCAAAATTTGAAAGGGACTTATACCGAAAAGAACAGTGCTTGGCTTTGCTCATGGGATGATACTAAGTCAGCGCTGCCACATCATCATGCATTGTGGTTGAACTTAACATCTCTTGGTTCTTCGCATTCAGTCATGTTTGCGGCTGATTATCACGCTTTTAATGAAACATTGACTTTTGGCATTCAATAATAAAAATGAAAAAGTATATTATAGCACTGGCTGCAATAGTGTGTTTATTCCTTATATCTGTTTCTTTGTATAAAGTTTCTGCGAATAAACGTGAGCAGAGTAAGGCGGAAGAATATAGTGAATATCTTAGCCAAATAGTCGAAGATGATTTTACAGGTATAAATGGGATTGAATCGGCAAAGGCGATAGTAAGTTATGATAAGGCACAAGATCAGTATTCGGTAGAGTTATCGCTAATAACTGATGAAGATATAAGTGAAGATCAGGTTGAAATTTATAAAAGTGTTTTAAGAAAAACATATGATGGGGTAAAATTGACAATCAATGGTGTGATTAGATAAGTAATAAATATATTAGTTGGCAGGTTGATTAAAAAATGATTAGGGGAAACAGTGAGTAATCTGACTCCGGCTAATCATTTTTTAATTTAAAGATTGTATAACATAAAAATAATTCGAGTAATGTGAAAATTATCGTTTGTTATTTTAAGAGATCTTTAACTATAATCTTCCAACACTTTTTTTACACTATGCAATAATGATGGTGGCATACTATCAATAAATATTTCAGCACATGAGCATAGTTGCGAGACAGTGTAAATTCGGTATCGGCTGTCTAATGTTTTGGCAACTTTCCTTGATATAATTTCAAACAAATATTGATCTTCCCATGCTTGAAAAGTGATTCCATTATCCTTTAGGATAAAATACATTTTCATGGTATCATTATAGTCCTGTTGGCATATCATATGTAAATTCTGAGTAGTCAACTTATTGAGTTCATCAAAAGTTGAAATCTTATATTTATAAAGTCCCTCAAAATGTATTGAACGGAAATGTAAATCATAAGGAGCCAGGTTTTCTTTAATGCTTTGTATAGAGTGCAATTCTATACCATGAGCCTTGTATATTTCTTCCAATTCCTGCATTGTCCGCTCTCCGAGATTACGCATACGGGCATGTTCTTCCTTAGAGTATAGTGATAGTTGAGATAAGTAAAAAATATAATTCCTTTCAAGAATATGCAGAAGCCTTTGAGACATTGGCACGTCATAAATTATTACTGAATTTTCCGGGGGAAGTAAATATCCGGCTGCATTAAGTTCCTGAATGATAGAGGCGATATAGTGGCGCTTAAATGGAAATTTTTGCGTTAAAGAAATATAGTCATGGCCTTCAAGATCCGAAACCTCTGTAAACCCCAGTTCATGAAGAATGTTCTTGGTATATTCTGAAATTTTTAAATCATCTATTTTTAAATCCATATATTCAACCCCTTTTCATTCTATTTTACTTGCTTTAATGACAGTTTAGCAATATATTAAGCAGAAAATGATAATAATTTGCAGAAAACAGACATTGACAATCTTTTTTTATCTGTCAGGTTAAAGTAGATATATTATGGCAGTGAAGATGTATTTTAGTAAAGATAATATTACCTTTTGCCGTTTTCTGTTATAAAAAAGCATAAAGTGGACTAAAATCAGTCCCCTATCAATAGCTTTATTAAATACAATACTCTAAAAAGGACTGAAATGGGTTCATGGGTATGGTGATATTATGGAACAGAAAATAAAGCAGGATAAAATATTTATCGGGCAGAATATTAGGCGCATCAGAAAAGAAAGGGGAATTCGGCAGACAGAAATGGTAGCGTTGATGCAGTTACAGAATGTATATGTAACCAGAGAAGCATTAGTCAAAATAGAAACAGGCATACAACATATACAGGCATCACAGCTTAGAGCAATCCGAAATGTGTTAAAAACAACATATGATGAATTGTTGAAATAAGAATGACAGATCGGTATGACCTGTCATTCAATTATTTTACATATCTATCCTATTGATAACAAATCTTTTATTGCCACTGAAAATGAATTTGAAGATGAAATTCGTTGTCGAAGCTCCCGCTCATCGCAGGCAGGAAATTGCGATAGCAAACTGATTTTATATTTTTTCCATAACATAGCAGCCTTTTTTTCGGGCAGAATCTCAAAAATGAATTTGTCTTGCCAGTTATTAAATAGAATACCATTTTCCATTAAAATGAAGAAAACTCGCATGGTGAGGCTGTAATCTCCCTCACATATATGGTACAAGTCATTAGCCGTTTTATTTTTAAAGTCATCTAGGCAGGATATATCGCACCGGAACAGCATGGGGTAGATTTTTGCGGGGAACTGGTACTTATCAAAATATTCTTTGATGGATGCCATTGAGCGTATTTCAATATGGTACGCCTGACAGACCTGTTCCAGCTCTGTCGCTGTTTTTTCTCCCAAATTCCTAAATTGCAGGATTTTTTCTTTGGGATAGGAAGAAAGCTGCGAAAGATACATAATGCCATTTTGTGTGAGAGAATTTTGTAACCGCTTTGACATAGAGACATCGTATACTGATATTTCGCTACTTGGCGGCAGTAAATAACCTAATACGTTCAATTCGTTGATTATAGGTTCTAAATTAAAATTTTTAGGGAACTTGTCTATCAGAGTGATGTAGTTTTGCCCTTTCAGTTCGGAAACCCTTGTTAATCCGATACTTTTTAAAGCAGTTTTGGCAGCAGCAGAAATATTTAGGTCTTGTATGTTCATATCTAATATCATTGCTCCTTCATTCTTGGGAATTAAAGTAGAAACAATCCTAGTATAACACTTTTTCTGAAAAATACAAACCTGAAAAGGACTAAAATGGGTTCGGAATATAAATTCATGCTTATGTTTTATTAATAAGTCAGGTAGAAATATATGTGGATATTAGCCCATTTTTATTTTATCAGTGTCAAATTCTGCATAATAAGGTCGTTTTCTGCAATTTAATTGACTAATGTGCTAAAGAGAAATAAAATAAAAGGGTTATTTATACTGTTTTTTGGCGCATGTATTCCTCTACTATGAATTTAAGCGAATATTAAAGGTTTTAGTAAGATGTGTCGAAATACAAGTTAAAGAAAGTCTGGGGCATTGAGGACAGATAACTGTTAGATTATTGGAAAAGGGGGGAAACGGATGTTCAGAATTGCTATATGTGATGATGAAAGTTTATTTACAGAAGAATTAGAAAAACTGATTTCCAGTTACATGATAGAAAAGGGATTGGTTTTTAAAATAGATACATATAGCTCTGGCGAAGCATTGGTAAACTTGGGGATAGAGGTAGTGCGTTATACCGTTGTCTTTTTAGATATTAATATGGACAAGATTGATGGAATCAGGACGGCTGAAAAAATTAGGAAGGTAAGCAGGGACATACTTATTGTGTTTGTAACTGCATATGTGAATTATTCTTTAGAAGGCTATCGGTTAGATGCAGTCCGGTACTTATTAAAGAGTAATGCTAACTTTCAGAGTACAGTGAATGAATGCATGGATGCCATTATGGATAAACTGAATTATTCGGTTGCAAAGAAGGAGTTTGATTTTAAGGAAGGAACGAAGAAAATATCATTAGAAAGATTATTGTATATTGAAAGCAAATTGCATAAATTGGAGTTCCATGTTATGGAAGATGATATGATAATATATACCACATATGGAAAGTTAGATACATTAGAGGAAGAATTGAAAGAAAATGGTTTTATAAGGATACATCAGAGTTACCTTGTAAATAAAAAATATATTGAAAATGTCAAAAGGTATAAAGTCGTATTGACAAACGGGGTTGAATTATCTATACCAAAAGTAAGGTATACATATGTAAAGGAGCAGTTTATATTATATCAGGGAGAAGTTTAAATGTCTGATTTAGTGTCGGAAATCTTAATAATATTTATTGAAGTGCTTTGTAGTAAGATTTTTTGTGAAATCTTTGGAAAGATACGGTATAGAGGCTGGATTAATGTTGTTCAGCTTATGGTTTTGGAAATCAGCGCTTTTATAGCAGCAAGAACATTTTCAAATGTGCTGATTATAAAGCAAATAATTGTGGCATCAATATATGCCGGGGTTATGTTATGGCATGTGAAGATTAGCATAAGAAAGTCTTTTGTATTAGGGTGGCTGTATCAGGCGATGATGTTGTCAACAGATTATTTTGCATATTCTATCGGTAAAGAATTATGTTCAGTTGATGAAACGATAGGGAAACGGTATAATTTGGAAAATATTTTGATGATTCTACTTGGAAAGGCAATTTTGTTTTTAGGAATTATCATTATAAGAAGAAAACTCGGAAAGAAATCCGTGGAGGTCTTATGTGATACTGACTGGTTAAAGTTATTAATTTTTCCTATTTTTACAATAGTCATCATAATATCAATGCTTTCATTTTTCAAATACGTTGAAACGCCAGAACAAATCATGCTGGTATTTGTAGGCGCATTTGGAATGGTTGGAATGAATATTATAGTTTTTTATTTAATCAATGATATTGTGGAGAAGGAAACACAACTATATGAACATAAAATTTTTCAGTTACAAGTCAAAAGTCAGTCCAAAATGTATCTATCAATATCTGAGAATTTTGACAGACAGAAAAAGAAAACACATGAATATAAGAATCAGATTGATTGCATAGAGCGTTTGTTAAAGGGAAGACAGTATTCTAAACTGGAAGAGTACGTAAAAACATTACATGGCAAACTTGATAAGGAATTGGATGCCATAGATACAAATAACATAATAGTAAATGCGATTTTGAATACAAAGTATCAGGAAGCAGATGCAAACGGAATTGTTGTTGTATTGAGGGTAAATGATTTATCAGGGATGTGGATTAAAGATGAAGATATTGTTACAATATTGTCTAATTTGCTTGATAATGCGATTGAAGCATGTAAAAAGTGTGATATTGGAAAAAGGATATTAAAACTGAAACTTGTTAATGAGGACGGTATGGTAAAGATTGGGGTTAAAAATACATTCAGCAATCCGATTGTTTATGAGAACGGGGAAATAAAGTCTACGAAATTGGTACAGACAGAAGAACACGGAGTAGGAATTAAAAATATTATTGAGGTTATTGAGAGATATGGCGGTTCATATATCATAAAGAATGATGATCATGAGTTTTACTTTTCGATAATTATGCCTGTCGGATATGAAGCACCTTATATGTCAGATTGATTATATGAGATACTTTTGCCGTTTTCTGCTGTAAAGTGTCCGTTTTCTGCAAAGGATATTGTTTAATATTGTTTTTTCTTTATACTGGATAAAAGGAGGGACATTAAGCTATGGTAGAAAAGATAGTAATGGAATTAGTTGATCAGATGGAAGATAGAAAAATAATAGAAAAATCCAGTAGAGACTATTATGAATATGTTTTAGTGACTTTGGCTGAACATATAATAGGTGTTGGAACCATGCTGATAATCGGTATGTTGTTTAAACAGTTTATACCAACGGTTATTTTCTTAGTATTTTTCCTTTCATTGAGAAAACGAACCGGGGGTTATCATGCAGATAAATTCTGGCAGTGCTATCTTTTGACAATTATAACTTATATAGCAATTATTCAGATGGCACCAGTGTTATCGCAAAAAAAAGTTATCATGTATGCAATATTGCTCTTTGCAGTGCTTGTCATTGAAGTTATTGGAACGGTGAACCACCCTAATATTGATATGAACAAGGATGAATTGCAGGAAAACAAAAAATCAGCCAGATTGCTGGTACTGATGGAGACAGCGATCATAGTATTGTTGATAACATTAGGGATTAGCCAACTTTATGTAAGTTATATGTCAATAGCTATCATACTGTGTTCGTTCTTGATGTGTTTAGCAAAAATAATGAAACAGGAGGTAAAGGTAAAATGAAAAAAACGGAGAAAGTGACAAACAAGGTATTGAAAGCAATCGAGCGGGTTGCTCGGAATGAAGTAGAAAAGACCATTTTGAGCAGTACGGCAGAATGTTCGGCACTCTTTCATCAGCCGAAAAGACCGAAGAAAAGTGGAAATTAAACAGATTGCTGTTTAGGAGTAAATTGTATTGTTATACTGTACAAATGTATAAAAGTGGGCTGCTGCATTAAGCAATTAGTGCGCAGCCCATTTGATGAATAGATTTTGTGTAACATTTAGGGTATGCATGTGGAGTTAAAAATCTGAATTATTTATTAATAGAGGAAAGTTATGGGCGATATGGATATAGAGCAAAGAGTAATTTCGGTTTTTTGGAATAAATTTCAGTTTCATGCAGAAAGATTATCTGAAGCTCAGAAAGCGGATAGCTTACTTAATCCGGAAATAGGATTTAAAGCAGTAGATTTGTTTGTTTTGTATATGGAATTAGAAAAGGAACTGCATATAAAATTTGATGAAAAGGATGTAATTGATAGCAGATTTGATGTGTATGATAATATCATAAATTCGGTAAAGAGACATTTGACGTAAGGTATAGTTGCTCATGCATAATGAGAATACTATATGACAGGTTTCTGTCAATATTGAAGAAAGGAGGATTGTCCTATGAAAAAGCAATTAGGGAAGAAAGCTCATGTACAGGAAGGAACACTGACCGCATTTGCGTGTGATTGTATCTCTGTATGTCAATCAAGTGCATTTTGTAACTGCACATCTGCTGCAACACAGTCTAATACATATGCTGCAAGTATGGGCAAGATTGTAGCAACTGCTTTGTCAGGTTCTAATTATATGTGGGGCTAATTCAGGGTAGTAAGTTTTACGGTGACTGGCAGTAATTTTATTGCTGTCAGTCATTTGCAAACAAAGGAGATATGGTATGGAGTTAAGTAATAAACCTTTTATTCATTTATTTAGAACCAGAAATCAATATTATTTTTATGATGTAAATACATGTTCGATTATAAGAATTAATGAAACAATGTATGACATTTTAAAAAACAATGAATATTTTTTGGAATTAGAGCAGTTAAAGAAATTATATGAAAACGGCTTTTTACAAGCTAAAGAAGATATTATTATTGAACATCCAGCATCTTCTGGTATTGAAAGCTACCTTGATGAAGGTATGCAACAATTAATTTTACAGTTAACGCAGAATTGTAATTTAAGATGTAAATATTGTGTATACTCTGGAAGTTATAAAAATCGTGTACATACTAATAAAAGAATGACATTTGAAATAGCAAAAGAAGCAATTGATTATTATTATTTGCATAGTCGGTCAGCGGATGTGGTGCGTATTGGACTATACGGTGGAGAACCCTTATTAGAGTTTGACTTAATAAAGAAAATTACTGAATACTGCGAAAAGATTTTTGCAGGAAAAGAATTAAGAATAAATATGACTACAAATGCAACTTTGCTGAATGAAAAGATTGTTGATTTTTTACAGAAACATAATTTTGATCTAATGGTAAGTCTTGATGGTCCGGAATCAGTGCAAAATAAAGGTAGAGTGTTTGCAGATAATAGTCATGGAACATTTGATGTTATCATACAAAAAATAGAGATGATACAAAAATTATATCCTCAATATTTGGATAAAGTTAGTTTTAATGCAGTTATTGATGAGCAAAATGATTTTGCATGTAGTAGTAATTTTTTTACATATGATTTTCTAAAGGATGCAGTGGTTACAGCTACTGGAGTTAGCGATAGAGACTCTGTTCAGGAAGTATCATTGCGTGAAACTTTTTATATAAATTACAATTATGAGCTTTTTAAGAGCTTTATTGCTTATGCAGGTGAGCTGGATAAAAAATATATTTCAAAATTAATAGTGTCTCATAAAGGACTGCTTATTAGTTCAATACATGATAGGGTAACAAAACCATATCGCAGGAAAGGAATATGTCACCCTAATGGGCCATGTATAGCAGGATATAACAGGTTATTTGTAACAGTTGAAGGAAAATTTTATCCTTGTGAGAGAGTAAGCGAAACGAATGAAGTTTATTGTATCGGAGATGTAAAAAGTGGTATTGAAACGGAAAAAGTCCTTCGGTTATTAAATACAGGAAAGTTGACCGAAACGGAATGTAAGAATTGTTGGGCATTAAATCTTTGTAGTATTTGTGCGGCAGATTTTGGCGAGAATAATGATCTTTCTGTATCTAAAAAGCTGCAAAAATGTTCTAATGCAAAAAGAGAAGTCGAGGAACATTTAGTAGAATATTGTACATTAAGAGAGTATGGTTTTAATTTTGAAAATTAGGTGGTAATCAAATGAAAATAATAGTTTTTCCTTTTGATAATTATGTTGAACCGTTGATAGTATATGAGAAGTTGTGGCATTTTGAGATATGTGGTCTTATATCTCCAATGGGTTTTGGAATTAATAATATGCAGATGCGTGCAAATGATAAAAAGTATATTATTAAAAGTGAAATGAGTGCAAATGATATGGCAGAGATGGAAGCACTTCTTGTTGTTGAATCATATCATTTTGTCAAATGGGAATTGTTATTAGAACAAATAAACTTGGCAGCTAAAAATGGAAAAAATATTGTATTGGCAAGAAAAATAAGTAAAAAAGAATATTTAGAAGTTGTTGGTATATGTAAGAAAAATAATGTTAAATTAGTAGAAATGCCAATGGAATCTTTTGAATGGGAGAAGAATATTTCTGGTATACAAAATATTAATGTTCCAGTAATTGCGATTATAGAGAATGGGGTAAGGTGTAGTGCATTCGAGATTGAAATGCAGATTATCAGCGTGTTGTTAAAGGAAGATTATAAAGTAAGTTTGATTTCAAGCAGACAATTTGACAATGCCAAAAATATACATGCGTTTCCCGAATTTATGAATGGAAATGCCTTAAATGAAAGTGAAAAAATAATTTGTTACAACCAATATCTGAAATATATTGAAGAAAGGGAAAAGCCAGAAGTAATTGTTATTGGAATACCTGGGGAGTTACTTCCCCTTACAAAACAGAAACCGGGAAATTTTGGAATAACGGCGTATGAAATTTTAAATGCTGTAGATCCGGATTTTACAATCTTATCGCTTTATAAAGATGAATATAAAGAAGAGTATTTTGAAGAAATGAATAATCTTTTACACTATCGTTATAATGTAGATGCAGATTGTTTTTATTTATGTAATCATTCAATAGATAGGTTTTCGATAAATTCTGTTTTGCCGATAAAGTATTTAGAACATAAGAATGAGGATGTAGAAGCTCAGTGTATTCAATATGCTCATAGGGTATATTGCAAGAATACATATATGGATATGACAGATTTTTTAATAGAAACATTGGCAGGTTATAATGAAGTGAAAATATTTTAATACTTTTTAACAAGGAGGAGATTACTATGAGTAATACGATTAATGTGAACTACATGACAAGGGTTTACGATCAGTACCAGCAGAAAAGTGTGGCTAAAGATCAGGAGAAGGAAGATACAAGATTTGTGGATAGTGTAAGAGAAAAGAGCGAAGGTAGTGGAAGTATAGCTGGCAATTCAAAAATAGGTTCTGTGTCCACAAAAGATATGACAATGGAAGAATACAAACAATATATTTACAATAAAATATCGCAAATTCCAATGCATCCCACAAGGGCAGGCGAGTCAATATCTATTACAATTTCAGAAGCGGGTTTTGAAGCGATGAAGAATGATCCGGAGTATGAAGCATGGGTATTGAATGATTTGCAGGTGGGGTGGTCGCAACCGGATAAATGGTCAGGTATATGTGGAGGAGCCTTTTCTACAATATATTATGGGGCATCAAAAGAAGAGTGCCATGCTGAAATGTGGAGTGCTGGCTATAATAATGGGAATGGCGGGAAAATTTTCAATGATAAGTCAGAAAATAGTTTCTGGGAGCGTAGAATAGAAAATAAAAAAAGAATAGAAGATCAAGTGAAGAAACAACAGGAAAAAAAGCGGATTCAGAAAAAACAAGCGGAAAGAACAGCTTATGAAGAGTATGTGCAAAATAAAAGGTTATCAGCGCAGGATGCTAGAGCGAGATTAGCGCTTGAGAGCAGTTTGCCTGATAAATCTGTCACAACAAGTCAAGCAGTAGCTTCTTATGAGGCAAACTTTGCAATGGCAGAGAGCAAAGAGATTTAATGATTTACTATAAGAGGCGATGTTAGTGCAGAAAATAAAGATTGCGATTATTGATAATGGTGTAGATGAAGTGGCTTTGGGTAATAAAATATCAGGAAAAGTCTATATTAATGAAAAAAAAGAGTGCGTTTATGATGAGGCAGATATGAGTGAAGTAAGTTTTGCTCATGGGACAATATGCGCAGCTATTATTCAAAAATATTTAACAAATTCAGAAATATACAGTATTCGGCTATTAAATGAAAATGGGCGTGGTTTAATAGAACATTTAAAACCAGCGTTAGATTGGTGTGCAGAAAAGGGTATCTATTTGGTTAATTTGAGCCTGGGTACTACACATTTTAGGGATAAGTCATTAATAAGGACATTAGTAAACCATTTTGTGAGCAAGGGAATGTGCATTGTAGCTGCAACATCTAATAGTGGATATGAATCATATCCAGCTTCTTTTTCAAATATAATAGGTGTTGCAACGCATTCTCCTTTTTTTTCAGACCCTTTAAAGAAATTGTTTCTTGGGATAAATATGCTTGGTGAATCTGAACATACGCTGAAATTGTATGGAGTTGCATCTGTTACTCAGAAAAGTAACAGTTATGCAGCTCCCTTTGTGACTGCTTATATTGGTATGCTTTTGATGGAACAGGGATTTCAAAATATTACTAAATTATATAATATGTTTCTCCCCCAAAAAGAACCAATGATTACAATATCTCAAAATGTTGAACCCGATTGGATATGCTGTGCAGTAATTAAGGCAAATATTAAAAAGAGTAAGGCTGATTACTATTTTGATACAGTAGGAATTGAAGAAATAAATCGGGCAGATACGCTTATTATTGATAACTTGTCAGATTTGGAACTGGCTACTCAATATAGAAAAAATGTTGTTTATGTTGGAAGTGAGAAAATAAAGGAGACATTAGATGATTGTTTTTATTGGTGTCCAAATAAGAGGGTACAATTTATTGATAGATGTACTGGAAGTGAACAAAGGTTAGATATTCCCATAATTGTATGTGAAGTAAGTGAAAAAATAGATGTAGCCTTTCTGCTTACAGAATTCAAAAAAGATTTTGCTGAGCGAGAGTATAATATATATACCGCAGGATTGGAACCAGAACATGTTTTGTATGGTTTAGAATATGTACCGGAACAATGCTTGAGTAAAGTAAAAATGGTTAAAGAGTTCATTTATTGGCAAACGTTTTACATGCAAAGCGACGGAGTATTATTTTGTATATCGGATGGAAAACATGGCCTTATTAATCCACTTTTTAGTGATATAGATGTAATTGTAAGAATTGAAAATATAAATAATATATATTTAGCGGAAATCCAAATTGAAGATATAGCTGTATCGAAAATAAGTGATTGTGAAATGGATAAGAATTTTGTTGAGAAAGTTACAAATTGCCTTGTAAAAATATTGACGGAGGAAGAAGATGGATAACAAAGAAGCTGTAAAAAGATTACTTCTGTTATTGGGCAGATACAAAAAAAAAATAGTTATAATTGTCGGATGTCTGCTTGTTTCTACCGGATTAAATCTATGCGTTCCGCTGATCAGCAGGCGGATCATGGACGATGGCTTTATCGGCGGCAATAAAAAATTATTGATAGAGTTGGTCTTGGTGTCTATGGTAATCTACACTATAAATTCCCTCATAGATATAGTCAAGGAAAAGAAACGTGTAGATATTTCTGCAAAGATACAATATTTTCTTTCGGAACAGTCTTTTTCACATCTTATGAAGCTGCGGGTAAACTATTTCAATAACACAAATTATGCGGAGACTTTGAATAATATCAACACGGATATTAGCCAGATGACATCTATTGCTGACAGCAGCGTGTTCTTTGTAATTACGCAGGCGTTTAGCATGATGGGTGGCATAATAGGTTTATTCATAATAGATTTCAGAATGACGGTACTGGTTCTTCTGTTTATACCCATTAAGTGTGTTGTAATGAAATACTTTGCAAAAAAGCAAAAACAGATCATGGACGAGTTCATAAAAAGTAATCAGGAGTATGCAAAATGGTTTGGAGATACCGTTGGAGGGGTACGGGAAGTCAAGCTGTTTAATATTTTGGATAAAAAGCATGAGGAGTTTGTGCTTAACCAGAACAATATTATAGAAAAACAAAAGCAGATGAATATGTTAGGACAGTGGAATATGATGGTAGATAACGTCATGGTACAGTTCCTTTCGACATTGTTATATATACTGGGCGCAAATTTAGTGTTTGATATGAATCTTTCAGTAGGCAGTGTGTTCGCTTTCATTACATATAGCGCTTACGTTACCGGGCCGATTTCTGCAATCCTCAATATAGGATACCTGTTATCAGGGATTATTCCGTCAACAAAAAGATATTATGCATTTATGGAATTGGAGGAAGAAACGGATAATGGAAAGAAAACGGATCTACGTCCAAATGATTTGAAATTGCAGAAGGTTTCTTTTACATATGAAAAGGATAAGTGCATTTTGAAGAATATTGATATATTATTTGCAAAATGCAGCAAGACAGCTATAATCGGGCGCAATGGTTCGGGAAAGACAACAATCATCAATCTTCTTACGAGAATGTATGAGCCGACAAGCGGTGAAATACTGCTGGGAGCAGAAAATATTTCAGAGCTGCCATTGCCTGAATACCGGAATATGGTATCTGTTGTGAGCCAACAAATCTATTTATTCAATGACACAATAAGGAATAATATCTGTCTGTATAAACAAATAGATGATACGGTGATAGAAGCTGCCTGCAAGGCCAGCGGACTTGAAGATTATATAAAAGAGGTTTCCTTAGATTATGTGGTAGGACAGAATGGGGCAATGCTCTCCGGCGGACAGAAGCAAAAAATAGCCCTTGCAAGGGCATTGGTGCATGACAATCCGATTATTATATTTGATGAAGCTACTTCAAACACAGATGCTTATTCAGAACAGCAGATAAACGGATTGTTAGATACTCGGCTGAAAGACAAAACAGTGATAGTGATAACACATAAGAAAGAGATATTGAGCAAAGTGGATCAGATCGTTGTACTGAAGGAGGGAGTGGTTGCAGATTTGGGGAAATATGATGATTTGATAGGGAAAAGTGATGAACTAAATGTTATGCTGGAAAAAGCAGAATAAGTATAAGAAAATCTTTTCAGAATAGCAAGTCTGTCTGCAAAGATTTTTGCCGTTTTCTGCAAAAAACGTTCACTTTCTGCAAGGGTTATTGACCTTTAACCATATTTTGCTATTATAAAGGAAATAGATTTCAAGTTACTTTATTAAAGAGGATGGGTTTATGTCAAAAATCACAGATTATGGATTTTTGTTTCAGCAAATGTTTGGAACAAAAGGCACAAAAAGTACGAGTGCCATAGGTAGCTTTCAATTATCGCAGTTAAATAGTGGTTCTGTGCAGGCACAATTAAGGGCGGCTTGTATTAAATGAGTCACTATAACATGTGAAGTATATGGTAATAAAAAATTATCCTCTTGGTCAAGATTTATAGTAATGGTAGGAGTTATTGCAATTTCGGCAAAGGGGGGGAGAAAGGAGGAGATTACATGTTAAATCCTCAAAGGTATAAGAACGGAGATACTTTTAGGGCATAAATTGTGTTAAAAAAATTTTATTGAAAGGAAAATACGCTTATGAAAAGAGTAAAGTTATTAACTACCGTTTTATCAATCGTTTTAGCAATGGGTCTTAGTGTAAATGTGTATGCAACAGAGTCTGTTGATACTCGTTTAAATTCTGCGCCGGCTGATTATACGCCCAGCGAAAATGGAACAAATACAGCTGCTTCGGAAGAAGATATATTTAGCGTTAATGTTAATGGTACTCAGCATGATATTAGGTTGAATAGTGCGCCTGAAGGTTATGTTGCACCATCTACCAGAAGTTCTAATACAGAGCAAGCTGCTTCGGATTTCACAGATAATTTGGATTCTGGTATCTTAACACGGGCTAACTTAATGCCGACTGGCGGTGGCGAGTATGTTTATAACCCTACATATTGGAATGATCCAAAGATTGTATACCGTGCAAATTGTTACGGATATGTATTGAGTTTGATTGCCACTGATACAAGCGATCAGTATGCTGGGTATTTATTTCAACCTGGATATAAAGCCGGAAAAAAATTTACGGAATTTACTAAAAGTAATATCATAAAGGCAGTCGAGGCTGATATGGGAGTTTTCGGAAGAAGTATCAGAAGTTCAACGTACAGTGAAAAGCCTGGCAAAGACGAATATAAAATTGCATTAGTTCTTGCCTCTAACGATTATCATTGGTATAGACAGAATGCGGATGGTTATTGGTCGCATAAACCCGGATTAACATCAATAACTGACAAGGATGCTTCGGGTAACCGTATCACTGATCCTCAAACATGTGATCGTAAATATTCTTATGCAAATTACAGCACATGGGGAGGCTATTATATTATATCTAAATAAGCACTAATGTTATCAAAGGTATGGTTGCGAGTTATTTACAACCATACCTTTTTATGTGATATGTAAAAATAATAACAAGTAGGAGATTCTATGTTACCAATAGACAACCATAATTTTATAGAAATCACCCCCGAAAACAAGTGCAGTTCTATTGATTATCGGATATTCAAAAATATTGCTACTTATCAATCATATCTTTTTGTTAATGAGCAAATTTTCGAGCTTCCAAATGCTTTTGGCGGTATAGGAATAGTTAATGTTACTGATTATTCAAAAAATGGAGAGGATTATCTTCTTTATTCTGTTTTAATAGGGAGCGGAACTTTAAGCTGTAATATCATATTTTTTAATCTTGCTACGCTTGAAGAACGAGTAATCTTCTCGTATCGTTGTAATGATTTTTCCGCTTTAGCAGTTATAGGAAATAGCCCTATTAAAGAAATATACAAATTTTCACTTAGAGATATGAATTTAAAAATTCCCTTTGAAAAACAAAGTATTGGTCTAACAAAATATGCAGGAATCAGCTTTGAATCCAATATTCCATTTGTTCAAGTATATTACTAACCAATAAAAGAATATATTTCTGAATCATACTATAAAATGCATATATGTCCGTTTGTAAGAATTTTAGCAAAAGTGCAAGAAAAGTTTAAGAAAAAACTTGTCACGTTTTAGTTCCTTTTACGTTGCTTATGAATTTTTTGGAATAAGTATAACTCCCATTTTGTTAGATGAATTTATATACACTTTAGGAATTGTTTAATTTTATTTAGAACAAAGTCCTTTCACATAGGTATATGTATAACCTATGTGAAAGGACTTTTGCCGTTTTCTGCAAAGGTACTGTTATTCTTGGTATGATTTAATCTGTTGTGCAAAAACACAACATAAAACGTATGAAAAGGATTATTTAGATTACACCTGATAACATATAGCTGTTGTTAGGTGTATATTTTTATGCCATAAATTTTGATGATATATTTTTGCATAGATTTGTATATAGGGGATATATAAAATGGGCAATCCAGTACAATATATTTCTTCAAACTGAATACAGCAGCTTACGAGTACCCAAATCGACATGGCAGGTCGATGCGGTGTACTCTTTTTTGTTACTGTCGAAAATTGCTGATTTATCAGGACGTATACATACGAAGGTCGAAAAGAGGACCGCCTGCAGATTCTTCAATTCAAAAATAAATATTAAGAATGGAGAATCAGAAAATGAAGGATATAAAATATATTATTGCCGATAACGTGAAATTATACCGGAAAAAGTAGAATTTAACACAATTTGAACTGGCAGAGAAAGCGGAGCTTTCAGTTGATTCTATCAAGCGGATCGAACATGGGAGTAGAACAATGTCGTTGGAAAACTTTGCAAGAATTGCAGATGCATTGGTTGTCCCTCTTTCATATCTCTTATATGAAAATCTTAATGAAATTCCCATAACAGAACGTATTCTAAATATCTTAAACAGTAAGGGTGTAAATCAGCAAAAATATTTAGTAAGCATGCTTGAAGAAATGTCTCCTGGATTGGACAAGCTCTATAGCATATACAAGAAAGACGAAAAAGGTGTATAGGGGATTCTATGCGCCTTTTTTGGTAAAAAAATTGTAGTACGCAAATTTATAAGAGCAGTTAAAATATTTCCATTTTTTGCCAAAAAATGAAACCAAATTCTTGCAGATGCCGTATTGATAAAAAATTTGAGCAGATAGGATTTGGAGGAATGGACGAAAAGAGCATACTAAAGAGGTTACGGAACAGGGATGAAAAAGCATTTGAAGAAATAATTGATTTGTATAGCGCTTATGTCACTGCCATTGTCAGAAACCTATTAAGCTCAAAGGGAACAAAGGAAGATGTGGAGGAGGTGGTTACAGACACATTTATCTCACTGTGGAATACGGTTGAAAGGATCAATTATGAAGAATACAGCAGTATCAAGGCATACATAGCAGTTATCGCAAGGAACAAGGCGAAGGACTGGATGAGAAGTGCCAAAGTGCAGAATCTACAGTTAATGGATGATATTCTGATAATTGATAGCAGCGTGGAACAGCTAGTAGTCCAAAGGGAACAGCAGAGGATTATAGCAAGGATTTTAGAACAGTTGAAGCCGCTGGACTGGAAGATTTTTGTGGCGTACTACTACCAGTACAAAAAAGTGAATGAGATTGCCCAGGAGCTTCAGATGAATCCCCAAACGGTAAAAACCAGACTGCGGCGTGGAAGAGAGGTGCTAAAAAAATATCTGATTAAAGAGGGATATGAAAGCAATGCAGATTAAGATAAGCGATATGCTTGATAATGCTTCAGTTTTGATTGAAGAAAACAAGGAAGTCAGAAACTCAACTAATAATGACAGGATCAAGAAAATGGTATTTTCAGAGATTGACTGTACACCAGAAAGTATTGTGAAAAAGAAAGGGGAAAGGAACATGAGAAAAAAGATATTGAAGATTATGAAATGGGCAGGCTTGATTTTGCTGGGAGCTGCTGCAGTACTGATAATTTGGAATTTTATCTGCAGGCAGGCAGAGCGGCCCAAAATACAAGCTGCATACGGAACGGTTATCGAGGTGCAGGGGCATAATATGGTGGTGGATATAAAGGGAGAGGATAACGAAACAACAATCATATTGCTGCCCGGCTGGGGATCGCCCTCGCCTGTCCTGGAATTTCTACCGCTGGCGGAAGAACTCTCAAAGGATTTCAGGGTTATAACCATAGAGCCGTTTGGATATGGGCTTTCCGACAGGGTTGGAACAGAGCGTGAGATTCGTGCTGTGGTGGAAGAACTGCATGAGTGTACCCAAAAATTAGGCTGCAATCAGTATTATTTAATGCCACATTCGCTTTCCGGTATGTATTCCCTGTACTGGGCGAATACTTACCCGCAGGAAGTAAAGGGTTTTATAGGGATTGATCCGTCTGTTCCCAAACAGTCCGATGAAGAGCCGCTCCCGATCAGCATGGCAGCACTGAACAAGTTATCAGCATATTTCCAGAAAACAGTAAATGTTCTAGGAATTACCCGCCTGCTTTCTATTGGGCATCCTGAAAACGCCATTTACGCTGATGCCGTTTATCCATATTCAGAGAGGGAGCTGGAAGTATTCCGCATATTATCCATGGATTACGCATACAGCAAAGATATTATGAATGAACTAAAGCATATGGAGGCTGGCCTGGAGTCTGTGAGGGACATGAAATTTCCTGAAACAGTTCCGGTATTACAGTTTGTTTCAGGGGATAACTGCGAGCTGCTGGAAACATGGGAAACGCTGCACAGGGAGGTCATTACAGAAACGGATATGAGTGAAGTGTTGCGTCTGGAGGGCGGACATTACCTGCATTTTGAGAGGAAACAGGAACTTGCTGAAAAAGTAAGGGAATGGGTGCGGAAGGTGGAAAACGACGTGTGAAATTTGCCTTTTTCTGCAATATAAAGTCGTTTTCTGCACAGATAATGTAGTCGGAATGTATTTTTGCTATGATAGATATGTATGCATAGATTTTGTACATATAGGTTTTCACAAGGGTTAAATTGTTTCTATAAAATTCGGTAAGGTTTCAAAACTCATGGTTACGGGAATGTGGCTTGTACACATTACTGGATCGGACGAAGGAGAGAGTGTGATGGATAAATACAAAGGATTGATAAGTATTTTTTCGGATGTCCTTGAAAAATCAAAGGATTACCATATTGCGTATATCTACCAGGTGGGTTATGTGTCCCTGGTCGGTTTGTTGAGCAAAGCAGAAGGACAGAACCTGTCAATGATAGTTGATGAAATATTTTCCTCGCCGGAGGTTATGGCGGAAAGCCTGCTTCGCAACTGGCGCTGGCAGTGGTTTTATGAAAACAGGGAACTGCTCCCGCGAAAAGATTATGATGATATCTGCCGGCTTGATGATGAAGTGCCGGACAGCCTTCGGGAGCAGTATAAGCGGGAGATTCTAAGCTGGCAGGATAAAATACGGGCTGTATTGCAAAAGGGAAGCTAAGTCTGCCTGTATATCAGACGTCCGATGAGGGAAGTAGCAGAGATAAAAACAAATACGATTGTCTGAAGCAGCATATATCTTGTATTTTGCATGAAGATGAAAAACAGAGCCAGTAAAAAGCTGACAAACATCGTAAAATAGGTTCTCTTAATGAATGTACGGTTTTCCCGTGCATCTACTTCCCGATTTGGATGGTCAACCGGACCGATGAACAGGATAAGTATGGCAGCAGACAGATACAGCGTAAAAGAGATCGGAATGGGGACTGTAAAATATTTTACTGCCAGCAGGGAAGCTGTGAGTATGAGGCAGGAGCCTATAAAACAGGCAAAATATGTTTTCATGTGCAAGCCGCCGCCGTAGGAGCGCATGGGGATGAAAAGCAGGAAAAAGAAGAGGCACTCAGGCAGCATACCTAGAAACAGGGCTATTATAATGCTGCATACGGTACTCACAGACAGTTCCAGAAAGCACTGGAAGCCGTACTGGTAAATCTCCGTCATTTCCTCGGTAATAATTTCTTTTTCACATATATAATCTGCTAACCTTTTTGCTAAATGTTCCATGACAGCTCCTTCAATAAAATTAAAAATCAGTCATATGTTATCCGGCTTTCTCCGAACATGAACCATACATGATGATAATGACCTGAAACAGATTGCCATTGTCCGTTATATCCATTTGCCCATGATAATTTACAACGGCATGGTTTATGGAAGAAAGTCCAAGGCCGTGATGTATGTTGTCGTTTTTGGTGGTCAGATAGTGGCCGATATTATCTTTTTTCCGCTTTGCCTGATAGTTGTTTTTTATGCATAGCTGAAAAATGTCTTTGGCATAGGAAATATCAAGGCATATAACCCCTTTTTCGCCTAGAATATCCCGGCAGGCTTCCAGGGCATTTTCCAGCAGGTTTCCTAAAATTATGGCCAAATGCCCGCTCTCAAATGGAAGGGATGCGGGTACAAGAACATTGACATCAAACTGTATGTTATCTTTTTGCGCTGCGGCATATGCATTATTGATTAAGGAATCTATGACGATGTTACCGCTGCGGGAAACTTCCTCCGGACGATTTCCGGCGCCAATATCCAACATTCGCAGTATGTATTCCTCTGCATCGCCGATCTGCCCCGTCTGAATCATTCCGAGAAGCCCGGAAAGATGGTTTTTCAGATCATGCCGGATTCTGCGGATTTCAAGATAGAGGCTTTCACGTTCTTCTGCCTGCTGGCTGCAAAGCTCCAGTTGCTGCGCATACAGTCGGTTTTGCTCACGCAGTTCGGCGTTCCGGCTGATCCAGTCGTAGACCTCAAAGATAATATAGTTTACAATAAGCAGCAGGAAACTCGCTGTGACGGAGAAAATCATATACTCATTATGAACAGCCGCAATAAGGAATATATGGTGCATCACATAAATGCTGCTGACTGGTATCAGTAAAATGCTCAAAAAGTAAAGCAGGGAAATTTCGGAATAGTGCTTATCCTTGATGCAGTGGCTTATGATGACTGATAACAGCAGCATACATATTTTAGATATGAAACTTCCGGCATCCTGAAGCGTTCTGGAATCAAAACCGACAAATGCCAGTATCATTATGACAATGACTTCTACTAACATCCATACCGTGCATATCAATAAAGAAAATATGCAGTGCTGCTTAATGCTTCTCTTACGGGTAGCCGAGCTGATCATAAATATCAGCAGGACGTTCCCAACCAATAACAGATGGGGCGGGAACATGGAACTGATATTGCTTACGAGCAGAAAAACATAATATGCGCCCCACTCTATGTAACCTTTCAAGTTCCGGATCTCCGGTCCCCAAAATACATTCATGTATTTCCGGATTATGAGGAGATGGAGCAGCGACAGGAACAGTTCTGATATTATCGTTAAATATTCAGTCATTCTTCTATGACCGCCTTTCCGCCTGCAATTTTACAAAGCTGCTGGCGCACTTCCTTTTGCCGGTCCTCGCTGATTTTCAATTCCAGTTCTTTCCCCATGTAGCTGATAGTAATATTGAAAAAATTCATTTTCTTAACATAGTCGTAATTTACCAAAAAGGACTGGTGTATGCGCAGAAAATATTGCCTGCTTGCTGCCAGTTCCTTTTCGACATTATTGAGCTTTCCGTAAAAATGTTCATCAGAGCCGTCTTTCAGGTGGATATAAACGATTCTGTTGCTGCTTTCAAAATAAACGATGTTCCTTACGGACACTTTCCGTATTTCCTTGTTGAATGTAAACTGGTAGAATACTTCCGTCTCATTGATGCGTTTACAGGATTCCTTAAAATAGCGGGCGAACTGGACAGGGTTTAAAGGCTTAGAGAGAAAGCGGAATGGCTCCACTTCAAACAGTTCCTTTAAATATTTATCATAACCCGATACATAAATCAGTAGTACTGTTCGGTCTATCTCACGGATGTGCCTTGCAGCCGTTATTCCGTCTACCTGCTTCATTTCAATGTCAATAAATATAAGTTGATAATGCTCGCCGTCCTGAATACTTTTCAGAAGGGTTTTGCCGTCAGAGAATACTTCGGTTTCCACACGGATGCCTAACTTCTGGCTTTCCTGAAATACCAGAGCTTCAATTTCTCCGGTAAATTTGGAATCATCATCACAGATTGCTATTCTCAGCATTCTTATCCACTTCCTTTGCAGATGTTTCTTCGCTTTCCTTTTGCGCCTGCTCTAAGCGCTCA
>Ga0137308_100774_pt1 | contig 43379 bp, 35 predicted proteins | sample Inofrocosms_June_FD_97181 | JGI IMG/M metagenome (GOLD analysis project Ga0137308, IMG submission 97181) | Mouse cecal microbial communities from Vienna, Austria - N-Acetylneuraminic and N-Acetylglucosamine D2O microcosms_June | ecosystem: Host-associated > Mammals > Digestive system > Large...
ATCGCCAACGGTTTCAATACCCTCCAGGTTCTCAGAGGGAATCTCAATATCATACTCCTCCTCAAATGCCATCACCAATTCAAACAGATCCAGGGAGTCCGCACCCAGATCATCTTTGAAGGAAGTGCTCTCGGTAATCTCATCCACATCCAGATTCAACTGCTTTGCAATGATTTCTTTTACTTTTTCCAACATACTTGTAACCTCTCCTTTAGTCAGGGCTTTTCCTGATATAGAATACCCTTTTTTCATGGTAATTAGCATAAAGCTATAGAAAGTATAGGAGTTAATAGAGCGTTTGTCAAGCCCTTTTACCAGTTTTCATTCAGCAAAAGGAAATATGGCGTTTTCCGCAATTTTTATAGCATTTTCTTATTTAATTTTGGTGATGACTTGAAAAATCTAATTAAATATAAATAAGCTTTCTCCGTCTCATTTTTCTTCATATACGCCTCATAGAGAAAGTAATATATTTTATACTTACCATTCATTTTGTTTTTTTCCAATTCCAACCCCGAACAGGCGATATTGATTGCAATATCCAAGAATCCATTCTCTTTCAGCGCAGAAGCATAACAAAAGGCATCTAACGCTGGATAATAGGATTTTTTGAGTAAGTAATTTACCCTGTCTTGGTAATCCTCATTTTTATTGAGATAGATTGCGCATAATAAATATATTTTCTCAACTTCCTCGGCCAAATCCTGCTTTTTCAACATTTTTTTTGATTCATCATAGCATTCCTGTATCTTTCCTTTTCGATACAAAATCAGAAGCTTTGAGACAATCTTTGCTCGTTCATATAATTTCTTTTGGGAAAATAGAATATCTCTGCTATTAACAGAGTTCTCATTTAATTTATATCCAAGGCATCCACCCTGACATAATCTCCTTTTGCTATATATGCATTCCATACAATCCTCTTTTGTATGTGTATTCCATTTGACATAATCTTCCAAATATTTGATAAACAGCCATGCATGCGTCAGAGAAGAAAAATCACTCGTCGCAATTCCTTCAAATTGCATGGAGCAAAAACAAGAAGTAAGCCTTGCATCAGACGATATATCCAAAGCAGTACTGCACTGACCATGCCCTAAATCACTGTTCATGTGATCCCAAACATATTGTATATCATCCTCCGAGAGCGCACAAAACGGAAACGGGCAGTCAAAATGAACATATTTAATGCTATTTTTGCACAGTATCTCATGGGTTTTCTTCGCCAAATCAAATGCTTCTCCGATCTTTTCCCATTCAATAAACAAGTTTTTGTTAGAAGGGGATGGTCTTGTAATATCTATTCGTACTTCATTTATCCCCAATTGCAGTGCATAATCCAAAATAAACGAAGTATCCATTTGCGCAGAATAAATATTTATCCCAATCGCAACCTTTTCCGTCCCATATAATTTTTGCATTAGCCTGATATTGTTTAATAGTTGTTCCAGTTCATCTCCGTCATAACTCCCCGGCTCATTGCAGTTGACTAAAACAGAATCAATAATTCCACTTAGAGATTCGATTACCTCCTTTTCTATTAAACCATTAGTAAATACGGTGGCTTTCACGCCATATTTTTTGTGCAATTCAATAATCTCTTTTATTCTTGAATGTAATGTTGGCTCGCCCCCCTGCCACCCGATCCCTCTGATTCCCTCTTCACTGCATTGGTACAATATTTCTTCCATTGAGTTCAAATCTATCTCACCGCTTTTTTCCCCCTTGGAAAGATATTCTTTCGCAAAGCAATAGCGACAGTTTCTATTACAGAACGATGTCAGTCTAACTCTGGGTCTGAAAGAGAAAAAATCATTTTTTATAAGGACATTATAATCAGACATCCTGGTTTTCTCCAATCGTTTAAAACATATTTTATATACTTCTATTATCCTGGCAAGAAATAAAGCACTTGTGAACTCCAAAGTTCTAAGTTCCTTCCTTGGAGGCAGCACCCATTTTTATAGCATCATGAAATGCTTCCTTTAAGAATTGGCAGAATATCTTTTCATCAAGTTTACCACGTTTAGAAAAAGCCAACGCCGGACACCCCTTAAAGCAATACTTATCCCAAATGCATTGCCTACAGGAATCCATATGGGTTTCTCTGTACAATAATCGATTAAGCAAATTAGCAAACTGTTCCCCTTTGATAATATCCTGTAAGCAATTTGTTCGAATGTTTCCCATACTATGGTCTATGTCATTGAAATAAAGGCATGGAAACACATAACCTTCCGCGTCTATTCGCAGTGCCATTCCCGGGTTCTCTTTGTTCAACAATTGGCATCCCGTCCTTGGTAAACAATTTTTCCATTCTACCACAATATTTTTCTGAGTTCTGTATGCATTCTCTTTTATGAGTTTTATCGCATTGTTACATATCTCCCGATCTTCCTCAAAATCTATTGCATTTTCATCTCTCAGAGCACGCCCCTGAATTGCCAGAAGCCCAAAGGATATGTGTGTGTAACCACTTTCAACAGCAAACCGCATAAAGTCCTCAATATATCGAATGTTGTACCGTGTCAGATTAACCCTTAATATTCGTTTCGTATGCTTGATATTGGGAACATATTCCTGTAGTCTGGTTATATTTTGAAAAGACCCTTGTCCTCTTATGCTGTCATGCAATTCTTCCCTCATACTCTCTATTGTAACTTGAATGTTACAATTTTCCAGCAAAGTGCGACTGTCCATTTTGTCAATCAAAAATGCATTGGTTATGACAGTCACTTCGGAGTGATTTTGGCAAACTAACTCTACAATTTCTCTAATATTGGGATGGAACAAGGGTTCCCCTCCCGACAGGACGACGCTTGTCTGCGGATTCATCTGAAAAATCTGCTTTATTACATCCTTGATGTGAAAGAAAGGAACATATTTTCCATGCCCTGACGAACTGTTATAACAGTAGGAACATTTGGCATTACAGTAAGAAGTTATTTCATAGTATATACTGTCAAATGGAAATTTCCTTAAGTACGAAATATCTATTTCCATTTTGCTTCTCCTCTTGTCATTAAAAGCTTATGCGAACTTTGTGTAACAATGGCTGCAGTGGGCGCTTGTTGTAGCCATTTCCTGTACAAAATTCATTAATTCTCCCACCGAAAAGGTATCGACCCTGGGTTTAACGTAAACTATATAATCCGTTATATCTTCTATCTCTTCTCTGTCATTAACCAGAGCAGTCTGCTCACGTGACAAAATACCCCTATCGATCATATCTTGTATTGCTTCTTCAATATCAGATCTAACTTCTTCTTCCGTTATCTCCGTACCGTCCCAATTTATCCTGCTTTGAAAACGTTCATAGAGATCATTTTCTTCCGAGCACTCTCCGCAAATCCTATACAATAGAGTAGCAGCGACATTGAGCAAGTGAGCAACGTCTCCCACCAGCAAAACACTTGTTCCATCCTCATAATTTTCCGTGGTAAATCCTTCAATTTTTGCCAGATACGATTTCATAGCATGTTCTCCTCTCGTGATATATTATTATACAGTTGCAAAACGCTCTCCGCATAAGAATTCTATACGTTATATTTTGACTTGATTTGCTCATACAATTTCAAATATTTTTCATAAATAACTCTATATTGGGAACTGTCCGATTTTACCATGTCGTCAAACCAATCATAGGTTATGGTTCTTAAAAATCGCATATCTCTAATATAAAAAAGATTTTTACATTCTGTTTGCTGTATTCTTTCGCTGACTTTCTGTTCAATTTCCTCTTTTCCGTCATAAATATTTTGCACGAAAAGAGGAACATATTGATATAATTGACACACCCGATCATCCTTAAATCTCCAATAAGGTATATCCATTTCTGAGGCTGCCACGCTTAACCCTGCTTCTTCCGCCATCGCTCTATATTTTGTTCCGGGAAACAGATCCATATAATGAAAGAAGTTATTTTCATTCAAAGTATTGCCATATGTATACTTTTGTAAATACTCATTTGAAATCATGATATCTTCCATTGTAGAAAAGGGTTCAAACAATATGATATCTATCTTATAGGAAAATGAGTATTTCTTCTGTTTTTCTTGCAACAATTCTATCGCCTCAACGCTTGTTTCAACCGTTGCCCTTTTCCCATAACGTTCCAATTGCTGCTGTGAGAAGCTTTCAACACCAATTTCTATATAGCTGCATCCCGCTTCAAACAAATCATCCAAAATGTCCTTCGCACGCAATATGCTGTCCGTACAGCTCGCTATATTAAAATATCTGATCTGGGGGAATTTTTTTATAATATTAATGATTTCCAAGGTACGCGCTTTTGAAACCAGAAAATCCGCATCCACAATAAATAAATCAACTGTTTCAAGCTCCTGTGAAATTAATGTCTGTCTTAAATCTTCATAAAAAAGATTCAGATCTTTTCTGACATAACTCTTCGTTGGATCAAGTTTCAAAGCACAAAAAGTGCACCGTCCGACACATCCTCTTGTGCTTTCCACACAAATTACAGGATATTTTACATTGAATTTATCTGAATATTCCCTGCACGTTGGAAAAAGGTGACGGGCAGGCAGAAGATATACGTCATTTTTCTTGGGAACTGAAACAATAATTTCATTTGTTACATCCCTGTAAATAATGTTATTGACATTTTCATAAAAAGCCCTGCCCATGTGCAGGTTTTCCCCTATCTGTGTTGCAGCCAATTCTCCTTCCCCCACCATGGCAACGTCAAATTCCAAATGTCTTGCCATAATCTCTCTCCCCTGATATGTGGGATGAGGACCTCCTATACCTATTATGGTCGCTGGAGAAATTCTCTTGATACTCTTGGCTATACTTGCGCAATTATACATGCTCTCGGCGCTTGAACAAACGGAAAAACCGACAAACTTAACTGTCTCCATCGTCATTAAGCTATATAGTTCATCCATATTGTTTTTGTAATGTAGATCAAATACCTTTACCTTCTCATATTTTTCAAAACATGCGGCAATATACGCCAGTCCTAATGGAAATATATTTTTTCTCCTGTCAGTTGATCTTATATTAATCAGTACAAACATTTCCAAACTCCTAAACGTAAAATGTGCAATTATACTTATCCAAATATCATTTTATATATAATTATACAATACTTCACTTGCATTTTTTTGTCAACATAGGGTTTTCCATATAACAATCTCATTTACGAAGACCGTCCTTATACAACCAAAAACTGCATCCGCATCTGATCAATTCCGCCTGCTTCACAAAAAATACCCCTCTATCCACAACCGTAACTCCCAAAGGCTTACAATCTGAATAGAAGGGTATCTGTCACAGTCCTGTTTAAAACATTATAACAGGCTGATAAATGGCGGACAATGTCCTTAAATAAATCTTAAAAATCGGCTTTGAACTCCCTACTCATAGATGGAATATGTTCTGCCCTCCCTGACAAATACAGGTATAATATCCAAAGGCGCGGGTACCGTCACCCTGCGGCCGCCCTCATAAACCTCCTTCGTGTTGGCGTCCGTCCACCGACAGCCGCCAGGCAGATAGACCTCTCTCTCCCGCTGGCCCTCTTCCATCACAGGAGCCACCAGCAGATCGGGCCCAAACATATAGGCATCCTCAACCTCCCAGGCCGTCTTGTCCCGGGGAAAATCAAAGAACAGCGGACGCATTACAGGGGCTCCCGTCTCACTGGCCTGCCTCATGCACTCCCGGATGTAGGGGCGCAGCCTCTCCCGGATAAAGAGATACTTTTTCAGAATCTCATAGTTGTCCTCCCCGAAGCTCCACACCTCATTGTCCTGTCCGCTGGTGAGCTGACGCACACCGTTGATGAACTCTTCCCCCCTCTCGTACCAGGGGGAACGCTCCCCATGCATACGGAATACCGGACAGAAAGCCCCCCAGGCAAACCACCGCACCAACAGTTCTTTAAAGTATGGATCCTGGATATTGCCGCCGATAAACCCGCCGATATCCGAGGTCCACCAGGGAATGCCCGCCACGCACATATTAAGCCCCGCCTGCAGCTGCTCCCGCATGGCCCGGAAGGAGGAGTGGATATCCCCGGACCAGGTCAGCGCTCCATATTTCTGGCTGCCGGCCCAGGCACAGCGCACCAGACTCAGGATCTCCGTCTCCCCCGCCGCTTTCAGGCCGTCATAAAAGCCCTTGGCATACCCCACCGGATAGACATTGCTGCACTGCAGCGCCGGCCCTGCGTAATAGCGGTAATTATCAAAGTCGTAGGGACCGTACTCCGGCTCCGCCTCGTCCAGCCAAAAGCACCGGATCCCCTTGTCATAATAGTTCTCCCTGCACTTCTCCCATACAAAACGCTGGGCGCCGGGGTGGGTGGCGTCGTAGAACACGGTATTGCCCATCCAGGACATGTGGTAAGCCATTCCCCGGTCCGGGGCCACCAGATAGCCCTTGTCGTTCATCTCTCCGAAATTCTCACTGCGCTCGTCGATGGTGGGCCACACAGATACCACCGGCTCGATGCCCAGTTCCCGCAGTTCCCTGACCATAGCCTCCGGGTCCGGCCAGTCCCTGGGCTCAAACTTGAACTCCCCCTGCCGGGTCCAGTGGAAAAAGTCCACCACGATGGCGTCCATGGGCAGGCCTCGTCGCTTGTGCTCCCTGGCCACTGCCAGCAGTTCCTCCTGTGTGCGGTAGCGCAGCTTGCACTGCCAATATCCCAAGCCATACTCCGGCATCATGGGACTGCGCCCCGTTACTTCGCTGTAACGCTCCTCCAGTTCAAAGGGAGTATCCCCCGCCACGATATAGTAGTCCAGCTTCTTGGTACACTTGGCATACCACTCCGTCCGGTTGGTGGCAAAGGTAGCCGTGCCGATGGCGGGATTGTTCCAGAAAAAGCCGTAACCCCTGCTGGAGAGCAGAAAGGGGACGCTGGACTGGCTGTTCCGGTGAGCCAGTTCCAAAGTCGCACCCTTTTTGTCCAGATGCCTGTCCTGATACTGACCCATACCGAAAATCTTCTCATCGTCATAGGCTTCAAAGCGCATGGTCAGTTCATAGTCCGTGCTGCCGGGGATGGGCTTTAACTCTCTGGCATCTATCCGCAGAGAAGTGCAGTAACGGTTGATACGGTTGCGGTTGCGCCAGTACTCTTTGGTCAGCAGCTCCCCCCTCTGGTTGTAGTAGCTAATCCAGCCCTCGGGGCCCACCACTGCCGTGATCTTTCCGTTTCTGGCCGTATATACCTTGCCGGTCTGATGATATTTGGCATATTCCTCTGTGGCGTACCAGGGATCCGTGGTGTCAACCTCCTCCACCGAGATCTCCATCCGGCAGTCCGCCGTCGGCTCCGTCAACGCCCAGTCCTGCACGTCCATCACTGCCTCCCCGGTCATACGCACCCGAAAAGCGTCCTTTCCCCAGGGCTCCATCCACAAGGTTTTTTTGCCGTCAATAATGACGATTCTGTTCTGCTCCATACTTACCCGCATAGTTTCTCCTCTCTCATTTGCACACATTAGGCGATTGCGAAACTCCCTTTCTGATAACAGTGGATGGGCAATATATACAAAATAAGGGCGACTTGCCACTGCATCGGAGCCCGTTTTTGTATATATTGACCAGCCGCGTCACTTACAGAGAATCTTTCGCAATTGCCTGTTACACACATGCCCCTTTTGCTTCCGAAGCCGCCCGCCGGCTTTCCGGAAGTCACTTATTTCCATATATACCTCAAAATGGCCCTTCTGTCAACCGGCACACCTGGCATTTATCTTTACAAAAAGACCGGATCAGAAATTATCATAAGACAATTCCTGATCCGGGGTATGTAAACGTTTACTCTTCCATCAACTGATGATTTTCTATTTTGACGCATCGGGTCGCATATCTCCTGGCGCTGTCATTATGAGAAATAATCAGAACGATTCTGTCCGAAAACCTCTTTATGATTTCCTCATAAACTCTGTTCGATGTCTCTGTGTCCATGGAACTTGTCACCTCATCCAGAATCAACACGTCCGGCTCTTCCACAAATATGCGTGAGACCATGATTTTCTGCTTGTCCCCCCCTGAAAGGTTTGCGCCGTCGGGTTGTATTTCCATTTTTCTTATTATCCCCTGGCTCATGAATTTGTCAAAAAATCCAAGTCCGGCCAGTTTTTCATCCACCTCCTTCCGATCACATTCCTCTCCCATAAAAATGTTATCGGCCAGCGATCCGCATATAATAGAGGTTTGCTGTGACATATAAAATATCTTCTTTCTCACTGAGCCCACAGATAGCTCCTCCATGGGAATATTATTAATAGATATGCCCTCCGCCCGATAAAAACCCACCAATGTCTTTACCAGACTGGATTTACCCATTCCTGTCTCCGCTTTTATAAATACCACGTCTCCCCGATCTATCCGCAGATTTACTTTCTCCAACAACAATATGTCATCATACCCGATGGAAGTGTCACAAAAGGCAATCTGGTCTATTCGATCAATCTCCCTGCCTCGATCCTCCTCAGCCTCCCCCTTTAACTCTTTCTCTATGAAATCGTATGAGGCATTTACATCTTTCATGTTTAAATTCATGCGAACCAGCTGGCCGACATAAGAAAAGCATATATCAACCATCATTGCCACAACAACAAAATCTCTTGTTTCTATCCGGCCCGCCATCATAAAGTAACCGAGCAGGATGTACATGAAGTATTGCATGTTTGTTACTATCGAGCTGAGTATCGCGCTGACATTGCCTGCATACGCGTTTACCTCCGCGTTAATCTTGTGGATATCATATACGTCTTTTCTCAGCAGCTTGAGGATCCCCTTATGCTCATCCTTTTGCTTGATATAATCTATGTTTTCACAGACAGAGTGTATATCGGAATACCCTCTGGCAGTGATATCCTGCATTTTAACACATCTTTGGGATAATTCTTTATTTAAGCGCCGAAATCCCAAATTCTGTACCAGCAGCATTCCTCCTAAAATAACCAGCATCCAAACGCTCACCCTGCCTATGACCCATATACTCACAAGCACGACAATCCATATATTGACAAACATGGGCAGCGTTTTCAGTATCAAATCCGCATAATGGTTTACAGCGTTATCTATCTTATTTATATAATATGTCGCGCCGTTTTTATTAAAAGACTTATAATTTACCTTGAAGAGATACCCGAATAACTCCAAGTGCAATTTTGTCTTAAAGGCCAGAGTGTTCTTCTTTTCCGCCTTAACAATCAGGACATTCATAGCTAAATTCAACAATACCAAAAACAGTAGAATTATCAAACTGATTACATTGATCCCATCTTCTGAGAGATAGGAAAATGATATCGGTATGACCAACGCCGAAAAAGCCCTAAACAATGTCAATATAGACACAATGACAATTGCGCCGATGTTCTCTTTTATTATTTTTTTATATTTTAGCATATAGACATTCCTCCCACATCACATCGCATTGCGACATAATCTCCTCCCAATTCAAATTTTCCGTATCCTGCAGGCAGATATCCGGAGCAATACCTCCATCCTCAGCTTCCACTCCGGCAATCCTGTATCTATATTGTGGCATATTAAAAGAAAAACCATTAATCTGTATATTCTTGCATATGACATTTTTTCCATATGTCTCAGTCCCTATTAACACAGCGCCAAAATAGAATTTGCATAAGCGGATGAATATCTCTGCCGAACTGGCGGTACAGCTGTTCATAATAATGGCAGCCTTAGGATATGGTGCGTTTTCCTCTCCCTTCACGGCAAAATCTATGACCTTTTCCGCCGGGTGCGCCATACCTGTAAGTTGATATGATTTAAATATTTTTCCAAATACCTTCCTCATATCTGTCAGTTTTCCACCTTTATTGTTTCTTAAATCTAAAACCACCCCTCTCCCGTTGTCTTGCCAGATATTTTTATCGCTATGCGCATCCTCATAAAAGTCAAAAACTTTAATATAGGTCATATCTCTGTCCCGTATGCATTTCACCAATTCTCTGTCTTCTACATTATTCAATTCAAGCCTTATGTCCATCTTAAACATATGGACGTCGGCATTTTTTATCCTCACAATATTTAAAGATATATCCTGTCGGAATTGTTTCCCGTTTATCTCCTCCGGCAAAAAAAATGGGGGCTTCACTACAAGATCGTCTTTTCTGATGTTTGAATACTTCGGATCCAATACCCTTCTAACCTTATAGATCTGGGGATACACTTCCACGGCCTCAATATTTAACAAATGCAGCGCTGAAACTTGAGATTCTTTACATACCAAATAACGGATGTCCAGATTGTTCACCATAAGCTTTGCCATCCTCTGGTCGAACTCTCTCTCCAAATCCTGTTCTACTCCCAAATCCCCCAATGCCTCCAATACCCCTTCAACACAAACCAGTTTCATATCCTTCTGTCTCATGCCCCCTTCCCACAAATAATCTCCTTATTTTTTCAACAGATCGATTCTTATAATGTTCACACATAAAACTGTTTATCCTATCCGCGTCCGCATAAATATTATATGTAATTGCCTTGCAGCCCCCTCCGCAGATATATTTATATACACACTCCCTGCACCTCGGAATATCCAATATGCCTCTGGAAATTCTGTGTTTGGAAATTGCCTGCCGAACCTGAGTTTCCCACCCCTTCGTCAAAATAGAGCCTATTTTGAATTCCTCCTTGAGCAGGCTTTGGCAGGGATAAATATCGCCATTGGAGTCAATAGCCAAAGTATCTACGCCTGCGCCGCATAAAATCAGATCCTGTAAACGATATTCCTGTCCCGCATTGTTCACATAGGGAATGAAATCCTTGAGTTCATCCTTTGAATTGGGCAGGCATTCATTGATTATATGAGGAATTCCCATTTCGGTCTCTAAAAATTCAGTCATCTCATGTATACCTGATATATTATTCCCCGTCAGAACAGAGCGCACTTGCAGCTTATGCTTTAACTCTGCAGGTAACGCTTCAATGTTTTTCAGCACCTGATACTTCAGCGAATTCCCTCTGTTTAAATCATTCTGCCGCGCATCCAATGAATCCAGACTTACAATAATTTGATCTACCATCTCCAATGTTTTGTATTTCTTTTCGACCAGGAGTGTCCCATTTGTCAATAAGATCTTTTTTCCGTTTATGCAGGATATAATTTTCTGTAAATCTTCATTGAGTAACGGCTCGCCGCCTGTAATATTGTAATATCTCATTCCTATGTTTTCCAGCTCATGTATCACCTTGATCCATTCCTGGGCAGAAAGCTCTCTCTCATCTCTATTAAGATTATGCTTGTTATAACAGTATTCGCATCTCAGATTACACTTCTGCGTAACATGAAGATATGCTTTGGTAAATGTCCGTTCATTGACGATCTTTTGATAAGACAAAAGAAAATTATTTTCTTCCAGTTCTTCACTGGACTTGAAAAGGACTTTTTTATCACAGAAAAAGGAAACAAATTTTACAAATCTGGCCTTATCCAATTTATTATCGTCAATGAAGTCATCTCCATACTCGCTTCCCGGGAGCCGCTCCAATATGCATTTAAAATAATACAGGTTCAGATAATTTAGTTTCACTGCCCTGTTTATATTTCCGAAATATATAATATGGCTGGTCCCGCTCTCAATGATCACATAATCTCTATCATAGAATAAAACCATTCTGTTTTCTCCGTATTTGAAAAAGTTTTGGCATCTGAATATCAGATGCCAAAACTCCCACGTCATTTGTCAGGCTCCCTGTCCACAGCCGCCGCCATCCCCACACCCGCAGCCACAATGACCGGCGACCACGGCTTCTAAATCTTCAAATTCGGCAACCTCTCCAAATACGTCCACTCCTTCTTCCGTCTGCAGAAGATTATTAATGATTACATAATTCCGCATACTCTTACCTCCTCGTGCCTTTGAATCTGTCATCGTGTTATCTTTTTTAAGAATACCATGATTCTATCGCTCTGTCAATATATTTATACTATTTATTGTTCTTTCCACAATGCTATGAAGCGCTGTGTCGATTTTATTTTTTCCAAATCTGTCTCCTCTAAAACGTCAGGAAAAATCTATTCCTTCGGCTCTCCATAGATAACGCCCCTGGATCCGGTGGCTAAAAAGAATCTGCCGAAAACCCTCTTGTCGCCGTCCATGCTGTTGATCTCGCCGTACATCTGCCTCTCCGTGTTCAGCCGCTCATAGGTACGCCCCTGATCCAGCGTCCGATAGAAGCCATACTCCCCGTCAATGCTGCCGCACAGATAGATAGCCTTGGGCTCGCTCACATAGTCGCCGCCGGGCCGTCCCAGTCCCAGCCCCAGACGCAGACAGCTGTCTCCCTCTGCGCTAAGGCGTGTACAGATCAGCTGGTCAGCCTCCGCCTCATAAATCATCTTCCACATACCTTCCTGGGCCATGGCGATGTAGAACACGCCGCTTTCCCCTGCGGCCCCCCGGATTTCCGAGCGATTGGCCGTGTCAATCATGCCAAAGTCGCAGGCCGGCAACTGCGCTATGGCCTGTCCGTCCGCCGTCTGCACCACGTCCGGCAGCTTTTCCACAAAGACAGCGCCCCCATCCCGGCTGATATAGATCTGGCCGCTCTCCCCAAATCCATAAAAGATCCGCGGATCCACTCTGTCGGAAAATACTTTCATGCACGTCCCGGAAAACTGCCCCCTTTGGCGCCGGGATACCTGCCTCACCGGCACAGGGCTTCCGTCCGCTCCCAGTACCTTCACCGGCGCAAAGCTTCTGCCGCCGTCCTGACTGGAGATGACCAGATCCATAGGAAGCCAGATCATATCCGCGATGGACCAGACGATGTTTAGGCCGTCCGGAGACATGGCCACCCAGCCCGGATTCACATTGGGCCGCTCGATCTCCCTCATGGCCGCGTCTATCTTCTCCCCCTGGCCCCAGGGCATGGGAATCCGCTGAAATGTTTGGAAACCGTCCTCCGTCCGCACCAGGCCCCCCTTAGTCAGCCCACGCCAGTTGCCCCGGGCCGTGATGATTGCCAGATTGCTGCCTGCATCGGACAGATCCGCATTGATACAGGTGATATACCGGTTGCCCTCCGCATCGTCAAAGGAATTGCGGCAGGGCTTCGTCAGATCCCGAAAGGCAAATCCTCCCAGATCCCCCACAATGTCCACCATCTGCACTTCGCCGGACACAGGCCCATATACATTCAAGTGTACCGTCTCCTCGATGCCGTCACAGCAGTCATGATACCGGGGATGGTCGCTGAGCAGGGCATCCGTGGTAAACACCCCCGTGCCGGAGTTAAACCACAGTTCGTTGGGATCAAAGGGATTAATCTTCACGTCGCTCTCCCAGTGCAGCAGGCTGCGGTTCCCGTTGTACTCCGGCTTCATATAGGAAGTGTTAAAATAGATGTCCCCCACATCCAGGCCCTCCAGGCTCACTTTCCAGGTTTCCCCGTAATCCCGGGACACATAGACACATTCCGCATCCAGTTTCTCCTTGCACAGGGTGGCGCAGACCACCAGGCCCGGCATACTCTTGCAGGTGCTGATGCCTCCGAAGCCGTAATCCAGATAACCGTCGGTCCGCAGGCCCTTCGCGTCCGGCGTGATATCCGTATAGCCGCCGATCCTGCCCTCCCCAAACTCATAGCGCAGCACCTTGCCTCCTATGGTATCCCCGGTATCACAACTGTAACCCAGATCCACAATATAATTCCAACGGCCCGTGGCGCACATGGTCACAAAGAGATACTTTCCGTCAAAAGCATACCGCTGGGCTACCAGTCCGTTCATCCTGCTGTCCGAGATAACGGGACTTTCCGGCTCCTGAAGCGGCGCAAAACTCCCGCCCCCGTCGTAGGACACATACAGGCTGTGTCCCCGGAGCCTTTCGTCCACCCGGCTGGTGTACCCCGCCGTGCCTGCCACCAGAGTCCGGCTGTCCTCCGACACCCATACAAAGGTCATATAATCCTCCGGCACAGGAAGCTTTTCCCAATTCTCCCCCCGGTCCCGGGTCCGCAGCAAGCCGTCCCTGGAACTGGCAAAATACAGGGTATCGCTGTCCTGAGGGTCCACCACCAGCCGCTGCCCTGTGCCTCTGCCGCTGAGATTGCCATGTACCACCGCAGGAATCTGTGTGTAACGGAAAGTCTCACCATAGTCCTCCGAGATGGACAGCTTGCCCACGCCCTTGCTCACCACACCGCTGGCAATATACAGCCGCTTTGGATATCTGTCATCCAGGGCCACAGCCGCCGGGTAACACTCATCCAGATCCTCCATGGTCACATGGTCAATCAGACTCTTCCACCTCTTTTGCTCCGGCTCATAACGATAAACGCCCCCTATATCCGTTCTGGCGTACAGTATGCCCGGCGTCTGCTGATGGTACAGCAGACCGGTCACATAGCCGCCTCCCGGAATGGGAGCGTTGTGGTATTCATAGGACAGCTTTTTCGTAATCTTCATGGGAATCCCGCCTTTCCGCCTGCCGCCTTTGTGGCGGGCCTTCACGATACTCGATATATCCATTTTCCCATATGTTGAATGAAAAAGCTATGTATTTTTTCAATTATTTGTAAAATGCCCCGCCGTTTCTCAGCGTATCTCGAAATCACTGTCCATATTAAAGAGCAGTGCCGACAGCCTTCCGTTATCCATGGCTTTTTCCCCGCCTTTCTCTTTCGCCTGGGAAATTGCGCCAAATATGGCACTGGTGCCGATATATTCCCTGTAAATATCGTTGGTATCCTCCCCAAAAATTCCCTCCTCAAACAGGGAGAAGAGCGCCCCGTGCAGCGCCCAGTAATCCGCCAGCTGACTCTTGTAGCAGGTGATGGGTTTCCTGCCCTGGGGCAGAATGTCCACCGTTTCCGCATAGGTAATCTGGCTGAATGCGTTCTCGGCGCATATCTCCGGCAGGAAGGAGTAGCACTCCGCCGCCAGAATATCATCTCCCAGCGCCTGCTTAAGCCGCTGGGGCAGACTGTCATACTGTTCCTGGTCCTTACTGGCATGGAACATCAATACGGCAGTCTTTACTTTCTCTCTCAGGGCCTCCCAACCCACCTGTCCCAGATAGGGATATGGCTGCACCGTCTCCTCCTCCTGACGGATAAAGAAAAAAGCCTTGTGGGACGCAAAATAACCTGTATCCCAGTCCTTTACCATAGCCTCCACCAGACTGCTGAGAGCGTCGCTCTTGACATCGTCCACCCTGCATTCCGCCGTGATATTTTCACCGGATTTTGAACCATAGACTTTTACAAAGCAGAGTTTCTGGTTGCCCAGCCTTTTTACGACTTCCTCTTTCAGCGCTTCCCAATAGACGCGGGCATTATCCACCTGGGGACAATTGCCCATGCCCACGATATTGCTCAAGTACACCTTCCATCGGTGCGCCTTTCCGGCAAATTCCGTCTCCAGGCTTTCGTCGGCCTGCCCGTTCTCCATCTGAAGAATACCATCCATAAAAGAAAACAAAAAGGAACCGCAGGCCATTCCCAGCGCCTGCTTCGTGTCACTGCCCATGCCGGCGCTGCACTCAAACAAATCCTTCCCCCACTGGGGCGCGGAGATGTAAAAATTGACCACCGCTCCCCGCTGGTCCACCTGCTCAATCTGCGGTGTAATAGTCATCTGCCAGCGGGGGCAAAAGACATGATCTCCCTCCACACGGTCGGGAGTCTGTAAACTGTCATGCAGACTGTGCAGCACATACCTTAGAGCATTTTCCGGCCTGGTCAAGTCCGGCTCGGGATCATGCTCCTGTTCCGCATTGTTTTTCCTGCCAAAATTCCATTTCATAGTATACCTCCATCCTGAACTTAATCAAGCGCCTCTAGATATGCCTGCCACAGACTCCCTGTATTGAATCGAGCAGTCTATGGTGATCGTCCGGGGCCTGGCATCGGGCTGCTGAAATCTCCGTTTCATCAACAGAATGGCCTGCTCTGCCATAAAACGCCGGTGTACATGAACCGTAGTGATGGGCGGATCGGAAATCTCCGAATAGAGCACATCGTCAAAGCCCACTACACTCACTTCCCGAGGTACCTGGAATCCTACTGATTTCAACTGTTTGATCAGAATATAGGCGGTATGATCGTTATTGCACACAAAGGCCGAGGGCATATCCTCCGGCAGCAGAAACCGCTCCAGTATCCCCTGCTCCCTCCGATCATCAATCCGGTACTGAGCCTCCAGGTCAATTCCCTCCTCCAGGAGGGCCTTATAATATCCCAGATAACGGTCATTGACACTGTTGGTATAGTTCAGATTTCCCACAAACGCGATCCTGCGATGTCCCATCTCTATCAAATGGGAGGTCAGATTATAGCTTGCCTGAAAACTGTCTGAAACCACGGAGTCCGTCTCCACACCCCGGTAGCGGAAATCCAGACACAGCACGGAGCGTCCGGTTCCCATTAAAAACAGAACATACTTCTTGGAAAACTGCCCCAGCAGCATTATCCCGTCATATTCCTCCACCCCGGCATTGACCATATTGCATCTCTCGTCCTCTCTGCTGACATAAAACAGGGAGAATTTCATGTTGTTTTCCCATTCCAGTTCCTGCAGGCGCCTGTACAGGCCATTGTAGAATTTCTCATTGGGCTCAAAATATACTTCGGAAAACAGAACGGCAACCCGATACTTGATACGCCTTTTATACTCGTATCCCATCTCGTCCGCTTTTCTGAGGATAATCTGTTTCGTCTCCTCCGAGATATCCTCGCTGTTTTTGAAGCATTTTGATACCGTCATTTTCGATATCCCCAGTTCTGTGGCAATATCCTGCATGGAAACCTTTTTCAAAACATTCCCTCCCAATTTATACTGACATTCACAAAAACTTGCCAAGTAACCCCACTCACGAGCGAAAGACGCCAAGGACACTGCGGTAAATTTCATCGCCTGTGCGTATAAGTTCCGCAAATTTCCTACCAGCACAATGATCCTTAAGTTCCTTAGTTGATGTCAAAAAAGATTTGCAAAGCGTTTATCTCATTATATACCATAAAACGGATTGTGTACAACCACATATTGAATTTCACAGTCAGAAACACCTACATATAACACCGCCCTGTCCCCCTGACAGAGGATGCCTCCGCTGAACAGCACATCTTCCAGATCCGGACGCTTGCTGGGACCCGGCAGAAACTCTTTTCTTTCCGCCAGAATCTCGGGCTCGGTGTACTCTCTCGTGGCAGGATTGAAAACAAATGCCATGGGGAAATAGTGGCGCACTTCATCCGGCCTGAAACATGCGATATGTCCCAGCACACCGACTCTGCCATCGGAAAGGAGAAACGCCTCGTTTACGCCGCCCCATTCCTCCTGGCCGAACAGGCCCAGCAGCGGCGCGTCCTCCATGGCTGCTGCCGTCACTCCCGCAAAATCCTCCACTATAGTGAAACCAATCTTGCCCCGGCCGCCCTTTTCTCCCTGGGGCCTGGTAAAAATACCGATGCGGCCGTCTGCCAGTTCCACCAGACGTACATCCTTCATGCCCTGGGGCCCCTGGGCCAGTCTCTCCATATGCTCGGGACTTGCTCCATAGTAAAACACCGTATGCCAGCACATGCGCTCCGGGTGCTCCGGGTGGGGATATACCTCTGTGCCCCCCAGAACATACTGCCCCAGCACCCTTGTGATACTGGGGTCCTGCAGATTGTACCGTTCCCAGCCCTCCGCCACGCGGTAGATATCCTTTTCGGTCTCCTCAAAAAAAACGGCCTGTGAAATCTCGCTGTCCCTTTTTTCCACCCGGGCGCAGATCATATTTTTCCCCTGATAGGAAAACGGCGCTGTGGGATTATACACATCATATCCTTCCACCCCCTGAAATACCGGGCGCACCGCCGCTGCCGCCCATTCCTTTGCCCTGTGCTGTTCCAACATTTCCCATATTGTTCTCATATTAACCTCTTTTCCGCCGTCCAGACGACTTATTTGGCCTCTTCTGTCTCCATGGATCTGAAAATTTCATCCAGCGGCACCACTGCCCGCGCAATCTTATCATCCGCCGCGCCATAATAGACAGACAGCTCGGAATCCTTCTCAACACAACCACACGCAAATACAACGCCGCCAAAAAAACCCTCTCTCTCATATGCCTCCACCGGCTCCAGCACCGGCCTGCGGGATTTGGCAATTATCTTTCCCGGCTCAGTCAGATCCGTCAGCATGGCGCCCAGACAATACCTGTTCTCCGCATCCGCCCCGTGGTAGATGTGCAGCCACCCCCTGTCCGTATATATGGGCGGCGCTCCGCTGCCGATGCGCCCGTTTTCCCAGCCCTCTTCGCTTACGCCGCACAAATGCCTGTGCTCTCCCCAGTGCAGCAGGTCGGGAGAGGAGGATATCCATATATCCGGCGTACCGATCTCGCAGGGCACCGGCCTGTGACAGGCGTAATAGAGGCCGCCTATTTTTCTCGGAAAGATGGTCACATCCTTGTTTTCGGGAGGAAAAATAGCCCCAATCCTCTCATACTCCTCAAAATCCTCTGTAATCAGCAGTGCGGGCATTACTCCCAGATCCGACACGGCCGTATAGGTGATACAATATCTTCCCTCTTCCTCCATATAGGTAATGCGGGGATCTTCCATCCCCCATCTCTCGTACCGCCCCTGCAGCGGCAGCGCCGGCTGCTCATCCATCTTGAAATGAATGCCGTCCCTGCTGCGCGCCAGCCGCAGATGGGAAATGGAAGTCAGATATTTTATCTTTTTGATACCGCCCGCGTTCTTCCTGTAGATCATTCTCGAATCGCTCATATCATACCTGTTTCCAATCTCCTCCAGGCTGATCCTCTCTATTTTCAGGCGCTCCGCCCTCTCGTCATATACCGGAATATTTACATAACCCTCTTCCTGTTCCCGACAGGATTCGGCCACCCTGCACAGCAGAATATACTCGTCCCCCAGCTTCGCCGCCCCACAATTAAACACACCGTCCACTTTCAGAAAATCTCTGGACGGCTTCACATCCTCCGGAATTATAATAGGTTTTCTCGGTTCTCTGATCATATCTATCCCTTTCCCCGTTTATTGTTCAAAGTTCAGACGTATGCCCGCCTTATCCGTTTTACCGTCGGACATCCTCACTGTGATATTAACATTCTTACTGCCGCTTCCATACTCTTCAGTCCTAAACAGGACTTTCTCTCCCGCATTGTATTTTGTCTCTTTTCCGTCTATCTCCAACACCACCTCCGACAGAACAACTTGAGGATCGGTGGAGGCCACTCGGATATCCAGTTCCACGCTGCCCCTTACCTTATCATTATTCTGAAGGCCCCCTATCTGCGCCGTCACAGTATCGGCGGCGATCCATATACCCTCCGCCGTATATTGTCCGTCCGCATGCAGAATCTGCCTCCCTGCGGGCACTTCCACGATCACAACCGCCTCCCCCGGCTCCAGTTCCAGTACGGCGCTTCCCTCCGCGCCTTCCGCTATGACCTGCTTGCTCACGCTCTCAAACAGATCCCAGCTTCCCTCCGGCAGTGTGTAAGTCACTTTCTTCGCCTGTCCATGGGGATTGTACAGGAGGCTGGCAGCATATCCCTGCCCCGGGGTTTCCGCCGCGTTACAATGAATCCTCAACACCGCCTCCACGTCCGTGGGCTCTGCCACGGCGGCAAACATCCCCGTATGGGCGCCGCTGTAAAGAGAAAGATCCGTCTCCGCCCAGCCGTATACGGTGGGATCTCCGCCCACCCAGGGGGTCTGGGAATTGCTGCTTTTGCGGATTCCCTCAAAGGGAACGGCCTTGCCGGATATTCCGATAAACTCCATTGCCGCTGCATTCCCCGTGGACGACTGCTTTTCCGCCGCCGTCTCTCCCGGGAAAAAGTATCTGGCCGCAGCCGCAGCATTCAGATACCATATACCCATGGCCTTGGCATACCGAGTGTCATACTTGGCCAGGTCCGCAAGGGCATAACCGCCCGCAAAAGTATTCATGGAAAAAGCGTAACCGCCGCCGTCTGTAGTACTCCCCATCAGACCGTTCACGCAGTATTCTCCCCAGCTGCCTGAGATGGAGCCCCAGCCGCCCCGCGGAATGGAACTGCCGTTTAAGACATCGCCCAGCAAGTTGTCTATATCATAATCTTTTCCCTGCTGCGCATTCATTTTAGCCGCCAGGGAGGGGGCAAAATACAGCAGCACCTCATAGAGGGAACTTCCCTCATACTGTTCAAGAAAATCCAGGCAGTGGAGCACTGCCTCCGCATACTCTTGTCTGCCCGTCATTTCACTGCCAAGCTGCATCAGCACCGCAATGCCCGCCGCGCAGTCCGGCTCTTTCCACACACCGTTTTCATAGGGCTGCATGGCAATAAAATCAAATCCGGTATAATCAAAGGTTCCCGTGTCTCTCATGACGCAATAGGCTTCATACCAGCTTTCCACCGTTGCCAGCGCATCCTCCCGTATCTGTGTCTCCTCCGGATAATGAGCCGATACCTGGGTAAATAATATAGCGGGATACAGCATATACCACATGGACGCGCCCTCGGAACTGCCGCCGGGATTGTTCAGCACAATTCCCTCCTCCTGGGAGAAGTACGCATGCAGCCGGGCCACATAATTGCTTCCGTTCTGGCTGCTCTTGTCCACTCCCAGCAGCGTGGCGCTTAGAACGGAGGCCACCGCGGCCACCGCCTCCTGACTGCCGTCATTGCCGGTCCGGCCATCCCCCACATAGGCAGCAAAGCCAAAGGTATCATTGGTCATATCCTGCCATAGAAGCGGGAAATACGCTCCCTCCGCCTGTTCCCCAAATACAAGTTCATCGAAGGCAAGCGCCGCGGCCTCATAGTCAAACCACCTGTAATTGTCAGGGAGTTCATCGTTATATCGGGCGATGCGGGACACCTCTTTCTGTCCGGTCATTTCTCTCTCATCCTCTTCCTGCGCGCTCTGTCCGCACGATACCATTGTCATCATCATGGTGATTACCAGAATAATCGCCGTTACTTTCTTCATCTCCATATCCTCTATTCCTGCATCCTGTCGGCCCCTGACCGCAACGCAGGGTGAAAGTCCCCCTCCACCCTGCGTCATAATTGCCTGTTATTTTGTGTTGAGCACAAGGATCTCCGATACGGAAACGGTTCCCTCGGGACCGCCTGCAGGATAGATCCACAGCTTAATCTTGCACTGCTCCCCGTAGATATCTATGAAATCATCTCCCAGAGCCTCTCTCAGATCCACACCGGCATATTTGTTCCACTTCAAATTGTTGTCGTTAATCACATATAATCCCCACTCATGATCTGCGATCGGATTCTCCGGAACCACCTTCATACCCCAGTTATATCCGTCGGGATTCTCGAAAATCTTTGCCAGGATAACAGGTTCCTTGGACAGATCAATCTCAAAATATCCGGATTCCACACCGCCCCAGCCGTCTGCCGCCGCCTGGATCGTCACATAGCCGTCAGCGTCATTGGTGGCGGCTACGCTTCCCGCGCCGCTCCCTTCAGAAGGAGTCTGCATACTGCCCCAGGAGGCGATATCCTTGTAGGTAAACTCCTGTACCTGTGTCCAGCCGCCCTGACCGCCGGCGCTGCCCCCATCATTTCCGCAAGCGGTCAGACATCCTGCCAACATAACCGCCGCAACTCCAAGTGCCAATAATTTCTTTTTCATCTCAATTTCCTCCATTTTTTTCTGAAAATATTAATTGGTTATATTGCTCATCCCTTGATGCCTCCCATCTTCACACCCTCCATAAAATACTTCTGGGCATAAAGCAGAAGAGCAATAACAGGGATTAACGCCATAAATGATGCCGCCATCAGCGGCCCCCACAGGGTCTCTCCGGTCATGGAACTGAACGAAGCCAGCGCCAGCTGTATGGTATATTTTTCCTGGGAGTCGATATAAATCAACTGTCCCAGCAAATCATTCCAGGTTCCCATGAAGGACCACAGGCAGATTGTAACCAGCGCCGGTTTCGCCAGGGGCAGGAAAACCGTGCGGAATACTGTCAGATTCCTGGCCCCGTCTATCCAGGCCGCCTCCTCATAATCTTTCGGAACCGTCTCAAAATACATCCGAAGAAAGAATATAAAAGATGCCGATCCGCAGAACGCAGGCAGTACCAGGGGCACATAGCTGTCCGAGAAGCCCAGTCCCGACCAGACCATAAAAGTCGGAATCATTGTCACCTCATAGGGGAGCATCATGGTGGCCAACATGATCATGAACAGCGTGTTCCGTCCCTTAAATTCAAATCTGGCAAACCCAAAAGCCACCAGGGCCGACACAAACACCTCTCCCAGTATCTTGGGAATCGCTATAATCAGCGTATTCAGCATACATTTGAAGATGGGCACCACCTCCAGCGCTTTCGCGTAATTCTGCAGCGTTATGCTGGTCGGCAGCCATTTGATGGGCACGGTAAATATTTCACTTTCCGCCTTAAAGCTGGTACTGATCATCCAGACAAAGGGCAGAAGCATTATGACTGCTCCAAAGATCACTACCACATACCACAGCACAAGTCTTACTTTTCCCATATGTGTTCCTGATTTTTTTACACTTTTTGCACCCATTTTCATTCTCCGTTCCGGCAGCTATTCGCTGTATACCCAATATTTCTTGGTCCAGTTGACCACAAATGTCAAAAGCAGAATTATGACAAACAATACCCACGCCAACGCTGTGGCATATCCCATCCGATAGTGCCCGAACGCCTCCTCATACAGATAGACCATGTAGAAATTGCCCTCCTTGCCGGCGCCTCCCAGCACATAGGCATCGGTAAATTTCCGGAAAGCGCCGATAATACCCAGAACCAGGTTGTAAAATATAATCGGTGTCATCAGAGGCACGGTGATATACCGCACTTTCTGAAAAGTGTTGGCCCCGTCTATCATGGCCGCGCCATAGAGATCTTCCGGTATATCTTTCAGCGCCGCCAGATAGGTCAAAAGTCCCCCTCCGGCTCCCCATACCGCCATAATCAGGTAGGATGGCAGAACCCAGTCAGGATCATACAGCCAGTCGGGGCCCTGTATATGGAAAAATGCCAATATCCCGTTTAACAAACCATAACTGGGATCCAGGATCCATTTGAACACGATGGCCACCGCCACACCGGAGACAATGGCCGGCATGTAATATATCACCCGGAAAATCCCGGTGCCCTTATGATTCTTGGAAACCAGAACCGCAATCGTCAGAGAGGTCGCGATAATAAGGGGCACTGCAATCACTGCGTAACGCACCGTCACCCACAGACTTCTCATAAATTCTTCCGCCTGGAACAGCGCAATATAATTTCCCAGCCCCACAAAATCCGCATTACCCACGATGTCCCAGTCGGTCATACTGATATATACGGCGGCCACCATGGGCAATGCCGTAAACAGACACAGCCCGATCAGCCATGGCAGTATGAAATAAAATCCTGCTCTCTGCCTTTTTTGTCTCATACACACTCCAATCCGTGCATCCTAAGCACACTTTCCAAACTTACCTTGTCCCTGCATATCGCAGACGAGCCTGCTCTATTGCCGTTTGCTTACCAGTTCTTCCGAATACTGCTGAATCTCGTTCATCTTGCCCTTGTAATCAAAATCCGCGTCGTTTAGCAAAGAAACATACAGGTTGTACCAAAGCTTGTCATTGATATCCGACCACTCAGGAATATAATTGGCCGAGCGGGCATATTCCATGGTGTATGCGATGGTGTCCATGGCGGCCTCTTTCCGGGGATTGATTTGTACTACATTATCCAGGGAGTCTTTCACCGGCGGTGCTATCTTCCACTCGAAGAAAGCCTGTGTCACCGCCTCCAGAGCCCTATATGCCAATTCGTTGCCCTCCAGGGATTTCGCCATAACTGTAGACGCGGTCCAGTCAAAGCTCCATGCCCCGCCGTCATCACACATGGGCATCGGCGCATAACCGATCTCAAACTGCTCATCCCCATTCATCGCGGCGACCTTGGTCTCAAAATTATCCTGCATACCGCCGAAATACATGGCCACACGCTGCTTTTCAAACCAAACATTATTGTCGCCCAGGCTGGCCACCTCCGCATATCTGGGACTGAGATTCTCCTTAACAATAGTTTGCAGATAGCCCATGCCCTTTTGTGCTTCCTGGGAACCCAGCAGAATCGTATGCCCGTCCTCCGCAATGATATCTCCGCCGCCTGCCCAGATAAAAGTCTCTATATTGGGCCAGCCGTCCACCACCGTACCGTAGACGGTGTTTCCCTTATACTGCTGCCCGCTGAACTTCCGGCACACGTCCAGGAACTCTTCCCATGTCCAGTCATCATCCGGCGCCGGCAGGGCAACACCCAGTTCATCAAACATATCCTTATTGCAGTATACAATCAATGGATTGGCGATCCAGGGCAGCCCCCAATAGGAGCCGTTATACATGGCGGAATCAATCACGCCCTCATAATACATATCCGGCGTCAGAACCTCACTGCTCTGAAACTGCTGCGTGATATCCGCCAGCGCTCCCATCTGGGCATATTTGGATATCAGTTCCTGTGTCATCCAGAAAAAATCGGGACAATTTTTTGCCGCTATCTTCGTGGAGATTTTCACGTAATAGTCCGAGGGAATGCTGAGCACCTCAATCGTATATTCTCCGTTGGCCTCCTCATTCACCTTGTCAATGATGGCCTGGAATTCCTCCAATTCCGTGCCTGCCGCCCATGTGGCAAACGTAAATGTATTCTTGTCTTTTTCCTCTTTGCCGCAGCCGGTCAAAATACCTGTCAGCATCACCAGTGCCAGACCGAGACTGAGCAATTTTCTGACTGATAACATCTTTTTCACTTTATTCCTCCCTGCCTTTCTTTTCTGCATTTTGTAACTTTACATTTTGTAAGTTTATATTACCATATCCCACAGATAAGTCAAGCGTTTATTTGCAATTTGTATAGTTGTATAACTTTCTTTTTCTATTTTAGGGTATATTGCACAATTCTCAAGTATATTTGTAACTGTACATAATGTCTTTGCGGTATTGCTCCTCTTTTTGCAGGACAAACACTGTATTCTTAATCGACAAGGGGCGGAAACAGCTTTATTTCCAAGCCGTTACCGCCCCTTTATCTGTCTGTCTGCCTTTATTTCCTGCCCTGAATCCTACATCGTTTTACTGGTAAAGAGATTCTTCACATGGGCCACTTCCTCTTCCGTGGCCTTGCTGGCGGGCACATAGTAAGACTTCGCCCGGGCTATACCGTACAACTCCTCCTGGCTCTGCTCACAGGCATTGCGCAGCTGCTTCAATGTCTGCTTCAATTCCTTGTTCTCTGTCTGGGGAATCATCTCGGCGTAGCGCACCAGCTCCCCATTGATACCGGTCAAAGTATCTGCTACCATGGTCTTTTCCTGCATCTGCATCGTCTGCTCCTCCTATTTTAGTCCGTTTTGCGCTTAACCCAAAAACTTCATCAACTGCTGCTTATTCTGCATGGCGGACTGGGCACCTTTCTCAAAAAACTGCTTGATCTGGGTGTCCTGCGCCTCCTGGGCATACTCTTTCATCTTGCAGTGGGTGGTGTCAAAGCCGCCGATCAGATGCCTGAGATTCTGTAATTCAAGTTCCGAAATATTGGACATGTCTCTACCTCCTGTTTTAAGCTCTTCAGAGCTTGGACTCCGCATATACCCTGCCAGTACATATTTCCGATGTACAACATATGGCCGCTTAAGCGCCCTTATGTTGTACAATGCACTGTCCGGAAAATGCTGATTTGTATTCCAGAGATAGTATGTGTCCGAAACTGATATCCTATGCATACAGAAAAATTTGGCTGAAAAGCAAATTTTAAAAATTGATTATCTCCTCCGCCGCCTTCCGCGCCTGGCCGTAGTAATAGGAAAATACGCCGTCCCTCTCCTCGTCGGGATGATTTAGTTCCCACTCGATAAACTCAATATATTCATTCAGCAGGGACAGCTTGATATCCCTGCCATACTGTTCTTGGTCCGGCTTTTCCCGCAGCTTCTCATACACCTGGCGCACATAGATTTCACGGTATTGGTCCACCATATAAAAAGGGAAAGTCCTTCGGTCCTCCGTTCCATGGGCAATCAGTCTGGCGATGTCCAGAGAGTAGGGCATAATCCCGGCAAAGGCCCAGTCAATGATATAGATTTCCCCGTCCCGCAGAATGGCATTATACTGTAGAAAATCACCGTTGCAGAGTGTCCTCGGACAGGTGAGCTGACGCTGTAGGAAAACGGAATACGCCTGCCGCAGCAGCGGTTCGCCCTCCAGGCACTGCGCCCGCTTGTTAATGCGTTTCCAATATTTTTCAAATCGGCGATCCAGCTTTATGCTCTCAAACTCCTGCTCATCCCTCTGCCAGTAGGCATTCATGACGGCGGTGATACTGTCCGCGCAGCCGTAAGCCATCTCCTCCGTAAATTCCCGCAGGTCAGTCCCCTCTATATACTCCATCAACAGCCAGATTTTGCCGTCATACTTCCCGCTGCCAAAATATTTTGGCGTCCTGAAGTCTTGGCCCGCCAAAAAATCCCGGTATATGCCCGCCTCGGCCTCGTCGGATTTTTTCAGCACATATGTCTGCCCGTCCACCCTAATCTTATATACATCATAGCGTCTGAGTTCCCCTTCGCCGTCGTCAAAAAACTGCGCGGCCTCAAAAGAACCCACGGCCTCTCTCCGCGCCAGTCCCATAAAAATATCCCGAAACGGAATATCCGTCTGCGGCTTATCTGTATAAGATCCCATATTGCCCCTCCTGTGTGAAGCTATTCAGAGCTTCTGTTTCCCATTTCTTCATGCGAAAAATTTTTCTTTTATATAGCTAAATTCTCCTAATCCTCCCATATTGACCGCCTGCTGCCCCATCTGCGGTATCAGCAGATCCAGACTGTCCCGGATTCTTATCAGATCCGTGTGAACCAGATAGCCGGGCAGTGTCCTTCCCTGAAAAACGGCCTTTCGGTATTTCTTGCCCTCCGCGTCCATATATTCCTTCACATCGGCCACCAGGTATTCCACCCCCGTTATCCTGTCATCCTGATAAAACATCATATGTACATCCTGCTCCCGGATCAGGCACAGACAGCGCTTATACCGGACGGTTTCCCCCTCCTGATCCGCTGCCTCATACTGCCAGACCAGGGTAAGCCGCCCAAGCCTGCCCGCCATGTAATCCGCCAGAGCGCCCTGCACCGTGGCCTTGTCCTTCTCTCCGGTGTTTTTCTCCGTCTCCTGCCCCTCCATATCCACATAGGACAGGGAAACCGGCAGCTGCGGGATATAGAAACGATCCAGTATCTGGTTCCTGGCCTGTTCCGCAAGGTAGCCCCCAAACTGACGCATGGCCAGGCGATACCTCTGCCTGGTCTCAAAGCGGTAAATCTGGGGCGACCACATCATGCCCCGGGGCTGCGGGGTATCACAGGCACTCTGCCCCAGGATATCCCCCAACCGGCTCCTGATCAGATTCAGGTTCTGGTGTACCAGATAGTTGGGCAGCATCCCCAGACCAAAGGGCACATACACCTCCTGCCCCGACTCCACCACCGCATAGACCTCCGGCATACTCACCAGCGCATACCAGTTCTGCTTCTGATGGTCAAAATAAAGACAGGCATACTGCCGCTTTTGGTTGAGGAAGAGAAGGCTTCTCTGTCCCCAGACCAGTTCCAGACGGTTGACCTGATTCTCGAAATATTTCCCAAACAGTTCTTCTACCGCCTCCTTCGTCACCAGCTCCCCATCTATGGCGGAGGGAGTATTCCACTGATTCCGAACCAATATCTGTTCCGGCAATAACTCCATATAGAGTTCCAGCCCCTTGTCCGCCAAAAGCTCTTGCAGCAGCCTTTGCCCCATCTGCACTGCGCTCTCCACACTGGGAGCGTTATATATACCGCCCGGCAGCAGAATCTGCTGGTCCTCCATCTCCTCATACAGTGCCAGCGCGCCGGTACCATAGACAGCACAGCCAAACAGACGGATTCGGCCCTCCGTCTCCTTTTCCCGGTAAAAAGTGCAGACAGGCACATTGTCCTGGGCAAAGCGGCAGATACGGCCCGTGATGCAGTCCGCAATGACAGGGATGCTCTTCTCCTCCACCGGCAGCACGGACAGGCGTCTTACCAGTTCCTCATAGATTCCCTGATGAGCCTCGAAGCCTGCGGCGGCTATGGGCACAAGCAGCCAGAACATCCCGTCGTCCGCAATCTTTGTAAGTTCCTCCCCGGGAAAGGGCGGAACCAGGGGACTTCCCTCCTCCCCCCAGAGATATTCTATATGCCGGGGATGAAAGCGGATATAGAGCACATTTTCCCCAAACCGAAGCCCTATGGGGTGTTCGGCATCAAAACCTCCCTCCCCGGGGTCCACCAGCCTCTTTCCCCACTCCGGCGAATAGGGCATATACCAGCCCAGATATTTCGGCAAAAGCCAGTTTTCATGCAGCCCCTGGGCCAGGTGGAACGCCACATTCAGATAATAGCGGAGCCAGGGCCTTTCATGGAAGTCAAATACCCCTCTGCGCAGCGGAGCCTGCATATCCTCCTGCAATTTCTCCTGTATCAGCTGGTATTCCATTGTCAGGTCAATTTCTTCCAATACCTTTTTGGCAAAAGGCGCACCCCTGTGGGCGCTGTAATACTCCCGGAGCTTACTTATAAAATATTTTCCCTTTTTCCTTGTACACCAGTACGGCAGAACCTCCTTCTCCACAAATGTCTCGTCCTGCAGGGCTTGCTCCATATCCTCCCGCTCAAAGAGCGCGTCCACCTTGGCGCGTTCCTCCGGCGTCTCCCCCTCGCTGGCCGTATAATAGTTCTCTCCAATCTCCTGTAGGAACTGCATATAATTGACTTTCGGCTTCTCCCCCAGCCGGTCTATAACCGCCTCCCGCAGGCCGCCGTACCACAGCTTATCCCTGCCCATGGTGGCGCTCTCCAGATGCAGATGGTTCCAGGGCACCCTGCATACTCTGTCCGGCAGTTCCCGCCGGGAAAAGAAATAGGTAAGCAGCTTTAAGGATTTGGGATGACGCTGTGACAGTTCATACTGCCAGGAATCCCTAATGGGCTTGTCTGAGATATGGTGCGGCAGATAATAGTCCACGATCTTTCCCAGGCGGAGCATGGCCTTATCGTCCCAGCTGCCCATAGCAAGCAGCAGCAACTCCCGATAGTCCCTGAACCCCGCCATTATGGCCGGATCATTTCCCTTAAAACGGGTGACCACAGGCCCCATCATGGCAATCTCCCTGATTACGTCAATACCGGCAAAAACAGCAGCCTGATCTATCTGGATCTGTATCCCATCCTCCGTTTTGCGTCCCTGCAGACCGTAGGCTATATACAGCTCCGTCTGAAATTCCTGGCTGGGAGGATAAGCGGACGGATCCTCCCTGACAACCTCCAGCATCAGTTCCGCAAAATCCTTTTCCCGATAGCCCTCCAGAAAAGCCTCCGACAGAAAATAGTCCGACCACGCGGCCCTGTCCCGTCTCCTCTTGCCGGTGTAAAGTTCCCGGAAACGCTTTATTCCCTCCCCTTCCCGGAAAGGATTTTCCTCCGTGAAATCCCAGCTAAAGCCCTGGGGGGGAACATCCTTCGAGTCGGTTTCCCCGCCTTCCCCCCGGTCTGCCGCCCCTTCACCGCTTTGTCCCCCGCTGCCGTTCGGGCCTGCCGTCGTCCAACCCGCCCCTTCGTCCTCACTGCCCTTCGGGCCTGCCGTCATCCACCCCGCCCTTTCGTCCTCACTGCCCTTCGGGCCTGCCGTCATCCAACCCGCCCTTTCGTCCTCACTGCCCTTCGGGCCTGCCGTCATCCACCCCGCCCTTTCGTCCTCACTGCCTGCACTTTGCCGCGCATAGGCGAGCGCCGCTTCATAAGCCTCTCTGACCCGCAAAAACTCCCGGGGGTGTTCCTCCGGGTTATATTTTCTAGCCAGGGACGCATATGCTCTCTTGATAATCCCCTCGTCGTCTGTCGGCTCTATCTGCAAAATCTCCCATATCCCATTCATAGTCACTTCTGCCTCCCTGTGTAACATACTTTCCTCTTGGTGGATATTCGGAGTTTGACTTAGCCAAACTTCCGCTGTGCCCATGTTATAGCGTTAATCAGTATCCGAAAATATTGTCCCACGCACGTTCCAGTTCATTCAGCCGCTTTCGGGCATAGTTTCTGATTTTTTTGAGTTCAATGGTGCTTCCCTCGCCGACAGCCTGCCGGTATGCCTCCAGAATCCAGGCCGCTTCCTCCCGCTCACCGCCCAGCAATTCTTCATATAGCCGCTCCGCCTTTGCCATCAGAAGATGATCCTCCTCACTGCCCTCTGCCACAAAGCGCAGCTTTTTCAGTTCCTCCACTTTCTCCTGTAGTTCCTCCTCGGAGAACTGCACATGGGGATTCATAATAATCGTTTCCCGCCTGTCCCCGCCGCTGCTCTCCGCATCCACATGCAGGATCCCATTGATATCATAGGCAAAGGTCACAAAAACCGAATGCTTTCCGGCAGGGCCCGCGGGCACTCTCACCATAAGTTCGCCCAGCTGCCGGTTCTCCGACGCATAATAGCCCTCCCCCTGATAGATCCCCAGCCTGATATGCGTCTGGCCTTCGCTCAAGGTGTAAAAGGTTTCACTGCGGCTCACGGGAAGCATACTGCTTCTGGCAATCATGGTTGCCATGTGGGGGTTCTGGTCCCTTGCGTCATTGCACACCGCAATACCCAGAGAAAACGGACATACATCCGTCATCACCATGTCCCTGAGTTCCTCCCGGCGGCTCTTGATGCCTGCGCAGATACCTGCGCCCTCCGCCACTATACAGTCCGGATCCGCCGCCACCACGGGACGCCTGCCCATCAGTTCTTCCAGATAATCCCCCAACACCGCCAGCCGCGCGGATCCTCCCACCAGAACCACATCATCCAGCTTGTCCGGGGTCACGTGGCTGTCACGGACGGCCCGCGCAATCACCGACTTTATCCGCTCCAGATAGGGCTGGCAGATCTCCCTCAAAAGTTCCTTGGATAACTCCGTCTCATAAGTCCGCTCCAGCGTCAGGCAAAGCCTTGGCTCTCTGTATTTCCAGGTCCCTGCCTCCTGTCCAAGACTTATTCCATCTGCCTGGGGCCCGGAAAAGTGCCTCCCCGGATCCTCCGCCTGGGAAAGGACTTTCTTGGCCGCCTCCGCCTGATAGAGCAGCGCTTCCTGCTGCCTTGCGGGCAGCGCCTCATAATTCAGGGAGTGTACCCGGCAGAAATACTCCGCTATGGCCCGGTCAATATCATCTCCCCCCAGCCGGTTATCCCCCGCAATGGCGATAATCTCAATGATATTTTCAAAACATTCCACAACGCTCACGTCCAGCGTCCCCCCGCCAAAATCCAGGATCAGCAGCCTGCTGTCCCCATATGTAACACCCAGGTTATAGCACAGGGCCGCGGCCGACGGCTCATTGATCAGCCGCTTCACCGGTATTCCTGCCAGCTGGGCCGCCAGCTTGGTGGCATTGCGTTGGTTATCGTCAAAGTAGGCGGGCACACTGATCACTGCCTCTTCTATCTCCTGTCCCAGGTAAGCCCTGGCGTCCTCGTACAGCTGTCTCAGGATCAGCGCCGACAATTCGTGGGGCAGAAAAACCCTGTCTCCCAGGACAATCTCCTGATCCGTTCCCATAAAACGCTTAAAGGAAACCGCCGTCTGCCGGGGATGCAGAAGCAGCCGCTCCTTCGCCGCCGAACCGATCAGAATACGCCCATCCTCCAGAACGCTCACCGCACTTTTAGTCATGTACTCCCCCAGGCTGTTGGGGATCAACTCCGTATGGCCGTTTCTGTACACACAGGCCAGCGAGTTAGTAGTTCCAAGATCTATACCTATTATCATCACAAATGCCCTCTCTTCTTCCCTACTGTCTCTCTAATCAGCACCGCCGGTATAGCAGAGGCCCGGTCTGTTGTGCCGACCGTTTAAATCTGATGACGCACCACGCCATACTCATCATCCATCCGATAATAGGGACAGGCTCTCTGTGTACCCGTAAGGAAACGGTACATCTCATCCTCGTCCAGATTTACCAGACAGTAATAACACTCATCTTCCTCGTCATACACATAATTAACACAACTGTCACAACCAGACGCCATAGATTTTTTCTCTCTTTCCAAATATTCACTCCACATGCAGGTGCTGGTAGATATCTCTCTTGCTCACGCCCCGGTCCTTTGCCACCTGCTTCATGGCCGCCTTTTCCTCCATCCCCTGCAGGCGGTAGTATTCCATATGCTCCTCAATGGATTTGTCCTGCCAGACGGCTATATCCTCCTGACGCTTCTGCTCCAGGCTCTTCCCCTCAATGACCAACACATACTCTCCCCTGGGTTCCTCTTCCCGGTAATAGGCCATGGCCTCCTCCAGCGTGGTGGGCATCACCGTCTCAAAACGCTTGGTCAGTTCCCGGCACAGGGTAATCCGGCGCTGTCCCAGCGTCCGGTACAGTTCCTCCAGAGTCCGCACCAGATGGTGAGGCGCCTCATAGAGAATCATGGTGCGGCTCTCCTGGGCCAACTCCTGTAAAACCACCGCTTTTTCCTTTTTTTCCGCAGGCAGAAAACCCTCAAAACAGAAACGCCTGGCAGGCAGTCCCGAAAGCGTCAAGGCGGTAATGCAGGCGGCGGGACCGGGCAGGCTGGTAACCGCTATCCCCTGCTCCAGGCACATGCGCACCAGCACTTCCCCGGGGTCCGATATGGCAGGTGTTCCTGCGTCCGTAATCAGAGCGATATTCTGCCCCTCCGTCAACTGCTTCACCAGCTGACGTGCTTTCTCCACCTTATTGTATTCATGATAGCTGGTCATGGGCGTATGGATATCAAAATGGTTCAGCAGTTTTATGCTGTTGCGGGTGTCCTCCGCCGCAATCACATCCACCGTATGCAAAGTTTCCACCACCCGCGGCGTCATATCCCCCAGATTCCCGATGGGGGTGGCGCACAGATACAATGTTCCGGCCATAATTCCCTCCTAATCTCAGTTCCTCTTCCTTATATTCTCTAAAATCCGAATCTCTCGCGAATTTCCTCCGTGTAGACACCCTTTTCCCTGAAAATGATCAGCGGTTTCTCCACTGTCATGCGGGATTTTCCGCCCCGCACAGCCTCAATCAGCACCATGTTAGGCTCCTTGTCTACATAGGGATATACCAGCCGCATTCTCTTGGGCTCCAGCCTGTGCCATACCAGCGCGGAGATAATCTCCGCCATCCGAAAGGGCCTGTGTACCAGATAGAAATGTCCTCCTGGCCTGAGCAGCCTGGCGGTCTGGCTCACCACATCCTCCAGGGTGCAGAGAATTTCATGCCGGGCGATGGCCTTGGGAGTCTCCGGGTTGGTCAGTCCATGCCGCCCGATCATGTAGGGCGGATTACAGGTAACCACGTCAAAGGAAGCAGACGAAAAATAACTGCCTGCTTCCCTGATGTCTCCTGTCACAATGTCTATTTTTTTCTCCAGGCCGTTGAGTTGTACGCTGCGCCTTGCCATATCCGCACTCTCCTCCTGGATCTCCAGCCCTGTCAGATGCGCCGCCTCCGTCTTGGCCTCCATCAATATGGGAATAATCCCTGTTCCGGTACACAGATCCAGCACCAGATCGCCCCGTCTGGCCGCCGCAAAGCCGGACAACAGCACCGCGTCCATGCCGAAACAGAATTTCTCCGGGTGCTGAATAATCCGATATCCATTTCGCTGCAGATCGTCTATACGCTCCTTATCCTTCAACTCAATAGCTTCCATTTACCCTATTCCCACTCTTGGTCATTGCGCTCTCTGCGCTGGCGACCGTTTTGGTTCGGACGCCGGTTACGGTAATCGTTCCTGCGGCGGCTGTCGCTGCGGTCACGTTCCTGACGTTCGCCTCTTCCCTGGCGGTCTTGCCTGATCTCCTGGTTTTCCCGATGGTCCGCGCTCCGATCGCGCCTTGTGCTTCCGTCATTGCGCTCATATCTGCTGCGGCGGTTCTGCCCCTTCTCCCGATCATAGCGCTCGCCCCTATCCTGACCGTTGTCCCGGCCATAGCGTTCGCTGCGTTCCTGACCGTTGTCCCGGCCATAGCGCTCGCCCCTATCCTGACCGTTGTCCCGGTCATAGCGCTCGCTGCGTTCCTGACCGTTGTCCCGGCCATAGCGTTCGCCCCGTTCCTGACCGTTGTCCCGGCCATAGCGCTCGCCCCGTTCCTGACCGTTGTCCCGGCCATAGCGTTCGCCCCGTTCCTGACCGTTGTCCCGGCCATAGCGTTCGCCCCGTTCCTGACCGTTGTCCCGGCCATAGCGTTCGCCCCTATCTTGACGCTGCAGCCGTTCCCCGGTTTCCTGCTGCCGCTGGGTATGGTCCTGACGCCTGTCACGGCTTGTCCGATCCCTTCTATCTGATCTGTCTGACCTTTCCTGGCGTTCACCACGCTCCCAACGTTCCCGCTTTTCCTGACTGGCATCTCTGGAATGTTCACCGCTCTCCTGTCTGCCTCCCTGGGAAACCGGCTTCTCCTCCTGCTCCTGGCTCTCTATCTGGTCTTCCTGCTCCATGCGTTCCAATTCCTGCAATTCCTCTTTGGACAGATCCATCTGTTCTTTCTTGCCATGACGGCGTCTGAATCGCAGTTCTTCCACCGGATATTCCAGAATCTCTTTCTCGTCATCCTTGTCCACAACCACCTTCACCAGCTGGCGCAGCACATTAACGCTGTGTACCTCACCCCGCAGGCCGTCCTCGGTGGTCACGTAATCTCCGATATTGGGGAGTCTGCGGTTTAACTCCTCATAGGTATCCTCCTCATGCTTCAGGCAGCACATCAGCCTGCCGCATACGCCGGAGATCTTGGTGGGATTCAGGGACAGATTCTGCTCCTTTGCCATCTTGATGGACACCGGAATAAAATCCGACAGATGTGTATGGCAACACAGCGGTCTGCCGCAGATGCCGATCCCTCCCAGAATTTTCGTCTCGTCCCTCACACCGATCTGCCGCAGTTCTATGCGGGTCTTAAACACGCCCGCCAGATCCTTCACCAACTCGCGGAAGTCGATACGACCGTCCGCGGTGAAATAGAACAGCACCTTATTGTTGTCGAAAGTATATTCCGCATCGATCAGTTTCATCTCCAGACCGTGCTTCTGAATCTTCTCCAGACAGATTTTAAAGGCATCCTTCTCCTTCTGCTTATTGGCCGCTTCCTGCTCCTTGTCTCTTTCCGTAGCGATCCGCAGCACCGGCTTCAGGGGCTGAACCACCTTGTCATCCTCCACTTCCCTGGCATCGCTGACTGCCGTGCCGAACTCAATGCCTCTGGCAGTCTCCACTATCACATTTTCTCCTCTCTTTATCTCAAAATGCAGCGGGTCAAAAAAATAGATCTTACCCGCAGTGCGAAACCTTATACCAACTACTTTTGTCATCTATATACCTCACTTTTTATACTGCTAAACAGTTAAAATTTTCGAGCAACCTGACTACATAACGCCAGCCATATATATTTAACCAGTGCTATACGGTAAATTCTGGCGTTATGTAGTATAATCTGTTTGAGTACTCACTTATTTTAACACAATCCCCCCTGTCTGGAAAGAGGAAAATTCTTACCCGTTTTCCTTCATTTCCAGGAAGAGCAGTTCCATCGCCAGGTCAAAATTCACATTGGCATCCAGACGCCTTTTAGCCTTGTCCAGCGCCCGGATCACATTTTCAATGCCCTCATAACTGCTGCGCCCCGCCACTTTTCGGATGGCCTGAATCTCCTCTCTGAACACCAGGTGATTGACATCCGCCGTGGCCTTGAACAGCAGTACATCCCGGTACCATATAGCCAGAATATCCAGATAATCGTTGACATCCAGCCTGTACTCGCCGATCTTTTTGATGGCTGTGACAATCTCCGGGATCTCCATATCCTGTACGTATTTCAGCAGCCCCAGCGCCTCGCTCTTCACATTCTCGAACTCCTCGCTGGAGGCCAGCGCCTTGGCTTTCCCCACATTGCCTCTGGCAAAAGCCACGCAGACATCCGCCTTGTAATCCGGTATCCGCAATTCCTCCATCAGATACTTTTTCACCAGGGAGTCCCTGACCGGCTTCATATTCAGCAGCACACAGCGGCTCAGAATTGTGGGCAGCAGCGAGTTGACATTGGATACCAGCAGCAGAATCACCACATACTCCGGCGGCTCCTCCAGTGTCTTCAGTATGGCGTTCTGAGCCTGCGGCTTCATCTTCTCCGCCTCATTGATAATGTATACCTTGTAGCGGCTGCTGTAGGGTTTGATGACCACATCATTATTCACCTGCGCGCGAATGTCATCCACACTGATCGTATTGGGTTTCTCATGGCTCACATAGATGATATCCGGCTGGTTTTTGGACAGTGCCTGTTTACAGGAACGGCACTCGTTACAGGGTTCTTTGCCCCCCTGTTCACACTGCAGCGCCATAGCAAATATTCTGGCGATAAATTCCTTGCCGGAGGATTTTTCTCCGTTGATTATATAAGCGTGAGATACTTTTTTAGACTCCAGAGCCCCCTGCAGATGCGCCTTGATCTGCTCCTGTCCTATGATGTTTTCAAATCCTGCCATAATGCCCCCTCCTGCTTTTTGTACCTTATACTCCCTGCCTTCTCTACATGAATATATCCAGCAACAATCCGCGAATTTCTCCAATCTTGGAGAGGATCGCCAGATTGTCCTTCTCATCCTTCATCAGTTCCTGGGCCAAGTCGTCCAGATTCTGATCCACCAGCCGTACAATGCCGTAGACTCGGTGTCTTCCCTTCCTGTCCAGGAAATTCTCTCTGGAAAAGGAGTGTGAGCGGCTGATTATCTCATTCATAAACGCCTTGACCAGCCCCCGGTAATGTTTCATATCCCGCAAGTCTTTGCGTTTTGCCAGTTTCTCCCCTTCCATGGTGATCTGCTCCATCAATCCGCTGAGTCTCTCCTGCAGTTCAGCCTCCTCTATATGGCTGGCCAGCGTGAATTTGAAATTGCCGTCCGTCTGCTGGACAGGAGCAGTCTTCTCCACCGATGTGGCAGTGCTTACTTGGTTTACTTTTATATCCATATCAATCCCCTCGTATATCCGACCTGTGGTATTGCGTTATAATCATATCGTTTATGCGACGACTGCACCAATGCTTTTTGAACATTGAGACCTGACTCTCAGCGCCCGCAGATCTAAAGAATATATCTGCTATCATGATTGACTGTGCTGCCGGCAATGCGCAAATATTTCTTATTCTGTCGTTTGCCTGTCTGCATTTGACTTAATAATGTTGCGCTTGAAGTTTTGATACTCGCTTATCTTTACTTATCTGTGGAAGAATTTTCCTGCATTATATATGTATAGATTGCCTCCAGGCAGCTTTCCAATTCGTCGTTGCGAAATCTCTTGGTGATGCCCGCCCCCTTGATCCGCGTCTCGGAAAAATCCTGACTGTCCGCCAGAAATCTGCGGCACATTTCCTCATATCTGGGATGCTGCTGAGCCCGTTCCCTGGCCAATGCCCTGCTCAGGCGCTCCCCGTCGTCCAACTCGATCAATACGGGCAGAACCCTGTCCGAGCCATAATAATCCCTTAAGCTCCTATATGCCTCCAGAGTGCCAATCAGGCAGTAATCCGCCGCAGTCAGGTCAAGCTGTTCGTCCGCAACGGTAAAATATCGCCATAATCCATGAACCGTCCTGTAGGTTCTCTCCTCGATAATCCTGCCCGCCGACTGCAGCCTGTGAAACCCTGCCTCATCCGTAAAAAAATATTCCACGCCGTTCTGTTCCCCGGCCCGTATGGGCCGGGTGGTATAGGGCACTATGGGACGCAGTGATAATCTTGGGTCCTCCATCAAATGTTTATATATAGTGTCTTTTCCGGAAGAACTTTTCCCCATCAGACATATCATTTTACCCATAATGCCTACTTAACCTCAACTACTCTGATCATATTGGTAGTTCCCGATTTGCCGAGAGGCACACCTGCGGTGATGACCACCAACTCCCCGGGCTTGATATACCCTGCTTTCTTAGCCTCCTCCACCGCTGCGTCAAACAACTCCTCTGTATCGTCCTTCTCCGGCAGCAGCAAGGGCTGGCATCCCCACAACAGGTTCAGCTGCTTACATACCCGAGAGTTCACACTGCAGCTGATGATCGGACAAGATGGCTTATATTTTGCCACCTTTGTGGCTGTAAAACCCGACATGGTCACGGTGATAATAGCGCTGGCATGCAGATCCATGGCCGTGGTGCAGGTTGCATAGGAGATCGCCGTGGTCGTGTCCGGATTGCCTTTTAAGGCCAGTTCGTCCATTCTGCCCCGATAGTTCAGTTCCTTCTCCGCGCACTCCGCAATGCGGGCCATAGTTTCCACCGCCTCCACAGGATATTTCCCCGCAGCGCTCTCGCCGGAAAGCATAATAGCCGTCGTGCCGTCATAGATGGCATTGGCGATGTCCGTCACCTCCGCCCTGGTGGGCCGGGGATTCTTGATCATGGACTCCAGCATCTGAGTTGCGGTGATCACGTGTTTGCCCTGAGATACCGCCATCTTGATCATCCTTTTCTGTAAGGCTGGAATCTCCTCAATGGGAATCTCCACACCCATATCCCCTCTGGCTACCATCACCCCGTCGGACACCTCCAGAATCTCCTCCAGATTCTCAATGCCCTGCATATTCTCAATCTTGGCAATAATCTTCATATCACAGTGGTGCGCGTCCAGAATACTGCGCACCTCCAAAATATCTTCCCTGGTCCTGGCAAAGGAGGCCGCCAGAAACTCATAGCCCATCTCTATGCCAAAAAGGATATCCGCCCTGTCTATCTCGCTGATGTAGGGCATGGACAAAACCACGCCGGGTACGTTGACCCCCTTGTGGTTGGAGACCGTGCCTCCGTTGATGACTGTACAGACGATATCCGTATCCGTGATCTCATCCACGCACATTTCGATCAGACCATCATCTATTAAAATATGGGTTCCCACACCGATATCTTTTCTCAGATTTTTATAAGAGATGGCCGCCCGCTCACAGTTTCCCAGAATTTCCTCTGTGGTCAGAACAAATTTCTGTCCTGATAGCAACTCTGCTCTGCCGCCCTCGAAATCCCTTAACCGTATCTCGGGCCCCTTGGTATCCAGAAGAGTCGCCACCTGCAGCCCCAACTCTTCTCTCACCTTAAGTACCTTTTCCAGCTTCGCCTTCTGCTCCTCATGGGTTCCATGGGAAAAATTGAACCTGGCTACATCCATGCCGGCCAGCATCAACTCCCTTAACCTCTCCTCTGTCTCACAAGCAGGTCCAATGGTACATACTATTTTTGTCTTTCTCATACTGAAATCCTTTCTATCCAGAGCGCTTCTTGCCCCTCGTTTTATTTTATCACCAATCCCGTTAAATGTCCTGTTTTTATTTACTATATCCACAATTCCTATAATTGATTTATCTATCATTAAAAAGTTCGGATACGAAATATCCCAATACTGATTATCGTGTTTTGCCGCTTATTTCATGGGCTCTGTCAGCACTGCAAGCCCTGGTTCCCCGTCCTGTCCGGTAATACCCTGCACTTTCAGACCAGCTTCCAAATAGCGCTCGATCAGCTGCCTATCTGTCTCCTCCAACCTCTCCCCTGGCACCAGGATGGGAGTCCCCGGAGGATAGATATTTACAAACTCCCCTGCGTATCTGCCCACGGCATCTTTCAAGGCAATCCATTCCACAGGTCGATCCCAGCACTCCGACAGTGCTATGCTTTTTCTGTGCCGCAGACAGGTATGCACCGTCTCCCATGCAGTATCTGTTTCTATCCGCTTCGTTCCATCGGTTACTGCCTGGGATATCGCACTGCTCTCTGGCTGGGGTATCCCGCTGTCCTCTGGCTGTTTCATCTCACCAGCCTCTGCCAACTTTGTTCCTCTGGCTCCAGTCCGCAGCATCAGGCTGTCAAGTTCCAGCAATGCATTTGTCAGTCTTTCATAACCCGGCCTCTCGTCTCCAACGGTGAACATGGCCAACACATAACTGCCACAGGCCATCTCCATCTGCAACCCGTACTTTTCCAGCAGTTCCCTGTATAATTCCTGTCCGGTTATCCCTGTATTTCTTACGGAAATAATCAATTTCCCAATATCCTGATGTCTTTGATACTCTGCTCGTTCCAGTGACATGGAAGGCCATATAGTCAAAACCTTGCAGACTGACAGTTGCTCCAGCATACGATTCCAGTTCTCAAGCATCCGCTGGAAAAGCCGATGTCCTTCCTCCTGCACCAGATGTATGGCATTGTCAATACTGGCCATCAGTACATAGGATGGACTGCTGCTCTGGTAAATCCTAAGAAAACGTCTAAGCAAGCGCCGATCCACCAACGGACCGTTCGCATGCAATAGCGCCGTCTGCGTCATGGCTGGCAAAGTCTTATGGACACTGGTCACCACCAGATCTGCTCCCGCCCGGCTGCTTCCCTGAGCAAAAGCGGGATGAAAGCCTAAATGGGCGCCGTGAGCTTCATCCACAATCAGCGGGATACCAAAACCATGTACAATCCGGGCAATCTCCTCCACCTCCGCAATCCGCCCTTCATAGGTGGGGGACACAATAAGCACACCTTGTATATCCTGTTCCCTCTCCAGCGCCTCCTGCACCTGCCGGGCAGTTATCGCCTCGCAGATATCCACCCCAGACAGCAGTTCTGGATATAGATAGGAAAGCTGTAGCTGACGAATATATGCCGCATGGTAGATGGATTTATGGCAGTTGCGGGCTATCAGCAGTCTGCCGCCTCTGGGAATCGCCGCGCTGACAGCACTGAGGATGCCACAGGTGCTGCCTCCCACCAGATAATAGGTCTCCTCCGCCCCATAGGCCGACGCCGCATACCGCTGCAATTCCTGCAGGATCCCCTCAGGCTGGTGCAGATTGTCAAAGCCCTCCACTTCCGTTATATCCAGTTCTGCCAACGACTCCGGCAGAGCCCCCATCCCATGCCTCTTATGTCCCGGCATATGACAGGGATAAATTCCCGATTCGCTATAGTCTTTCAACTGTTCAAATAAACTTTCCACCCTCTGTCCTTGCCCCTATTATTCCTCACCTGTACTGCCAGTCAAATATCTGATAGCGCCATGTCCATGACGCAGGCGCAGAGTCTCCAATGTAGAACACCATTTGTCCGCCACTGTCACGATCCATGCCTCCCTGCACATGGGCGGAACTACGGTCAGGGGCCACATGTGCTTTTTGATTATATCTCTCTCCCTGGGCGTCAGCCGATATTCGGCGGATGCATTTTTCAGGGCAATTCCTGGATGATAGAAACCATGAAGATTGTGTATCTGCACATGATCTTTGTCATGCCAGTCATAGAGGAAATAGTCATGCAGCAGCGCCCCACGTATCAATTCCCTGCGATTACAGCGGATATGCAGCTTTGCCAGCTTTTCACTGAGAGAAAGACTGCACTTGGCTACATCCATACAGTGGCTGTTTACCGTCATAGTTCCATGCTGTACATGCTGCCTGGTCTTACGGAAATTAGATGACTGCAAAATATCCGCCGCATCCTCTCTTATAGTGTGGTAAAGCCTGTGTTCCCTCTGATAGCGGCGCCTGAACCGCTCCGCCTGCTTCTCACTGCGCCGCCGGATGCGCCCCTGCCAACTTCCATTTACTCCTATATCCATATTTCCCTCCACTCTATCCGGTAAAATGTAATATCTGTCTTAAGTATAACATAAATATAGCGGCAGAAAAAGGATGTTTTTGCCTTTTCTGCCGCTTTTTGCAATAAAATAATGCCCAGAACCGGAATCGAACCAGTGACACGAGGATTTTCAGTCCTCTGCTCTACCAACTGAGCTATCTGGGCATGACTTAAAAAGTCGAGTAGCGGGGACAGGATTTGAACCTATGACCTTCGGGTTATGAGCCCGACGAGCTTCCAGACTGCTCCACCCCGCGTTATTCAATTAATACATTCATATGCTTTATCCATTGATTTTATGCATAAAGCTAATGGATGGAGGTGGATTCGAACCACCGAAGCAATTTGCAGCAGATTTACAGTCTGTCCCCTTTGGCCACTCGGGAATCCATCCATATGATGTTGTCACACCATAGAGCCGATGATCGGACTCGAACCGATAACCTGCTGATTACAAATCAGCTGCTCTGCCAATTGAGCCACATCGGCATCATACATGATGGGGCCTATAGGGCTCGAACCTATGACCCTCTGCTTGTAAGGCAGATGCTCTCCCAGCTGAGCTAAGACCCCTTTATTGCACTCAATCGTCTCTACAATTGAACGACCCAGATCGGACTCGAACCGACGACCTCCGCCGTGACAGGGCGGCGCTCTAACCAACTGAGCCACTAGGCCACTGAACTTTGTATAACAAAGTATCCAAGGGTAATGATTTCCATACCCTCAAAACCGAACACTGAACTACCTTTCTTATCCTTTTGTCTGCTCCTATTCCTTACATCCTTTTCCCTGTTTCGCTGGAATTGTTTACAACCATGGTTTCTTACAACCGATGTTGTTCACAACTCCCCTTTTCTTGGTTAAACTTTCGGCCTATTAGTAAATGTCAGCTGAACACATTGCTGTGCTTACACCTCATTCCTATCTACCTCATACTCTTTAAGGGGCCTTGTAGTTCGCAAGCGAACTACGGATATCTCATCTTGAGGGGGGCTTCACGCTTAGATGCCTTCAGCGTTTATCCCTTCCGGACTTGGCTACCCTGCCATAGGATTGATTCCTAACAGGTACACCAGTGGTCCGTCCATCCCGGTCCTCTCGTACTAAGGACAGCTCCTCTCAAATATCTTGCGCCTGCGCCGGATAGGGACCGAACTGTCTCACGACGTTCTGAACCCAGCTCGCGTACCGCTTTAATGGGCGAACAGCCCAACCCTTGGGACCTGCTACAGCCCCAGGATGCGATGAGCCGACATCGAGGTGCCAAACCACTCCGTCGATGTGAACTCTTGGGAGTGATAAGCCTGTTATCCCCAGGGTAGCTTTTATCCGTTGAGCGATGGCAATCCCACTTTATACCACCGGATCACTAAGTCCTACTTTCGTACCTGCTCCACCCGTCGGTGTCGCAGTCAAGCTCCCTTCTGCCTTTGCGCTCTTCAAATGGTTTCCAACCATTCTGAGGGAACCTTTGAGCGCCTCCGATACCCTTTCGGAGGCGACCGCCCCAGTCAAACTCCCCGCCAGACATTGTCCCCCGGCCGGGTCACGGCCGCAGGTTAGAAATCCAGTACTGCAAGGGCGGTATCCCAACGGCGGCTCCGAGACAACTGGCGTCATCTCTTCTCGGCCTCCCGCCTATCCTGTACATGCAGTACCGAATCCCAGTA
>Ga0137308_100775_pt1 | contig 43378 bp, 34 predicted proteins | sample Inofrocosms_June_FD_97181 | JGI IMG/M metagenome (GOLD analysis project Ga0137308, IMG submission 97181) | Mouse cecal microbial communities from Vienna, Austria - N-Acetylneuraminic and N-Acetylglucosamine D2O microcosms_June | ecosystem: Host-associated > Mammals > Digestive system > Large...
CTGTTCTTCATTACAACCAGCACCGCAATCATCAGCAGGATTCCTATAGGAAGCGAGATCACAGGTGTCTGTACGAAGCCCGCTACAATATACGTCACGCAGGAGACCGCCGCAACAATGATCGCATAGGGAAGCTGCGTGGATACATGGTTCACGTGATTGCACTGGGCCCCTGCGGATGCCATGATCGTGGTATCGGAAATCGGCGAACAGTGGTCGCCGCACACCGCGCCTGCCATACATGCGGAGATTGCTATGATCATCATGGTCTCATTGTGTGAAAATACATCAACAACAATCGGAATCAGGATGCCGAAGGTTCCCCATGAGGTTCCCGTAGCAAACGCCAGGAAGCATCCTACCAGGAAGATGATAGCCGGAAGCAGGTTCATCAGGCCTCTTGCGCTGCTGTTTACAACCCCTGCCACGAACACATCCGCTCCCAAGCTGTCCGTCATTGCCTTCAGTGTCCATGCCAGCGTCAGGATCAGAATAGGAGAAACCATGGCCTTAAAGCCTTCCGGAATACAAGCCATAGATTCTCTGAATTTCAGTACCTTCCGCACAGCATAGAATATAATCGTAATGATAAACGCAAAGAAGCTGCCCAGCATCAATCCCACGGAAGCGTCGCTGCCGGAAAATGCTTCCACAAATCCTGCCCCTTCGAAAAATCCGCCCGTGTAGATCATTCCGACCACACAGCAGACGATCAGCACGACAATTGGGAAGATCAGGTCAATAACTCCGCCCTTCTGGTTGTTTTCCTCTTCCTCCGCATTCGCGTAAGGCCTGTCCGGAGTCGTGTACAGATCCCCTTTCAGAGCATTTTCCTCATGCTTCCTCATCAGACCGAAGTCCGCATTCATCACCGTCAGTCCAACCATCATGACAATAGTCAGAAGCGCATAGAAATTGTAAGGGATCGCGCGAATAAAGATGGACAATCCATCTTCCCCTTCCACAAACCCGGTCACTGCCGCTGCCCAGGATGAAACAGGAGCGATGATACACACCGGAGCTGCCGTGGCATCAATCAGATACGCCAGCTTGGCGCGTGATACGTTATGCTTGTCCGTCACAGGACGCATAACGCTTCCCACGGTCAGGCAGTTAAAGTAATCGTCAATAAAGATCAGCACTCCAAGGAAGACCGTAGCAAGCTGTGCGCCCACACGGCTTTTGATGTGCTCGCTCGCCCAGCGTCCAAAAGCCGCGGAGCCGCCGGCCTGGTTCATCATGCAGACCAGGATCCCCAGAAGCACCAGGAATACCAGGATCCCCACGTTGTACGCATCTGACAGGGAACCGATGATCCCGTCCTGAAATACATGGGTGATGGTCAGCTCAAACGTAAATCCGGAGTAAAACACGCCTCCGATCAGAATCCCTACAAACAGGGAACTGTATACTTCCTTTGTGATCAGCGCCAGCACGATCGCCACCACCGGCGGGATCAGCGACCAGAAGGACGCATACATGGAGGGCACATACTCTTCCGCCTCTTCCGCGGCAAACGCCAGCATCGGGCAGCACATCGCCAGCAACATGGCTGCGGAAACCGCCCACATCATCTTGTGTTGTATTCTTTTCATCTTTTAACCTCTCTATTCCTCTTGATTCCTTTTTATTCCTTAAACATGCTGAATACATGCATTAGTTCTTTTTGATTCTCCAGGCCCAGCTTTTTCACGATCCTGCCCTTTTGATTCGCAATGGTCTTGGGGGATGACAAAAGTGTATTTTCCTTTCCCATCATAATATGGAACACCGCCTTCTCTGCTTCCGAAAGGCAGGAAAGCGCAGCCGAAGCGATCAGATATTCCTGAGCCGTATGCCCCTCCGCGGTGGCCCGGATATTTTCCACTAAAAAGGACATCTGGCTTTTAAAGATATAGCCCGATGCAAATGCCTCTTCCGCCGCCTTAAAGATCATATCCGGTGTATCAAGAGCCGTAAGGATCAGCACCTTTGCGTCTGTCTGAATTCGGATCTCCCTGGAAAGGAGAATCCCGTCCATATTGGACACGCCCAGATTCAGATCCATCAGCACGATATCCGGATGCTCCTCATGCACCTTTTCCAGTACTTTCTTCTGATCTTTTCCGCCGATGATCACTTCGATATCCTTTTGTTTTTTCAGTAATTTCTGAACCAGGTATACAAAATCCTCGTCATCTTCTACAATCAATACTTTTATCATCTCGATCTTGTCCTACCCCCCCCCTGAATCCCCGGGGTAAACACAATGTAAACTCTGTTCCATGCCGATCCGCTTCCGTAGAACTTTTTACATTAACCTGAATCCGTGAACCCAAAAGGTGAAAATGTGCTAAAAATCGAATAACTGCAAGGGTTTTAGGATTATATGATTCCAAATATTTTTTCACTATTGGGTGAAAGCATTGTAGGAAAACATATCGCCAAAGGCATAATATTTTCAAATTCTCCGAAAAAATTTCACCCAAATGGTTCACGGATTCAGGATTAATATAACCGTTATGCCGTTTGACCACGTCCCTGCAATAAGCAAGTCCGAGCCCAAAATGGGAATAGTCCGCATAACCGGTATAATAATAATCAAATATATGTCCCAGGTCCTTTTCCGGTATTCCATGACCTGTATCAGATACGCGGAGTAAGACAATATCCTTTTTCGGTCTCTGGGCGGCAAATGTTAATATGCCGTCCTCTCCCATAGAGTCTATTGCGTTTGCTGCCAGGTTACTTAAAACCTCCTTCATGTGATAAGGGTCGCCATACAGGCCGGAAACATTGGGATCCATGTCGATCCTGACCGTTCCCTTCCACTCTGCAAGTTCACCTGCGATTTCTTCAAAAAGCGCCTTTATGTCAATCGGCTCCAGTTCAATATGAATATCTCCGGAACACATATTGCTTCGCCGGACAAACTCCTCAATGTGGGTAATGGAGCGGTCCATGATGTCCAGCTCATCTTCCGCCTCTGAAATTCCCAGCTCACGGATGAACTGAGTGCTCAGACGGAGCTTTGCGGTTTCATTTTTCAGCATATGGATAACATAGCTGATATCCTCCGGAAGCCGCGGCTTGTCCTCCGACCAGTCAAAATACTGCCTGTTCAGCCGCAATCCCCAGATCCCCTTATGGAACAGAAGGTAGAGGTAATAAAACAGCAGGCCGAAAATGATCAGCACATTGCCCTGCCAGAGCTTATACAGCTTTTCCAGTCTCAGCATATGGACAGGAAATATCGTGATCAGCCAGTACCAGAGCGGCAGAAGCACAAACACGGCAATAAACCTGCGCTGACTGAGCTGGTGGCATTTTCTCTCCCGGAACAAAGTCGCCATGATCAGTATGGTCATAAACACCCCGTATAGGAGATTGTAGATCCCCATCATTATAAATGCTTCCGAATGTGTGTTGATGATCCGTTTTGTCTGGCTCCAGGGATAGATGATCGCGAACACCAGCGCAGGCAAAAACACAGCGATCCGCATCACCCGGAACAGCCTCGGCCTTCGCGTATCCATACAGTTGAAATATAAGCTGCAGATGACGCCGCAGGGCATCGCAAGATAATAAAGCACCGCTGTCAGAACCGAGTTGGTCAGTTCATCCAGATGGTATCTCACTCCCAGAAAGCACATACAGATATCCGAGAAAATGCCGCTGTAATATATGTATTCCTTCCATACCCCAAGACTCAGCAAAAAACCGGTGATACAACACCATTGATTTACTTTATTACCCGGGCTGGAAAGCAGGATCATCAAATGCAGTACCCAGATCAATACTGTAAAGAGGAGCAAAAATGTGACTGGTAAGCCCTGTTCAATCATTGCCATCCCCCCAACCCGGACAGAACAACCATCATAACTTCACACAAGCATATACGCAAAGTTTTCTAGCTTTCTCTTATTTTACACCATTCTTATTAATGTTATAGTATCATTTTTGAAGTGTCAATATGATACTCCTGGAATCTTCCCAAATTTTATAGGATTTCCGGCATTCCTCGCCTTTTCTCAGCCGCGGATTAAATTCTCTACCTCTACCTTCTCCGGCATGGCGCGGATCGCTCCCTTTCTTGTTGTAACGATCGCCGCTGCCGCATTTGCAAATGTGAGCATCTCTCCGAGCTGTTCTTCCGTCAGATTCTCAAAATCATGCTCCAGGATATAATTCAGAGAGCTTCCGCAGAAAGTATCCCCCGCGCCTGTCGTCTCGATGGTCCTGCACTGGAAGCCGGCCCTCTCGACGCGCATGCCTTTATAATACGCGCGGCTCCCATCCTTCCCCATGGTCAAAAGGATGAGCGGGATCTGATATGTTTCCTGAAGGTAGCGGATTCCCTCGTCATAATCCTCCTTGCCGGATACGAACTGGATCTCATTGTCGGAGATCTTCAGGATATCGCAGAATCCGAATCCATACTCCATCTGCTCCTTCGCCAACTCCAGGGAACTCCACAGCGGCGGTCTTAAGTTCGGATCAAAGGAGATCAGAAGTCCTTTGTCCTTCGCTGCCTTAAGCGCCTTTTTGGTGGCCTCGCGCACGCCTTCGTGGGTCATGGACAGCGTCCCGAAGTGGAACAGCCTGGTCTTTGCCAAAAATTCCTCATCCACCTCTTCTGCCGTCAGCATCATATCCGCCCCCGGATTCCGGTAAAACGAGAACTCCCTGTCCCCGTCCGGAAATGTGTGGACAAAGGCCAGAGTCGTGTTCACCTGCTCATCGGTCAGCAGATTGGAGGTATTGATCCCCACATCTTCCAGAGTTGCCCGAAGCAGTGTCCCGAACTGGTCCTTTCCGACTTTTCCAAGAAACGCGGTCTTTTTGCCCATTTTATTTAAAAGCGCCAGCACATTACACGGCGCCCCTCCGGGGCATGCCTCAAACAGGTTGTTGCCCTGCTCGCTCTGGCCGCTCATTGTAAAATCAATCAAAAGCTCCCCCATCGCGATCACGTCAAATTGTTTTTCCATTCCTTCCTTCTCCTTTCATCTGGCGATTGTACCTTTTGAGTTGCGGGACACGCCCGGCCGAGGTGTGACCCGCAACCCTTTTGAACAATTTTTACGATATAAGTATAGCGGATTTCGGCGCAGAATACAATGATACAAATCATATTCCGACTATTTTACCGGAATCAGCAGTGTCTGACCGATATAGATCATATCGCTGGTCAGCCCGTTCAGTTCCCGGATTGCCTCTACCGTAGTGTTGTACCGTCTGGACAGCTCCCACAGGGTATCCCCCACACGGACCGTATATTCAATATAAGGAACCTCCGAAGACGACGGAATCTTAAGCACCTGTCCGATATACAGCATACTTCCCGTCAGACCGTTCAGGCTCTTGATCGCGTCCACCGTGGTATGATATCTCTGGGACAGAAGCCAGAGCGTATCGCCCGGCTGAACCACATATTCAATATAGTCGGTACCCGGTCCAGGCATGGGAACATTTTCTCCGATTCCCAGATATACATCATAAAGCGCCTTCCAGGTATTTACTCCCACAATCCCGTCCGGATCCAGCCCAGCAGCGTTCTGAAACGCAATGACCGCCTGCCTGGTCCCGCTGCCGAATATCCCGTCCTGGGAGACCCGCGGAACCGTGGGATAAAATTCCGAGGTCAGATTCAGCAGATACTGCAGGGTGATCACATCCGCTCCCCGGGAGCCCTGCCGGAGCACCGAGCCCGGCGGAACCGTTCCGATGCCCAAAGCCGTGCCCTCGCTGTCCAGTTCTGCCAACCTGGCTACGGCAGTATACAGATAGGAAATCTTATACCAGGTGGATTTTCCCACCACCCCGTCCGCTGTCAGATTGAAAACGCTCTGAAACTTGGTCACTGCGGCCCGGGTGCTGTCCCCGAATACCCCTGCTTCATCTGTGATCTCCGGAATGGCCGGATAATTTCTGCGGATCCTGTTCAGCCAGGTCTGGATCACCTGTACGTCGAGTCCTCTGCTGCCGGTCCGAAGAGGAGTGCCCGGATAGGAAGACAGGACTCCTGTTACAGCATTCGTTTCTGCGATTTCTATATTATTCGGGTAGTAATTTCGGAGAATCTGCAGAGGTGTCAGCCCTCTCTCCGCCAGACTGACCGTCCCCCACTGGGACAGCCCGGAACAGGTCGCAGTCGTTCCGTTACAGAATGAAGTAAAATAGGGTGCGTTCTGTCCCTGTCTGCGGACATACTGGTTAAAGATCTCGTCCACGATCCTGCTGATAGATTCGAAGATCGTACGCCCATGCACATAAGCCTGATCATAAGCCGTACTGCTGGTGATATCGAAAGAGTAGCCGCGGCTCCTATACCACTCGGTAAACACACGGTTCAGCGCAAATGTAATGATTGCATAGATATTTGCCCGCAGCGACGCGTCCGGCCAGGTCGGATAGATCTCGCTGCTGGCAACATTTTTGATGTAATCGGTAAACCGTACCTGTACGTTAGCGGCCGAGGAGGACGGGCTGCCCAGATGTACCGTGATTGGATCCGGAATGACAACCTGCCGCAGAACCCGCAGCTCAGGCTCCGGCTTTTCCTGGATTCGCCTGATGTCCGATGCGGCGGCAGGCTTCTCAATGGTAATCTCATTTACCATCGGGCTGCGCTGCGTCTGCTGCATGGGCAGAAGCTCCGCCGGCTGGATCGCCGTCTCATCCTCATAGATGGGCACCCCGGAAATGTAAAGGGAATTGAAGCCTGCCGCCCGCACAAGTACGTCATATCCGGTATAGGGCGTTCCGGAATAGTCCGGATCCAGAGAAAGGCTCCTGTCCATGGTCTCCAGGGAAACCCGCTCTGTTTCCCCGCTTTCATCTGTCGTCAGCTCATAGACGCTGCTGCCTTGGGGATCCAGGATCCGGATCTCCGCTCCCACGATCGGAACGGCCCCGCCCGCAGTCCGCGCCTGAATGATCAAATATCCTTTCGCCATAAAGTCTGAAGCTCCCTGTTTTCGTCTGTTTTATTATATGACAGCCGTGCGCGAAAGGTTCCTGCATTTTAAACGATATTCTACGAAGGCGCTGTTTTAGGATCCTGTCCGAACCCGGGCGAATCAGCAATGCTTCATCAGTTAAAATATACCAGTTCTTCAATCGGATCCGCCATCTCCACATTTTCTGCTTCCAGTACCGGTCCTGTCCCCCGATACAGGGCCATCCGGGCAAATCCGATTTTTGCGCGGACCTTCACCCACTGTCCGGGTTTCAGCTTCGGCGCATAGGCGCTTTTGCATATATAACCGAGAAATGTCGTATCATCCGCACAGCAGGTCATTGCCATACGCCCCGGCAGGAATGTCTTCGAGGGGAAGGAGCGGGGTTTCAGTACCTTGGCCGTGTACTCTACCACCTTCCCTTTGTATTTATCCGGATGTTCCATCATGTCCACATACCAGATCCCATAATCTTCGGGCCGGATCTCGATGACGGGCGCATCCATATCATAGGGAACATCATTTTCAAAAATATTTTCCACTTCGCCCTGTTCATCCTCAAAAATGACCTCCGCCTGTGGGCTCACCACCTTTACGCTCCTGCGGTAGCCAGCCAGCGGCTTTATGTCATTGCATCGGTTGAACAGCACCAGCTCCGATCCCCGGACCATCTCCACAAACAGCGGTTTCAGATTCGTCAGATACATCTGGAATGTGCTGGCATCTACGGTAGTCAGCTTCTGCTCGATCCCCCAGCCGTCGGGGAGCTTCAGCTTTTCAAAATCGCTGACCTTCCACATGCCGTTGTATTCTACCACGACCCGCTCCGGATGATGCTTTTCATCCAGCGCTTTCAAAAATTCCTCCGTCAGCTCTTCCTGGGATTCCACCCGTTCCACAACAATATTGAACTTTTTCAGCCCGGCCGCGCCGTATTCCTCCTCCCCTTCCTCACAGAGGATCAGAAGTGTGGTCCCCGGGATCTGAAAATAGTCCTGCTCCAATGTAAACTTCAAAAACTGGGTCTTTCCGCTGTCCAGAAAACCAGTCATCAGATATACCATTACATCTGGTTGATCCATTTTTTCTTTCCTTTCCGGCCAAACGCCCGTCTTTTACAGTCCGAAAAGCTCCGCCAGCTTTTCTTCGTTCAGCTTCGAGCCAATGACGCAGACGCGTCCCGTATACTCCGCGGATCCGCTTCTGACCTCATGCTCCTCCGGCACCATATCGAAATAGATCCACTCTCCGTCCGCTCCGGCAACCATGCCCTTTGCGCGCAGGATCGTACCATAGATCTCTTCGGATTCCAGAGATTTTAGAATGCTGCTGATTTCTTCCTTCGTATAAGTCCTGACCGTCTCCTTCCCCCAGCTTGTGAATATCTCATCCGCGTGATGGTGGCCGTGGTGATGGTGACCGTGACCATCTTCTCCATGAACCTCATTATGATGATGCTCATGCTCTTCATGGTCTTCCCCGTGATGATGGTGTCCGTGTCCTGCATGATCTTCTTCATGATGGTGATGATGATGGTCATGGCCGCATCCGCATTCTTCCCCATGTTCATGGACTTCCCCGCATTCCGGGCAGCGAATCTCAGAGAGCAGCTCTTCCTCCAGGGACTTGCATCCTTCCATGATCTCCAACAGCTTTTCGCCGGAAAGCTCCGCAATCGGAGTTGTAATGATGGGAGATTTTGCGTTAATCTCCCGGAGGATCTTCACGCTTTCCTCCATCTTCTCCTGCTTTGCTTTGTCGGTCCTGCTCAGGATCACCGCCCCTGCATATTCAATCTGGTTGCTGAAAAATTCACCGAAATTCTTGCTGTAGATCCTGCACTTCGTCACATCGACCATGGTCGTAAAGCTGTTCAGCTTCGCGTCGATCTGCTCCGCCACATCCTGCACGGCCTTGATCACATCAGAGAGCTTTCCCACACCGGACGGTTCGATCAGGATCCTTTCCGGATGATACGTGTCCACAACCTCCTTCAAGGATTTTCCAAAATCTCCTACCAGAGAGCAGCAGATACAACCGGAATTCATCTCCCGGATCTCAATGCCGGAATCCTTCAAAAATCCACCGTCAATCCCGATCTCTCCAAATTCATTTTCAATCAGGACAACCTGCTCTCCTGAGAATGCCTCCTGCAGCATTTTCTTAATGAACGTTGTTTTTCCAGCTCCCAAAAAGCCGGAAATAATATCAATCTTCGTCACGATATCAGCCTCCTGTTATTTCCAGTATCCGTTTCATCCGGATTATCGAAAGCCGAATTCTTTGCCCCGGCCATCCACACTCCGTTTTTTTGATTCTACCTCTCTATTTTACTCTTTTATCTGATTTGTGCAAGTCCTGATTTTTCAAAATGCTACAGGCTGCAGGCCAATCGTTTTACAGCCTGCAGCCTGTACTTAACATCTGCGTCTTTATTCAATGATGATCATTTAAGGAACTGCCGATAAATGACTTATACGGCTGGCTTGTCTCAATCATTCATCTGCACAAGTTCGTCATCGTCAGCTCCTAAGATCCAGCTCGATTGGGCAATGATCCGACCCGTACACCTCTGTCAGGATCTTTGCGTCCGCCAGCTGATCCTTCAGGCTTTCCGACACACAGAAATAGTCGATCCGCCACCCCGCGTTTTTCTCCCGGGCTTTGAACCGATAGGACCACCAGGAATAGATTCCTTCCTGGTCTGGATAAAAGTACCGGAAGGTATCAATAAATCCGGCATCCAGAAGTTCCGTGAACTTCTGCCGCTCCTCGTCCGTAAACCCGGCGTTTTTCCGATTGGTCTTCGGATTTTTCAGGTCGATCTCCTGATGTGCCACATTCATGTCCCCGGTCACAATCACCGGCTTCGTTTCCTCCAGGCGCTTCAAATAACCGCGGAAATCATCCTCCCATTTCATCCGGTAATCCAGACGCTTCAATCCGTCCTGCGAATTGGGCGTATAGACCGTGACGAAATAAAAATCCTCAAACTCACAGGTGATCACACGTCCTTCCTGATCATGCTCTTCCATCCCGATTCCGTAAGCCACGTTCAGAGGCTCTGTTTTCGTAAATACCGCAGTCCCGGAATAGCCTTTTTTTACCGCATAGTTCCAGTACTGGTGATAGCCTGCCAGTTCCAGCTCAAGCTGTCCCGCCTGCAGCTTCGTCTCCTGCAGACAGAGAATATCCGCATCCGCCTGTTTAAAAAAATCCAGGAAACCTTTCTGCATACAGGCTCGGATTCCATTTACATTCCATGAGATCAGTTTCATCATCTGCTGTCATCCTTTCTTGATCATTTTACCTGTCGTATTACAGGTCACACCTTGGCCTGTAACTCTGTAGTATACTTCTTTCAGCGTCAGTCCGCAAGCCGGCGCCAAAAATCCCGCCTGCCAGCGTTCCCCGCCGCGCAAAAGCGCGGCTGTCTCTTTGGCAGTCCGCTTCCCGGTTCCCACCTCCAGAAGCGTCCCGGTCAGGATCCGCACCATATGGTACATAAATCCGTTTCCCTCGTAGACGATCTTTAACTTGCTTCCCTCTTCCTCCATTTGGATATCATAGATCTTTCGAACCGTAGACTGATCCTCGTTCCGGTCTGTAAAGGCGGCGAAATCATACTGTCCGACCAGGCATCCCGCAGCCGCTTTCATCGCCTTGATATCTAGTTTTTCCGGAAAATGAAAACAATATTTTCTGGTAAATACATCCGCCTTTTCCCGCATATCAATATTATATTCATAGCGTTTCCCAACCGCGCTGTAACGGGCATGAAATCCATTTTTCACAAGCTTGGCGCCGGTCACCCGGATATCCCCGGGCAGCATCCGGTTCAGTTCCGCCTGAAATACTTCCTCATCCACTTTTCCCGGCAGGCAGATACTGGCAGTCTGGGCTTCTGCGTGTACGCCCCCATCCGTCCGTCCGGATCCATGGACTTCTACCGAAAACCCTTTGAGGTCACGTATGGTCCGTTCCAGCGTTCCCTGAATCGTCAGCTCCGTGTCCGGCTGTCTCTGCCAGCCCTGATAGCGTGTTCCGTCATATGCAATTGTCAGTTTATAAGTTCTCATACGTCACCTCTGAAAAACACATCCATACGGTTCCCTGCCTTGCAAAAAGCAATCATCAAACACACTCCGGCGGTGTCCGGGCTATGCAGTGAACGCACAGTCCGGAGCCTTCTTTTCATGCTTGCCTACGCCTCATCCAGACTGCACACCTTTCCGTCTTGGAGAAGCAGAACTCTCCCGCACAGCATACTGACCACATCCAGATCGTGGGACACGAACAGATAGCAGATTTTTTCTTTCTCCTGCAGTTCTTTCAGAAGGGCAATGATCTGCGCCTGCACCGTCACATCCAATGCGGAGAGCGGTTCGTCCGCCAGGATGAACTTCGTCCCTGTGATCAGTGCCAGGGCAATACTGACCCGCTGCCTCTGCCCGCCGCTCAGCTCCCGCGGATATCTTCCGTAAAAATCCTCCGGCAGATGGACCCGCTGCAGCATTTCCTCCGCCTCTTTGCGGCGCTCCTGCCTGGTAAATCCGCCTTTTACTCTCAGTGGTTCCTCCAGGATCCAGCCGATGGTTTTCCTCGGGTTCAAGGCACTGAACGGATCCTGAAATACCATCTGGGGGCGCTGCGTATAATGGACAATCTCCCCTTCGTAGTCTTTCAGAAGTCCCAGCACACATTTACAGAGCGTGGATTTTCCACTGCCGCTTTCGCCCACCAGTCCGACGATCTCCCCCTCATATAAGGTAAAGGAGACATCCTCCAGAATCTGTCTTCTTGTTTTTCCCTCTCTATAATAAGCATTTACATGCTTCACTTCCAAAATCTTTTCCGGCAAAGCCCTCACCTGCTTTCTTCCTGCGCCTCAGCAGCTCATAATACCGATTTTCTCTTGTTCTTGCCGGGATAGCCGCGATCAGTTCTCTGGTATATTCGGACTGCGGGTTCTTGAAAGTCTCCGCGCAGTCCCCTTCCTCCACGACCTGGCCGTCCTTCATGACCAGCACGCGGCGGCACAGCGTATTGACCACCCGCAGGTTATGAGAGATGAACAGGATGCTCATTCCATATTTCCGGTTCAACTTTTTCAAAAGCTGCAGAATGCTTTCCTGGGTCCTTACGTCCAGCGCAGTGGTCGGCTCATCTGCGATCAGCAGCTTGGGACGGCATACGATCGCCGCGGCGATCATCACCCTCTGCCGCATTCCCCCGGAAAGCTCGTGAGGATATTTTTTATACAATTGTTCCGGATGTTCCAGCTCCACCTCTTCCAGCGCTCTCAGAGCAAGCTCTCTTTGCTCCCTTCTCTCCATACGGAGCCGACCTCCTCTGTCCCGGCGGCTTCTCCGGGAATGAAGAAGCAGTGCTTCCTCCACCTGCTTCCCGATCCGCATGGTTGGATTCAATGCGGTCATGGGTTCCTGGAAGACCATGCTGATCTCATTTCCCTGGACTCGGCGCATTTCCTTTTCCGACAGTCCGAGCAGATCCGTATCGTCCAGCCAGACCCTTCCTCTGTCCAGAACCGCATGCTTTTTCAAAAGCCCGGCAATGGTCAGCGCGGTCATCGTCTTGCCGGAGCCGGATTCCCCCACGATTCCAAGGATATCCCCGTTCTCCACTGCAAAGGAGACATTTTTTACAACCTCTTCCCGTTCACTTCGGTCTTCAAAATGAATCGACAGATTTTCTACCTTCAGCATTATCTTCCACCTCCAAACTGATCCAGGATCCCTTCTCCTAACAGTCCCACGCCCAATATCAGCAGAACCAGGAACGCACCTGGAAAGATCGCGCACCACGGCCCGCCTGCCAGATAGGTCTGGGATTCGGAGAGCATCCTTCCCAGGCTGGCATCCGGCGGCTGCACTCCAATCCCCAAGTAGCTCATACTGGCCTCCGCAAGCACCGCATTGTTGAATCCGATCGCAAGGGCGGACAAAAGCGCCGGCAGGATGTTGGGCAGCATGTGTACAAACAGAATCCGCGGTGTGGAAACGCCGATCAGCCTTGTGCTGGTCACATAATCCGCCTCCCGCAGCCGTAAAAATTCTCCCCGGACGATCCTTGCGAAGCTGGGGATAAACGCGATCCCAAGGGCCAGCATCACTTTATAGGTGCCCGGTCCCAGCAGGGTAATGATGACAAGTGCCAGCAGGACGCTCGGAAAGGCGGCTACTGCGTCATTGACCCGCATCAGCCCTTCATCCAGCCAGCCTCCGAAATATCCGGTGAAAGCCCCCACAAGAATGCCGGCGATTCCCCCCATCAAAATCGTTCCCAGGGCAATGAGCAGCGTACTCCCTGCCCCTGACAGCACACGGCTCAGGATATCCCGGCCGAACTGATCCGTACCGAAAATGTGCAAAAGGCTGGGCGGCTGGAGCTTTAAAGAACCCTGCATGGCCTCCGGATCATAAGGGGTCCAGACGAATCCCAGCAGGATCAAAGCCAGCATGAAAACCGTGATCACTGCACCAAGTATGAAATTACAGGAGGTTATCTTTCGTTTCATGTTTTGCCCACTCCTTTCCCGCTCACACCTCAATCCGTTTGTCCAGTCTATGATACAGCAAGTCCACCAGCGTATTCATTACCAGTGTCACCACCGCGATCAGTACGATGATCGCCTCCACCACCGGATAGTCCCGTTTGGAGATCGAACCGATCAGCGTCCTGCCAATCCCCGGAATCCCGAAGACATGCTCCACAACGATACTGTTTGCGATCATATCGGCAACCGCCATCCCCAGAAATGTGACCACCGGGACGATCCCGTTCCGGAATGCATGGCACAGCAGAACCCTCCACGGGCTGTTGCCCCGGCTGTAGGCAGTCCGCACATAATCCTGGTGCATTTCCGCAATCAGAGAGTTCCGAAGCATTTTCGTTGTCATAGCGGCCCTGGGAAGAGCGATCGCCAGAGACGGAAGGATCAGATAACTAAGAAACCCGGACATGCTCTCCGTATAAGACACATATCCTCCCGGAGTAAACCAGCGGAATACCAGTCCGAAGATCACGGTGAATATGATCCCGATGAAAAACGGCGGGATCGACATAGTCACCTGATTGAGGATCAAAAACATCCGGTCAAAAAAATGGTTCTCATACCGGACACTTAGAATACTCACCGGAACCGACAAAAGCAGCGTAAAGCAAAATGCAAGAACCGTCATGGCAACCGTGATAGGAAGTTTATCCCCGATCATCTCCCGGACCGAGATCTGATAAAAGTAGGAAATGCCCATATCCCCTGTCAGGAAATCCTTTCCCCACTGTACATAGCGCTCCGTCAGGGGGCGGTTGAGCCCCATTTCCTCACGCAGTGCCTGCACTTTGCTTTCCGTTGCTTCCGTGCCCAGGATGGTCCTGGCCGGATCCCCCGGGATCACTTCAAACGCAAAGAAGGCAAGTATGCTGACAATTAATAATGTGATTATAAGACCAATAATTTTTTTGATAATATATTTCATACCTGCCTCCTGTTGTTTTTTCTATACACCATTTTCATACAGACACCACTGTGCCTGTATCTGTTTAATCCTTTCGGAAATGTACAGAATATGCATCCTACTCTACCGCATAAACAGTAGACATATCCTGTACATACAGCGGATAGAACTTATATCCGTCGAACCGGTCGCTGATCGCGACCATATTTGCCAGATCCTGGATATATACGTTTGCCGCGCGCTCGGTCAGGATTCCTTCCGCCTCTTTATACAGCTTTACCTTCTCCTCTTCATCTGTGGTCGCGATCGCTTCCTGGAAGACCCTGTCATATTCCTCATCGCTGAACTTGATGAAATTCCCGTGGCCATCTGTCGTAAAGCGTTCCAGCATTGCCCGGGCGGACAGATTGGAAGCGTCCACTCCGACCACTGTAGATTCAAATTCGCTGTTGGCATAGACATCCTCCAGCCATGCTTCCCACTCTACCGGCTTGATGGTCGCATTGACGCCGATATTTTTCAGCTGCTCCACGATCACCTGTGCCGTGTCCACATGGGGCTTGTCCGCCGCGCTGACCGTGATCTCCAGATCAAATCCGTCGGCATATCCTGCTTCCTTCAGAAGATCCTTTGCCTTCTCATAGTCTTGCTCATAGTAAGTGGAATATTCCTCGTCAAAATACTTTTTCAGCCCCGGATACATGCTGGTTCCGATCCGCACGCCTTTTCCGTCCGCGATCATATCCATGATCTCCTGGGGATCAATGGCATAGCAGAGCGCCTGCCGTACTTTCTCGTTATTCAGCGGTTCCACGGAATTGTTCAGATACAATGCCTGCACCAGGTTCATGGTTCCTTCTTCCACATGGAAGCCTTCTGTCAGCTCCGCCGCCTGACTTGTCGTCAGTCGCATGGCCATATCGATCGAACCGCCTTTTAAGTTGGTCACCAGCATATCAGCATCCGCTACTACCCGAAATTCCACCTCATCCAGATGCGCCTTCTCACCCCAGTAATCCTCATTTTTCACAATGATCACATTTTCCTGAGGATTCCTGGAATCGTACTTGAAGGGGCCGGTCCCGATGGGATCCGTCTCCAACTCTTCATAATCCTTCGGCACGATGGCGGTGGTCATGTACGCCAAAAATTCCGTATTGGCCTCTGACAAATGGATCTCTACCGTCTTCTCATCCGGGATCTCCACACTCTCTACAATAGAATACGCCGATACCAATGGATCCCCATTTGACGTATCGGCGCATTTATCAATTGAATATTTAACATCCTCAGCAGTCACAGTGTTCCCATTGTGAAACTTCACGCCTTCGCGGAGTGTAAATGTATACACCTTCGCGTCCTCGGAAATCTCGTAGGATTCTGCGAGTGCTTCGATCAAATTACCATCACTGTCCGGCTTTACCAGACCTTCGTAAATGTTAAATAAAACCTCTTTTGTTCCTGCCGATACTGCTCTGTGTGGGTCAAGACTGTCGAGATCCTGGGAAATACCAACCTTGATACTTCCACCCTCGACCGGGTTTTTACTCTTCGGAAGCTCATTCTCCGTTGTAGACTCGGGCTCCTTCTTGTCACCTGAGCATCCGCTCAGTGCAACAGATACTGCCATCGTAAGCATCAAAAGAATACTTGTGATTCTTCTTTTCATGTTTTGTCTCCTTCTTCAAATAACCTCCATTATTAAATTGTCAATTTTATTTTAAAGTAAGAAACGCGGTTTGGCAAGTTTTTATTTGGGTACAATTTTATCTCCATATTTTCCGCAATGCAAAAACCCACCATTCCCTTGTTTCAGTTTCCCTTCATCCGATAATTTACTGAATTCATTTTCTATCCTGCTGATTATATCAACAGTTATACTCAACCGATGATGTCCGGGCAAAATCCGTTTTATACTTAGATATGGTACATCTTTAATAATTACAACTGTATCCAGCGTCAGAGATGGACAATTTTTCATGAAATTGGTCATATTTATCTTGAACATTTTGAAGGTGATTTTATGACATATAAGGAAAAAGAGGCAGAAGCCCTTTTTTGCTAAATACAGTATTGCGCCTCCACCATTAATTAATATTACAAATTGTAAATCCCCTTCGGATATTACTGACAATTTTTACGTTTGTCCGCACCCTCTCTTGCCATTATGCACAATTTTCCCCTCTCATTTCACAGCACTTTTCACATATTTTTCAAAACATCTTGACATCAATCATAAGCCGCCTTATAATGACACCTAGAAATTAGCTTGTATAAGTTCATGATCGGATGAGCGTGTCTACCAACTGCCGTAACAGTTGACTACAAGTCTTTGGGATACCCGAAGATTTTTAGTTGATTGTTACGGCAGTTTTTATGTTTCCATAAATTTGGCTGCCGACATGGGAAACGAAACCTGACACGTCTGTCATATGCATATTCCTTTGCGCGCGGGATAGTGCAATTTCTGTTTTCATCCGACGCATATCAGTCCGATATTTTCGCAGATACACGCCATTCCATTCATGAGTCTTATCTGATCGGTATACTGACATACCGACGCAATTTCACACAGCAAAATTTAAACACGATTTATTTCAGTAAAAGTCCCCGCAGCAAGTTTCGAGGGAATAAATTTGGAGGAAAATCATGAGCAGTTTATTGATTAAAAATGCTTCTGCCATTGTAACCTGTGATAAAAATGATGCCGTATTAGAGGATTCCCATATCCTGATTGAGGACGGCGTCATTACATACATGGGCTGTGAGCCTAAGTCAGCGGACGAGACCATCGACGCTGCCGGCTGTATCGTCTATCCCGGATTGATCAACACGCACCATCACCTTTACCAGACGTTCAGCCGGAATCTGCCCCAGGTGCAGAATATGGAGCTGTTTGACTGGCTGACCACGCTCTACGAGATCTGGAAAAACCTGGACGGCGACATCATTTACCAAAGCTCCATAACCGGGATGGGCGAATTGTTAAAGACAGGCTGTACCACCTGCTTTGACCATCATTACGTCTTTCCCGGCGGCAATTCCGGGACGCTTCTGGAATCCCAGTTTGCCGCGGCACGGGAGCTGGGCATCCGGTTCTACGCATCCAGGGGAAGCATGGACCTGAGCAAAAAGGACGGAGGACTGCCGCCGGACAGCGTGGTTCAGACCGTGGATGAGATCTTAAAGGATTCCCGCAATGCGGTAGAAACATACCACGATCCGGCGCCGTTTTCCATGGAAATGGTGGCGCTGGCTCCCTGTTCCCCGTTCAGCGCCAGTGAAGATCTCTACCGTCAGTCCGCGATCCTGGCAAGGGAGCTGGGCGTGCGCCTGCATACGCATCTGTGCGAGACCATAGATGAGGAAAATTATGTACTTGGGAAATACGGAAAACGTCCGCTGTCCTATATGGCGGATATGAATTGGGTCGGAGACGACGTCTGGTACGCACACGGAATCCACTTTAATGATGAGGAGCTGGCGCTGCTGGCAAAAACCGGAACCGGTGTCGCGCACTGCCCCATCTCCAACATGAAGCTGTCCTCCGGCATCTGCCGGATCCCGGATATGCTGAGGCTGGGTGTTCCGGTTGGCCTGGCAGTGGACGGAAGCGCAAGCAACGACGGCTCCAATCTCCTGGAGGAACTGCGCACGGCATTCCTGCTGCACCGTCTTCATTCCAGCAAGCTGGCTCCCAGCGGATATGACGTGCTGAAAATAGCCACCAACGGCAGCGCAAAGGTGCTGGGCCGTGAGGACATCGGATCTCTGGAAACGGGAAAAGCAGGAGATCTGTTCCTGATCCGCAGAAACCGTCTGGAGCTGGTCGGCGCCGACCTGGATGTAAAGTCCATGCTCGGTACTGTCGGCATAAAGGGCGCAGTGGACTGTACCGTCGTAAATGGCCGGATTGTGGTGAAAAACGGGGAACTTGTAGGGATTGATGAGGAAAAAGAGATCCGCATCGGCCGAAAGCTGGTCAATGCTTACCTGAATGGGATCTGATCAAACGGTGTTACTATGAACAGCCAGGTAAAAATCAACAGGCAGATTCGCCAGGTACAGCTTGTGAGAAGCTGTTTGATGATTTTTACAGAGGAGGATATAAATTATGAGTGAAATCCAAGAGACGAAAAACAAAAAAGAAAGAGACCGTGAAATGGTCTACCAGCTTGACGGAAGACCAGGGCTTGCCACAGCAGTTCCGCTGGGCCTGCAGCATGTACTTGCCATGTTTACATCCAACCTGGCCCCCATCCTGATCATTGCCGGGGTCTGCAGCTTATCCGGCGCCGATACGGTCATCATGGTGCAGTGCGCCATGTTCGTATCCGGCCTGACCACATTTATCCAGTTATACCCATTGAAACTTGGAAAGAATTATCAGGTGGGAGCAAAGCTTCCCATCGTAATGGGGACCTCGTTTACCTTCGTCCCCACCGCCTCCGCCATCGGGGCAGCAGGAGGGATCGGAGCTGTCCTGGGCGGCTGCATGGCGGGAAGCCTGGTAGAAGTATTTATGGGCTTCTTCTACAAATATATCCGCCGCTTTTTCCCGCCCCTGGTCGTAGGCTGTACCCTGGTCACCATCGGGGTCAACCTGCTGGGGATCGGCGTGGATTATTTTGCAGGCGGGGCAGGCGCCGCTGATTACGGCTCCCTGCAGAATCTCGGCGTGGCGTTCTTCGTGCTGGCCATTGTCATCCTGCTCCAGCGCTTTGGAAAGGGACTGGCCAAAAATTCCGCAATCCTGATCGGGCTGGTGGCAGGCTATGTTCTTGCCGCAGTTTTGGGGATGGTCGATACATCACCCATTGCGGATGCCAAATGGTTCGGCCTGCCGCTTCCGTTCCAGTTCCATCTGGAATTCCAGCTTCCGGCGATCCTCAGCTTCGCGGCGTTGTTTGTAACCTCCGGACTGGAAACCATCGGAAATACTTCCGGAATCACGATTGCGGGATTTGACCGGGAGGCAACGGAAAAAGAAACCTCCGGCGCCATCCTCGCGGATGCCCTCGGCTCTACAACCGCCGCCATCTTCAATGCGCTGCCGAACACTGCCTTCGGACAGAACGCAGGAATCGTTTCCATGACAAAGGTGGTCAACAGATGGTGCATTGCAACCGGTGCGTTTATCCTGATGATATCCGGGTTTTTCCCGAAGCTGGGCGCTCTGTTTTCAGCCATCCCCAACGCGGTGCTCGGCGGAGCGATCATTACCGTATTCGGCATGATCCTGATCAACGGGATCAAGATGATCTCCAAAGCAGGCTTCAGCGAGAGAAATATTCTCGTGATGGGACTGACTTTCGCATTCGGCATGGGCGTACCCGGACACCCGGAGGCTGTCGCACAGCTTCCGTCGGCACTGCAGTTCATCTTTAATGATCCTGTTACGGCAACCTGTATTATCGCGATCCTGGCAAATATCCTGTTCCCGCTTAAGGATGAGAGTGATATTGCGAAGGCTAAGGAAGCGATGCTTGGATAAATCCGACATGGGCGGGCCTGGCCTGGGCAGATCGGATTGGAACGTTTGTCCAAATGCATGGAACCTGCGGTTGTCGGTTTCTTTGCAGGCAATTGTGTAAAAAAGCAGCACATCCCCTCTGTAAATCCAGAAGAGACGTGCTGTTTTTTTCGTATTTCCAGTCAGGAGCTGCCGCAAACGAATGCTATACAAATAGCACAGGATAAATTTGTAGATGATTTTGCGACAGTTCCATCAATTCACTGGGCATCGTCGAGACTTTTTGACCTGTGCAACCGGAGCAATAGGCAAGCCAAGATGTGTCAGTTATTTTTCTACAACTCCTTACTTTACCGGAAGAAATTCAGAATGATACGCCCCGGCCGCGATCATCCCGGCCAGTGCTGCCCCATATGCCGCTTCTTCCTTTTGCTCTGCCAGCTCCAGCCGCATGGAAAATCGTTCGGCCATGATCTCCTGCAAATGCCGGTTCCTGCGCAGCCCGTTTCCCGAAGCGATCATCGTCTTTTTTTCTCCGGCGATCCCCTTTTCCATTTTCAGGTACATCTGATACAGTTCATCGGCCATTCCCTCCAGGACGCCTCTTGTCAGGGCGCCGGGCGTAAAATTATCCGTTCCGATATTTCCAATGCTTCCCTTAAGCTCCGGGCAGTCTCTCGTCCCGGAAAAACGGGTATCTACGTTTAACCTTTCCTGCCCTTCCTCTTCTGTCTCCAGCAGATGCTCCATCATGCGGTAGGGATCCACATCCTCCGCGCCCATTGCCTTTCCTGTCTGTCTGAAAAAATCTGCCAGAAGCGCATAGGCTCTGCCGCCGCAAAGGGAGGAGCCGCAAAGGATACAGCTGTCCTTGATAAACGGCCTTGTTTCCACCCCTTCTGCCGCAAAGTATTTCTCGGAGTAAACAGATACCTGGCCGCCGGTTCCCATGTTCACCAGAATAGAGTTCCGGACATTTTTCACAGAGCCAAGGAAACTTGCCTGATTGTCGCCTGTCGCGACGCAGACCGGAATTTCCCGGCAGTTCCCCAAAATCCAAAATTCATCCGTCACTTCAGGAAGCATTCCGCAATCCAGATGCAGATTGTCAAAGACCTCTTTTTGAAAGCGGCATTTCCGGACATCATAAAGCCCAAGCCCCGCCGCATTTCCTGCGTGGAGCAGCGGGCTATTTCTCTCTGTCAGCACCATTCCCAGATAATCCGCGATCGTGCACAGGCTGACCGCCGTCTCAGGCACCAGCCCTGCCATACTGTTGTAGATATGGGTTGCCATCCCGTAACCGGTATATAGCTTAACACCATATGTCTCTTCCAGCATCCCGCAGACACTTCTGCCGGCCCCGCATGGTATATTTCCTCTTCCATCCTGCCAGGTATATAAAGGGCTGACATGCCGGCCTTCCTGATCCGTATAGACGATTCCGTGCATCTGTCCCGTCAGTCCGATCACTCCGATATCTGGATATTCTTTCAGGATATCCTCCAGCAGTTCTTCGGACTTTCTCAGGATCACCGCCGGGTCCTGAAGCTTTTCCCAGGGATTTTCGGTTTCTATAAAGCTGCCGTTGCTGATCGTAAAGGATTTTTCCACCCTTCTTGAATCGCTCTCCGCAACGACCGCGCTGATCGTTGTGGTCCCGATGTCAATTCCTATCGCTCTCATGATGTACCTCCGTTTTTCCGAGCGCGCACTCCCGAATCAGGAAGCACACCTTACCTTGCATTTCTTTTTCCAGCAGGCGATTCCATATTTGATAACCGTATCCATGCCGTCTTCTATCAGCTTTGCGGCATATTCCTTTTTTTCAATCTGTCTCAGGGCCTCTTCACAGCCCGCCTCCAGGTCTCCATTATCCGAATACTTGATCTCGATCACGATCCCTGTCTCTTTTTCTCCTCCTGCCTCCACCAGTATATCGCTGTATCCTATCCCGGATTCTGCGTTAGAGCTGATTTCCCACTCTCCTCGGTAGCTTAATAAACCTAAAAGTATGCCGTGATAAAAATTTTCTTTTTTTTCCTTTTGTACTGCTGTATCCCGAATGCTGATCGTTTTCTTCAGATAAATATTAAACTGCTTCTCTATGGTGTCTGGATCCGCTTTGACAAACGCATCGCAAAATGCGTCTAATTTCATTTTATCTTTTCGTGTCTCATCATGAAACCAGTCCTGTATCTGTTCAATAAATATTTTTCGTATTTCCTGATTCGGTATGACCAATTGGTATATGCCTTCTTTTGCTTTTCCGCATTTCGTCAGATACCCGGCAGTAAAAAGTATGCTCCAAACATGATCCACACTTCTGTACAGATCACGATATGTCAGTTCCTGTCTGATCTTTTTTCCTATGCTTTCCCCGCAGATCAGCTGCTCAATTTCCCTGCGGGTATTCTGACCAGCCATCTGCAGGAATTTTCGGATAATTTCATTGCCGCTTGTATTCATCCAGAAAGCCTGCGGTTCTGCGTCCGGTTCGGACATCAGCAGATCAACATAATTAATCACATCCCATGGACAGTATACATCTGCATTTCCAATACTATAACCATCATACCATTCTTTCACTTTCCGGTATGCATCCTCTACCCCATAGAATTTAAGAATCGCTCTCACTTCCTGATCTGTGAAGCCAAAGTATTCATGGAACCGGACATTTGTAACCGAGAATACTTTAAAATTATTCAAGCCTGTAAAAATACTTTCTTTTGCAATCCGCAGACATCCTGTTAATATGGCAAACTTAAGGCTTTCATTTCCTTTCAATGCCCGGCTGAACATATTTCGTATCAAGCTGACCATCTCATCATAATAGCCTCCCTGATCCGATTTATCCAGCGGAACATCATACTCATCAATCAGCAGGATCACTTTTTGTCCATAATGCTTACAAAGAAGCCGGGACAGAATCCAAAGGCTGCTCCTGAGCACTTCCTCGGACATGATAAATCCCTGCTGCCCCTTCGGATCAATCTTGATCAACTGCGCATACTGCTTTTTTTCCTCTTCCGTAAGCCGGCTGCTCTCCATCAGAAATGAAAATCTAAGCGCCTCATTTCCAACCACAGAACACAATGCGTCTTTTGCACCTTCATAATCTCTGGCTTCCGTATCCTTCAAAGTAACGGCAATGACCGGGAACTTTCCCATAAACTTCTGGCACAGCTCTGATTCTTTCGCAATCTCCAATCCGTCAAAAAGCGTACTGTCGCATCCATACTCAAAGAATGCTTTCAACATATTCATATTCAGCGTTTTTCCGAATCTCCTTGGGCGGGTGAACAGATTCACTTCCCCCCAATGATTCAATAACTCTGTTATCAATCCAGTTTTATCCACGTAGTAAAAATTTTCTGTCCGAAGTTTTTCAAAATTATCAATACCGACCGGCAGCTTTTTCATATCTTCTCCTGTTCCATTGTAGTCATACTTATGAAATGTCTCCATACAGTTTCTTAGCTTAAACAGTATTTTAGCATTATCAATTCAGCTGTGCAATGAAATTATTGATTTTATCTTGTCCGAAACATCAGGCAGGTTACAGGTCACACCTTGACCAGGCGTGCCCTGTAACTCAGGCAGTCTTTCTATATGACCTGCCTGATGTTTTGAGTCTGCTATTTTTTAATCCCAGATAATGAACTTCATAAATCTTTTTGCCGCATTGAACACTTTTGCGGACAAATATGCCTTTGCAAGTTTTTTCTTGGAATAGCACCAGACCGGATTTTCTTTTGTTTTATCTGTCAGGAATCTGGTAAAGAACTGTTCCCAACTGGCATATTCACTACTTCCGATATATTCTTCCGGCTGCTGAAGGATTGATATACTATTGATTTGCCGAAGCACATTCTATATGTTTTCATTCAGCATCAATAATAATGTTTTCACGCCCCCTGATAACCGCTCAGGCGGAATTTGTCCCAGAACCGGGCTGTTGATACATTCTCCGCTCAAAACTTCTGAATCGTCAATATCCCGTATCATCTCTTTTGCAAGTTCGGAATCAAACCACTCCGGCTCATACGTATTATTAAAATAAACGCTTGTATTATAAGCATAGTATTCAGCCGGGATGTGACACGGAACCACTACGCTTCGATCGTAACCTCCCCAAATGCTTTCAAAAACTGCTTCCTCCCATACCCCGCGAACTCTACTTCCACCATCATCTCATCTTCCGACACCAGGATTCCCTCCCCATACTTCGGGTGTCTTGCATGCTTCACGGCTGTTTTCTTCTCTTCCTCCTGCTCTCTTTTTTCCCGGATCTGTTCCTGAACCTCCCGGCGGAGCCGCTGCAGATTACTCCTCTTCTCCCCCTCACCGCGCAACTCCTCCCACTCCAGGAGGTGAGGCGGGAGCATCCGCAGATACCGGCTGTATTCCCCGGAAACCCTGGGCTCTCCCGGGTTGGTATAGTAGGACAGTTCCAGTTCATCCTTCGCCCGGGTCATCCCCACGAAGAACAGTCTCCGCTCCTCTTCCTCCTGCTCCATACTCTGGCTGTGAAGCGGGATCAGCCCCTGGTTCATCCCGATCAGGAATACAGTCTCAAATTCCAGCCCTTTTGATGCATGCAACGTCATCAGCTTCACAGTATCTCTGAGAAAAGTAGCATTCCCGATTTCATCATGATTTCCTGTAAAATCACTCTCTTCCGTTTCTCCATCCCCGCTCAGCAGATTCACCCCATACAGCGCCGACCGATTCACAAATTCCCTGGTTCCATCAATCAGTCCGCAGTCTTTTTCTCTGCAATATCGGCAGATTTTTTCCAGAAGCTTTAACACCAGCTTTTCATCCTCGTAATAGGAAGATGCCGTCGGATGTAGCGCTTCCTTCAATCCAAAATACGCAAATACCTCCGCTGCCCCGGGAACTGTTTCGCTTTTCTTCCATTCTTCCTGCTCCTGAAACTCCATCATCCTCCGGTACAGCAGAACACTGTCCCGTTTTTGTTCCTGAATGATCTTCTTCGCTTTCGCCCGGGTACACTTTTCCCCGTACTGCGGATCGGCAAGCACATCCATCCCCACCTGCCCATCCGCAGGATTGACAGAAAACCGCAGCACCCTGATCAGCCAGTCCAGTACCGGAATATCCCTGACAGTCTTCCGTACAGATACTTCATAGGGGATCTGCTGCCTCTCAAATACCTTTTCCAAAATCTCCGACTGTTTCTGCAACCGGTAAAATACCGCGATCTCACCGTATGCCCTGCCGCTGTCATGAAGCGCGCAGATCCGCTCCGCCAGGTATTCCGCCTCCTGAAATGGATCATAGTGGTTCTTTACAATGATCTTTTCCCCTGTCTCCCGGCTGCTCTGGATTCCTGTGCCGGACTGCAGGAATCGGTTTGCCGCTTCCAGGATGGATGCGCTGGAACGGTAATTGACAGGAAGGGACAGCTCCTTTGCCTGAAAACGATGTTTCAGAAGATAGAACATATTCTCCCCCGTTCCCCGCCAGCTATAGATCACCTGATTCGGATCGCCCACCGCAAACAGTCTGGTATCTTTCTCTTTCAGGGCTTCCAGAAATTCAATCTGCAGCGCATCGCTGTCCTGTACTTCATCCACGATGATCCATTGCGGATGCCAAAGCGATGCCGGCTTTTCCCCATATTCCCCCGGCAATTCCTTTGTCCGTCCTTCCCTGGTATATGACATTTCCTTTTCTGATACAGGATTCCCCGTTCTCCCGGCCAGCAGCAATTTTGTGCACACCCGCAGCAAATCGGAAAAAGACATTTTATTCTGCTGCTTCTTTTCCGCTTCCAGCAGCGGATACAGCAAAAACAGATCGTCCTTATATCTGCTGCTTTCCTTGCCCCGCAGATATCCCTGATACTCCTGCTCCAGACGTTTTTTCAATCGGTTCTTGTACTTCACCTTCAGCTTTTGCGCCGCGATCACCTCCGCCGCCAGATCCGCCTCTTCATCCGGACTGATCACCGTGAACTCCCGGTTCCATCCCATCTGCTCCACGGGAAGCTGATTTTTCAGCAAATGCAGCGCCACACTGTGAAATGTACCGAATCCCCGCACCTGCTCCCCGGACAGGCCGTTTTCCTTTTTTCTCAGCCTGCCGATGATCTCATCCGCCGCCTTATTGGTAAACGTCAGAACAACCATCTCTTCTAACGGAACCGATCTTTCATAATGCAGATACAGGATTTTCGCGATCAGCACCGTGGTCTTCCCGCTGCCCACATTGGCATTCACAACACAAGACGGCGACTCGTCCAGCACCGCTTCCATCTGATATGGATTCAGATGCTTCCACTCTTCTTTAAAATCTGTCTTCATCAATTCTCGATTCTTTCTTTTTTTCTACATCAACAAGTAAGAAATCTTCCCTGCCTGCGTTCATACCAATCCCCGGCACAAACAATCATATTTTCATATAATGTCTCTGCAGCTTTTCCTTTCGCTTTTTGTTCTCTTCTGTATTCTCCTCCGCAGTCACTTCCACCTTCATATCAGTTGGACACTGTGCATGCCTGCGCAGTATGCTTTCTATCTCCTGCATATTTTCTGATTCCTGCAACCATGTTTTATAGAATGCGTTCTCAACCGTCAACACCAGGCAATGCCCGGACACTTCCACACGTTTTACGGTCTGCAGGAAGGCCGCGCTGTCTTCTCCATTTTGCGCCGCATTTTCGCAAAGCTCTGCCCATTGTTCCGGCAATTTTGAAAATGCATATTCTTTTCGAACGATCGGCCGCTCCTTCTCCACATATTTCCCGCCGTACTGAGGCGGTTCGCTCTTTTCTTTCAGATTTTTCAGCCCCCACAGTACCATGTTCTTATCCAGGCTGTAATCCCCCACGCAGGCAGGACAGCCATTTTCACAGGCGCACCCGCTGACCATGCGGATGGCATTGTCAATGATCTGCGGCACCAGATCATAAATTTTTTCCGAATACCCCAGGCCGCCCTCATACCTGTCATAGATATACAGCGCAGCCTGCTGCCCGAACGCATTCGGCTCCTGAGAATGCGCCGGGCCGGACTGATATCCCTCCTCAGATTTTGTATTCAGAGGCATGATCTCATTGTCCAGGCTCACTGCTTCTTTCGGCGCACCTTTATTTCCGGCATCTCCGGAGTCCTCCCGGAGCACCACGCCGCCGGAGATCACCGCGTCAATGTCCTCCCGTGCCGTCATTGTAACCATCATAGCCGCATTCTTTATGGCATGGGAAATGCCTTCGAAATGGTCATTCAGCACCAGCTCCCCAGCCGCATTCGGCAGCAGCAGGCTATGGTACACTTCGATCACATTCTGAGGAATCTCCATCCAGGTACTCTCGGTATCATAATCCTTCTGCAGGACCTCCGGAAGTTGCACATATCCCAGGTTCTGATGATTATGGAACTGCAGCTTCTTGAACATGTAGATCATTTCATTGATATTGATGTCCCCAAAATGTACCCGCATCCGCCCAAACTCCGTCTCTTCGAATACCTGCAGGATCTTCGTATCCATTTCCCCGGCCGGAACCGTATAGTAATTTCCGGAAAATGGGACGGCTGCGGCAGTCCGGCTGACCAGATCCAGCGTCAGCACCTCGTAAAGCGCTCCCTCATGCATATAGACCGCCCCCGGATGCAGTTCGTGATAGGCCTGGGATTCGTCCATTTCCGTGATCACTCTTGAACCGGATGGCTCTCGTATCTGCTGTCCGGATTCCCCGCTTTCATCCAGGATCAGCTTAAACCGCGTCTGATCCATATTCCGCAGGCTGTAATCCCCTGCCGGAAATGCCGGTCCGGCCCAGGCGAAGCGTCCGGAAATCGATTTTACCTCTTCCGCGTTCAGCAGCACCGGAAGGATCTCCCCCAGATCCGGAAACAGTCCGATATCATCCATCGTCAGCGGCATTTCCGCCGCAGCCGCACGGACATGGGACAGCTCGATCAGCAGATTGTTCGGATCCACAATGGCATTTTCGCTCTGCATGGAAAAGAGCCATTCCGGATCGACCGCAATGTACTGGTCAAAGGGCTGGTTCGCAAGGATCAGATAGTTGACACATTTTTCCCCGTTTCTCCCGGCCCGCCCGGTCTGCTGCCAGAAGGAAGCCCGGGTTCCCGGATAGCCGGCAAGCACCGTGGAATCCAACTTCCCAATGTCGATACCCAACTCCAGCGCATTGGTCGAGACCAGTCCGGACAACTCCCCTTCCAGCATCTTCCGCTCGATTTCCTTTCGTTCCAGCGGCGTATATCCGCCCCGGTAGCCCGCAATCCGGCTGCTTCCTTCGTTCCCCAAAAATTCAGCCATATCCAGCTTGTCCCTGGTTTCCTTTAAAATGACCTCCACATTTCTCCGTGATCTCGCAAACGCAATGAAATTCCGCTCGTTTTCCACCAACCGGCAGACCACCTCCGACGCAATGGACGAAGCCGACTTTCTCCCGTATATCTTGTCATGGGAGCCCTTGATCAGGGGAGGCTGAATGATCCGGTATTCCTTTTCCGGAGCCGGAGAACCATCCTGATCGATCAGCGCAAACGAGGCCCCGCAGATCAGTTCCGCCAGCTCCACCGGATTTGCAATGGTAGCCGAGCTGCACAGAAACTGCGGCGCGGACTGATAATAATTGCAGATCCGTTTCATACGGCGGAAGAGATTGGTCAAGTGTGCGCCGAAGGCCCCCCGGTAGCTGTGCAGTTCATCGATCACTATGTATTTCAGATTGGAAAAAATAAAATCGAATCCGTATTTGCTGTGGTTCGGAAGAAACGCAGAGTTCAGCATTTCCGGATTGGTCAGGATGATATTGGCGCTTTTGCGGATCTGGCTGCGCTCTGCCGGCGCGGTGTCTCCGTCGTATACCCCTGCCGAGATCCGCCCCGGGCCGAAGTATTCCAGGATCGGCTGTATCGCCCGGTACTGGTCACTGGCAAGCGCCTTGGTGGGATAGATAAACACCGCTCTTGTCAGCGGGTTTTCCAGGATCCGCTGCAGAACCGGCAGGAGGAAGCTGAGTGTCTTTCCGCTGGCGGTTGAGGTTGTGATGACCGCGTTTGCGCCGCCCATAGCTGTCTCATACATCTCCGCCTGGTGGATATAGAGCCGGGGGATGCCGCGTGTATTCAGATATTCCCGAATCTCCCTGCACAGAGAATCCGGAAAATCCGCATAAGCGGCAGATTTTTCCGGGATGATCTTTCTGTAGATTGTCAGGTTGTCCATCGCTGTTCCTCCCCTTATTCTCGCCCAACGTCATTTTACAATTCCCTGTTCTACCGGTGCAATCGGATATTTCCCATAGTCTTTATCCTTATTCCATTCTTCTATGGAAACAACATCCAGCTTTTCTATCAGCTTTCTGCCATTTCCTATCTTCTCCTGGAGGGCAAACGGCAATTCCAGCTTCAACCTGTTACGCAGCCTTTTACGCATTGTTACATCTCCATTTGGAAATTCCAGAATATAAACATACGATACCGGCTTTGTCTTATCCAACAGCCTCAAATAATGCAGCGAATCATAAAATTTCCGTATGGCAACAGAAACCTTTTTATCCTCCATTGGATTAAATGCTCCCGGATTCACCGCTCCCGAAATATTCGCATTTTTATATTCTACTAAAAGAATCTCTGTGCTGTTTTCAATCACAAAATCCACATCATTGATATGTAAACCTGCTTCATAATAATCTCCGTGCATCTGATCGGAAGCCCATACAGCATCGGTACAGTCAATGCCGTATACGCCATTCTCTTCCACAAATATTTTCGACATAATATCCTCACTGTTCATACACTTCATCCAGAAGCTTATTGTCGGCAATCATAATATGATTCGGTCCCAGTTCTTCCATTCTATATGCTGATCTGCTGTATATCTCATTGCCATATTTTTCCTGCTCAAGGTATAATTTCTGCAGTGCACCGGGCAATTCCGAACTTCCTCTATACAGATTATGGAACATAACCTGTTCTTTTTCCGTGCGCCGGATTTCCAAATATTTTGCAAAATTGTAATTATGCGTTGCCGCAAAAATCTGAACTCCATTCTTCTGTAATTCCAATAATATTTCAGCAACAAGCGGGTACAATTCCGGATTCAGATTTGCCTCCGGTTCGTCCCACAGAAGAACTGTACCGCTTTCCAACAGGCCGTTCCGGATCAGCTTCCATAATAGGCCTAGTTTCCGCAGTCCCTCTGCTTCAAGAGAAAAATCAATCTTTCGCCCATCCTTTTTTACCACATAGAAGGAATCCTCTTCCAGAATCACCGTACCGTCAATCGCATCACTTATTTTATTCAGGATGCCGCTCATAGCAGCCGGAATTTCTCGTGTTTCCGGCAGCGATGCATTTACAATAATGTCAACCTGTGTACCGTCAAAGGGCATACTGTATTTTTGATTCATAGCCAGAAAGCCTTTGGAATGGGAAAGCATTTCCGTTGTCGGGATAAATACGGATTGGATATTGAGTCCCAGCCATTCGTCATAATGGAAAATCCCGTTATGAGAAAGGCTGTCCTCAAAACTGTGCTCTCCGTCAGAAATCTTATAATAACAAAAATCTTCCTTATTCGTCGTGTTCTTTAACGCTTCGTTATCTTTCAGTTTATCTGAGAAAAAATGCAGCAAACGATTTGTCTTTCTTTCATCCGTCTGTTCATTGGACCATTGGGTGGCTGCATAGATCATCTTAAGCAATGTGGTCTTTCCCACTCCATTTTCGCCGATCAAAACATTGATTCCATCGCAAAATTCCAGTTGGAATGCATCGCGGAGCACATCCCCTGCTTTTATTCCGGTCTTACAATCATCATTCTGATTTCTCCACTGCCGTCTAAATACCATAACATTCATGACTTCGATTGACTTAATTGCCATATATACCAGCCTCCATCTGTTTCCCAGAAACTGTTGGGAAATATCTTAATATCTGTGTAAATACATTGCTGTTCATATAGTGTCGTACACTCGCCGCACGGCATCCGGCCAGAGTGTAAACAATAACGTAAATACGGAGCAGATATTAAAATTATATCATATGCCTCCCCGCTTGTGTGAAAATATTTTGTCATTCAGAAAAAGTCCATCTGCCCTCTCCGCCCCATCACTGCATTGACCAGATGCCATACAGCGAATGCACGGCACCGTGTCAACCTGATCAAGATTTCTGCGGGAACTCCCCGTCCACCGCCGTCTGCGCCGGCCCGTCGATCAGTCTTCCCCGATAGTCAAACCTGGATCCATGGCACGGGCAGTCCCAGCTTTTCTCATCCGGGTTCCAGGTCAGCTGACAGCCCATGTGGGGACATTTTACGGACACTGCAAATACCTGACCATCCTCCGCTTTATAGACTCCAGCCTTTTCCCCGTGGTACTCTACCACCCCGCCGTGTCCCGGTTTTAACTGATCCAGCTTTTCCTTCGGAGGAATCAATTTTTGTTTCAATAAATTCGCTGCCGCATAGGTTCCTTCCGTAAGAAAGGGTTTCGCGGACGTCACAGGATGAAGTCTCTGGGAAGAAAATACCTCCCCGCATGGATTTTCCCGTCTGCAGATCTGATCTGTGAGCAGCACAGCGGCGGCCATAGACGAAGTCATCCCCCACTTTCCGAATCCGGTTGCTACAAACCAATCCTCCGTCTTCCTTCCAAACTGCCCGATATACGGAATCCCGTCCAATGTCATACAGTCCTGCGCGGACCATGGGATCACACTTTCTTCTTTGTTCCAGCACTTTTCCGGCCAATACATTTCCGCCTGATGTAGCAGAAATTCATACTGCCCTCCCATGGGATTTTCCCCGGTCCTGTGGTTTCCTCCTCCCAGCAGCAGCATGTCCCCGGCAGGCCGGAAGGACAGCCCGTCCCGGTCAATGCCAAGGTACATCCCATGCAGGGTCTGCGCTTCTTTCAATGCCAGAACATAACTCCGTTCCTGGTGCATCCGCAGGAAATAATACCCGGGCCGGTTGACAAATGGATAATGGCAGGCGAATACTACCTTTTCCGCCTCCACGGTCCCCCTGCTTGTTGTCAAAAGGTGCGGCTTCATCCGCAGCACCTTTGTTTTCTCATAAACCTGGAGATTTTCCGCAATGGCCTGGAGAAATTTCAGCGGATGAAAGCATGCCTGGTCATAACAGAACAGAGCTTCCTCCACTGCAAACGGAAGCTCTGTCCTTTTTTTCAGTTCTACAGGCAGCCCCAACTCCTTTGCCGCATAGTATTCGTCCCGCAGCGTCCTGCCGTTTTCCTTCGTATACAGACAGGCAGGACATTCCTCCCAGTCGCAGTCGATCTTATATTTATCAATCAGGATCTTGTACCTCCTGATCGCCTCCTGATTGATCTTTGCGTATTGCTCCGCCTGTTTTTTGCCTGCGCATTTCATAAGCTTCTGGTAGATCAGGCCGTGCTGTGACGTCACCTTTGCCGTTGTATGCCCGGTCTGTCCGCTCCCGATCCGGTCCGCCTCCAGAACGACGCACTGCCGCCCGCTCTGCTCCAGAAAATGAGCCGTCAGTATCCCGGCCAGCCCGCCTCCTACGATTGCAATATCCGTGCTGATATTTCCAGGCAGCTCCGGCCTCGCCGGTATGGCTGTGGACCGCTGCCAGATTGATTCCCTATGCATGCCGCTGCACCTCTCTTATATGATCGTCTGTTGCCGTCTTCCATTTGGAACTGCCAGCCTCACAGCAGATCAAATGGAATAGTATAAAATCCTCTATCATGATCGGCTGACAGCCTTTCCGTTTAGCATGCGCAGATTTCCATAAAATATGTCACTGAAACTGTAAAAATTCAGCCTGGATGGTTGAATGTACTAACAGGATCGTGCCATATGAATATCCATTCGTAAGCACCGTGAAATTCCTTGTTGAAATCCTGTGAACAGCTGTACTATAATCTAAGAGGAATATTGCTGATCGCAGTCCGTACAAAAAAACAGGGAGCTTAACTATGATAAATTATACATTTGCCAGAGAAATTTTTGAATCCTACTTAAATGATTATGACCGCACGGATGACAAGGTTCGTTTAAAGATCATCCATACCTACGGCGTTGTGGGGCAGGCCGCGGGTATTGCCCGGCGGATGCGGCTTTCTGATGAAGATGCAGAACTGGCGAAGCTGATCGCCCTCCTCCATGATCTGGGCCGTTTTGAACAGCTTCGGCGTTTTGACAGCTTCGAACCTGATACGATGGACCATGCGGCCTATGGAGTGCAGGTCCTCTTTGAGGAACACAGGATCCGAAAATTCCTGCCGGAAACCACCTGGGACCCCATTATCCGTACTGCCATTGCAAAGCACAGCGATTACTGTCTGTCCGGTGTAACCGAAACCAGGACTCTGCTCCACGCCCGGATCATCCGTGACGCAGACAAACTGGACAACTGCCGGGTAAAGCTGGCCGATGCCACGGAAACATTTCTCGGAGCTTCCCCGGAAGAAATCGGGGCACAGGAGATCACTTCCGCGATCTATGCTTCTATATTCCGAAACCAGTGCATCCTCTCCGCAGACCGCAAGACTCTGATGGATTATTGGGTCTCGTATATTGCCTATTTTTTTGATATTAACTTTCGGGAAAGTATGGATATCATTGTAGAAAATGATTATATCTCCAGGATCATACAACGGATTCCCTATTCGAATCCGAACACGGCGAAACAGATGAATGAGATTGAACATTATGTAAAAAACTATGTGGAAAGATTTTCCTAACCTGGAGGAACCAGAAAAGCACCCCAAAAAATCTCCAACCGTACAGGTGGAAATTTTTTGCCGCTTTGTGCAAGAAATTGCTTCTAAACTGAAACTGCGCTTTCGTCACGTATAGGAACGGTGTTCCGAATATCAGCATATCCGGAACACCTCATGATCAAAAAAATATGGAAATCATCGGATCTCCCCACAGAACCGCGGCAGCCATGCCCGCACACAGGAACGGTCCGAATGCGATCCGGGTCTTTCGGTCTGCTTTTTTTATGAATAGCAGCCAGCTCCCATACGCCGCCCCCAAAAATACCGCAATCCCCAGTGCCAGCAGGCTGTATCTCCACCCCAGGAATACACCGCAGGCCGCCATGAGCTTTATATCCCCTCCGCCGAAAGCTCCCGGTACACACAATGTAAGCACCAGAAGCAGAAGGCTGGCGGAACACATGCCAAACAGCCGGTCCGGCAATCCGATCTCCGGAAAAAGAGGAATGGATAACAGACTGACACCCAATACGGCAAGCACAAGCTTATCCGGGATTGTCCTTGTTTTTCCATCAATCCATGCCGCTGCCGTCAGCACACCAAAAAACAGACACAGTATCACGGCTCTTCCCGCAGGATTCCATCGCTGTACAAACAGATCTGTATTTAAAATAAAATGATTGATCAAACGTAATTCTCCCTAAGCTCTCCAAAATCATTCCGCCAGCGTCCGGAACAGCCCCTTCACAGTCGGATAGATCTGACGGAACTTCTGATACCGCTCCTCATACTTCGCCACAAGCTCCGCCTCCGGCTCCACGGTATCTACCACCTTCACAAGCTTCTCTGCCGCTTCCTCCACACTGCTGTATTCTCCGCATCCCACCGCAGCCAGGATTGCGCCGCCGTATCCCGGGCCTTCCTCGCTTTCGATCACATCCACCTTCAGATTCATTACATTTGAAATGATCTTCTTCCAAAGCGGACTCTTTGCGCCGCCGCCGCAGATCTTGGTGCGCTCAATCCGAATCCCCAGGCTCCGGGCCACCTCCAGAGAATCCCTCAGTCCGAATGCCACGCCTTCCAGAACCGCCTGAGTCATATCCCCCCTGGTGGTATCCATGGTCATTCCGATAAAAGTCGCCCTTGCCTGCGGGTCATTATGCGGGGAGCGTTCTCCCATCAGATAAGGCAGATAGAACACCTGGTTCTCTCCCAGCTTTTGGATTGCTTCCTGCTCCTTTGCGTACTCCGTGGTTTTCAGGATCTCATCCATCCACCACTTGTTGCAGGATGCGGCGCTCAGCATACAGCCCATCAGATGATAATGTCCGTCCGCATGGTCGAAGGAATGAAGCGCATTGTTGGCATCCACTCCGAAGGACTTGCTGGAAATAAAGATGGTCCCGGAGGTTCCCAGGGAAATGTTGCACATCCCATCGCCCACGGTTCCCGTTCCTACGGCTGCAGCCGCATTGTCTCCGGCCCCGGCAATGACCTTCACCTGCTCCGGCAGACCGAGTTCCTTGGCAAGCTCCTCCTTTACCGTGCCGACCGCTTCATAGCTTTCAAACAGCTTCGGAAGCTGTGCCTCCGTGATTCCGCAGATCTCCATCATTTCTTTTGACCAGCAGCGGTTCTGCACATCCAGAAGCAGCATGCCGGAGGCATCCGAATAATCCGTGCAATGTACGCCGCTCATCCGATAGGCAAGATAATCCTTGGGCAGCATGATCTTTACGATCTTTGCAAAATTTTCCGGTTCCTTTTCCTTCATCCAGAGGATCTTCGGTGCCGTAAATCCTGCAAATGCGATATTTGCCGTATATTCCGACAGCTTCTCCTTTCCGATCACCCCATTCAGATAATCCGTTTCCTTTCCTGTCCGTCCGTCATTCCAGAGGATCGCCGGACGTATGACCTGATCCCGCGCGTCCAATACGACCAGTCCGTGCATCTGTCCGCCGAAGCTGATACCTGCAATCTGGCTCTTATCGCAGTCCCGGATCAGTTCCTTGATTCCGCTGACAGACTGTGCATACCAGTCCTCCGGATTCTGCTCCGACCAGCCCGGATGCGGAAAATACAGCGGATACTCCTTCGAAACGATATTGTGGATCTTGCCCTTTTCGTCCATAAGAAGCAGCTTCACAGCCGAGGTGCCAAGATCTACTCCGATATATAACATCTGTTTTTCCTCTCTTTCTCCTGTCTGCAGAAAGCCTATGAGACACAGCATTTCTGCATACGATGATATGAAAGCGTGCCTGAATCCTGTTCAAACACGCTCTGAAAATAATCTCCAACTGCAGGTTGGATACTTCAAAGAGCCTCCAACCGTACAGTTGGAAATCTTTTTGTCCTGCTTCTTATTTCCACGGATTCTCTGTCGGATAGCGTACTCCCGCAGGCTGGTTATATCCGATTTCTTCTACCGGTACCCCGATATACTTAAACACCTCAAACAGCGGTTTTCCATAATTGCCGAATGCCACCGCGCCGTGATGCGGATAATTGCCCTCGATCAGAACATGGCGGTAGAATCTGCCCATCTCCGGGATCGCGAATACACCGATCGCGCCGAAGGAGCGGCTTGCTACCGGAAGCACCTCGCCCTGTGCAATGTATGCGCGCAGCTTGTTGTCCGCAGTGCTCTGCAAGCGGTAGAATGTGATGTCGCCGGGCTTGATATCGCCTTCCAGAGTTCCCTGCGTCACTTCCTCCGGGAGAGACCTTGCCATGATGAGCTGGTATCTCATCTCACAGAAGGACAGCTTGCTGGATGCCGTATTGCCGCAGTGGAAGCCCATGAAAGTATCCTTGTGGGTGTAGGAATACTTTCCTTCAATCTCTTCCTTGTACATATCTGCCGGAACGTTGTTGTTGATATCCAGCAGCGTTACCGCATCCTGGCTAACCACGGTTCCGATAAATTCGCTCAACGCCCCGTAAATATCTACCTCGCAGGATACCGGGATCCCCTGTGCGGTCAGACGGCTGTTCACGTAGCAGGGTACGAATCCGAACTGGGTCTGGAACGCCGGCCAGCACTTGCCTGCAATCGCCACATATTTGCGGTAGCCCTTGTGGTCCTTGATCCAGTCCCTCAATGTGATCTCATACTGCGCCAGCTTTGCCAGGATCTCCGGCTTCTTATTGCCTGCGCCCAGCTCTTCTTCCATTTCTTTTACAACAGCCGGAATCCTTTCGTCTCCCGCATGCTTATTGAATGCCTCAAACAGATCCAGCTCGGAATTTTCCTCAATCTCCACGCCCAGGTTGTAAAGCTGCTGGATTGGAGCGTTGCATGCCAGGAAATTCAGCGGACGGGGTCCGAAGCTGATGATCTTTAAGCTGCTCAGACCAATGACCGCCCTTGCAATAGGACGGAATTCCGCGATCATATCCGCACATTCCTCCGCAGTCCCGATGGGATATTCCGGAATATACGCCTTTACACTGCGCAGCTTCAGATTGTAGCTGGCATTGAGCATACCGCAGTAAGCATCCCCTCTTCCCTGGATCAGGTTGCTCCCTGTCTCCTCCGCGGCGGCTACAAACATCTTCGGTCCGTCAAAATGCTTTGCAAGCAGGGTCTCAGAAATCTCCGGTCCGAAGTTTCCAAGGTATACTGCCAGAGCGTTGCAGCCTGCTTTTTTGATATCCTCCAGAGCCTGTACCATATGGATCTCACTTTCCACGATACAGATCGGACATTCATAGATATCCTCTTCCCCATATTTTGCCTTATAAGCCTTCATCAAGGCTTCCCTTCTGGATACGGAGAGGCTCTCCGGGAAACAATCTCTGCTCACTGCTACAACACCGATTTTCAATTCTGGCATATTCTTCATAATATGTACTCACCTTTCTTTTTTATTGATATCTGCCCGAAACTGTCCATAAACAGCTTCCTGGCTGCTCTGAACAGCCGCGGCAGCTCACCATACAGTCACAAAAACAACATCCGATCTCTCATACCCGAGGACACCCCATTATGGCTATCCGGCCGGTTCACAAGGTATCCTCCCCTACACAATACTGATATTCTCACCCTTCAGCCCGCAGAACGCGCCTTCAATCCCGGCTTCCGGATGCGCGATCAGCCATTTATTCTTTGCCGTGATCAGCCGTTCTTCCCCTGACTCTCCAATCGGGAAGGTCCGTTCCGTATTGGTCCCTGCCGGAAGGATCACCACGCAGCGGAATCCCCCTTCCACCGCCGTACAGGGCGCATAATGCAGGGTCGTGGCATACATCTCCACTGCCGTACCCGCAGGTACAAAAAATGCCTCCGCCAAAGAAGTCTCATACGTATAGTCCGCCTGGATATCCTGCTGAGCACCTAGGAGCAGGATCATGTCTGTCACTGCGATGTTGACCTCACTGGAACGGTGATATTCCAAAGCATTGAGCTTATGATTATCCCCGTTGCAGTATCCGATCTGGATGGGCAGTCCGCCAAAGGCACGGTTCCGAAAACTCTCTGCTTCCGGCAGCGCTTCCAGCTCTTCCACGGACGGAACGTAGATCACTTCTTTCGGCAGAGGTGTATGCTCCATCTCTTTCAGAATCCTGGCAAGGTCATAGCCTTCCAGAACCTTTCCATACCTGCCAAAGGAATGGTCTGTTACTTTCTGAATGTTCATCATGGTTCCTCCTTATATTTTTGTCAGTTTTCACTTCTATGAAACCATAATAACAATTTTTTTTATACTTATCGACCAATAAATTAGCTAATCCATGTCACTTTCTTGTCTTTTTCTGTCTCTGCATACCACGGTACTCACTGGGCAGCATCCCATACTTCTTCTGAAATGCCTTGGCCAGAGCCTTGCTGTTCGGAAATCCGTTGTTCATCGCGGTCTCGCTGATGGTATGCTCCGTATTGGCAAGCTCCTGAAACGCGCGCTCCACACGGATACTTTGCAGATATGACTTATAATTGATGCCCGCGTATTTTTGGAACATCCGCGACAGATAGGTAGGAGAATATCCAAAGATCTCCGCCAGCGCTTCCAGAGATAATTCCGACGCATAGTTTTCCTTGATGTAATCCGCAATCAGTGACAGACGGTTCAGCTTCTTGTGCCATTTTACCATATCCGGCGTCACATCGGTCTCCCGGTATTCCGTCACCAGAAGATAAAGCAGCATGTAGTACAGACCCTTTGCCTTCATCTCATATCCGCAAGCCCGTTCCTCGCAGGCCTCGAAGATATCCCCGATCAGCTTCATGACCTGCCCGTCCCGCGGCAGCGGATCGTGTGTGAACCGGATGAACTGCTCTCCGGTATAATAATCCTCAAATGTTTTCAACGGGATCTGCAGCACGATCGTCCGATTCGGTTCGGGCGAATCTACTGAGTGGATCTCATTGGAATTCACCAGCATAAATTTTCCTGTCCCCAGAGGAAATATCTCCTCATTCAGATAAAATTTTAATGCGCCCTCATATACCGCAAATAATTCTATGGACCTGTGCCAGTGCTTATCCCGAAAATAATTACCCTCCCCGCCTTCGAACAGAAATACTTTGAACGGAAGGCCCTGGTTCGGCATGATCAATTCATGACTAAATTCCATAATCTACACCACGTTTAATCTTCCTGATTCCTGTTAATAAACCATCTTACAATATCGATTGCTTTATACTTTTTCATAACGGGCACCTTCTTTTTTACGATGTTTCAGCAATTTTCTATTTCCTACTATATCACATGCCGGATATCATGTCAACGCCTTTTTAGAACATATGTTCTTTGAATTTAAAATACATTAAGTTGCCATCTATCCAATAAACCGTTATACTATATGTTTGAAAACAGATTATCGCACACATATGATTCCAATCCGGAGGACCGCCATGAAATATGATTGCCTCATTATAGATGATGAAAAGCTCCTCGCAGACAGCACAGCCGAATATTTTAACCTGTTCGGCGTAAAAACGGCAGCGGCATACAGCGTATCCGAATGTCGGCAGTTTTTTCAGGAAAATAGTGCCCAGCTTCTTCTGCTGGACATCAACCTGGGGGACGGCAGCGGCTTTGAACTGTGCAGGGAGCTGCGCCAAAAGACAGACGTTCCCATCCTGTTCATCTCCGCTCGCACAAGCGATGACGACCAGATCATCGCGCTCAATATCGGAGGCGACGACTATATCCAAAAGCCCTGCTCCCTGAGTGTCCTGCTTGCAAAAGTAAAAGTCGTGCTGAAACGGTACGGCGAAGCAGCCGGCGGCAATTACTCTGATGACTGGCTGACCGTTGATCTTAATACCAGGCAGGTAACCGCCGGGGGAAAGCCCGCCAGACTGACCGCGCTGGAATTTCGGCTGCTCTCTTACCTGATCCGGCATGAAAATAAGGTCATCTCAAAGCAGGAGCTGTTTGAAAATGTCTGGGAGGATAAATTCACGGGCGACGGAACGCTGAACGTGCATATTCGAAAAATACGGGAAGCCATTGAACGGACTCCCGGCAAACCGGAATATATTCTTACGGTCTGGGGCGATGGCTACAGATTTTGCGGAGGACGAAAATGAAAACACGCAGACTATTGATCAGCCTGATCTTCCTTTTTTCAATCGAGATTGCGGCTCTGCTGATATTTGCGGCGCAAGCTCCTGATGTGTCCCTGGACGCCATAGCCGTCAACGAAGCCGTCCAATCTGTACAGGAACACTGGACAGACTTAAAAAGCGCTCCCCTGAACGAGGCAATCCCGCATCCCGACGGTGGAATAACTCCAGAAAATGATGCCGGATATCAGAATCCGACAGACCTGGATTTTGTCGTACTGAACCAGGATGAAGAAGTCCTGTTCCAGACAGGATCTGGATTAAATGAAAGCATCCATGCGGCGGTCATTCACAGAGATACCATCCTGGATATCGAAACGGAAGGTTCCATTGTGGGAAAAATCCTCATTTACAATAACGATGCACAGATCCTGCAGGCCCGGAAACAGACAGTAATCTTCTTTTTAGCGGCTGTCTTATGCATACAATGCTGCATCATGATCTGGTATTTCTCTTATTTGAACCGCACCGTGATCCGGCCCTTCCAGAAGCTGAAAGGGTTTGCAGAACGGGTCGCAGGCGGCAATCTGGACGTTCCTCTGGAAATGGACAAAGGAAACCTCTTCGGCGCATTTACAGAGAGCTTTGATATCATGCGCTCCGAACTGAAAAAGGCGCGGATTGCGGAGGCCGAAGCCAATGCGGCCAAGAAAGAGCTGGTAGCCAAGCTTTCCCATGACATCAAAACACCGGTGGCAAGCATCAAGGCTGCTTCCGAAGTCGGCGCAGCGCTTACGGAAAAGGCTGCGTCGGAGCTGGCGCCCAATCCGCTGCCTGCACAGCTCTTCGACAATTATACACAGATCATCCGCAAGGCCGACCAGATCAATTCGCTCATAACCAACCTGTTTACTGCCACGCTGGAGGAACTCCGCCAGCTGACCGTAACTCCCTCGGACATGCCGAGCCGTGAACTGAGAGAAATTTTTGAAAGTGCAGATTATCTTCACCGCGCGGCCATTCCCCACATCCCTGACTGTCTTTTATACGCAGACCGTCTCCGTCTGCAGCAGGTGTTTGACAACCTCTTTGCCAATTCTTACAAATATGCGGGTACGAAGATTGATCTGTCCGTTTCCCAAAAAGAGCGGTGTCTTGCCGTCAGCATGGAGGACTATGGCGGCGGTGTCCAGACGGAAGAGCTGCCTCTCCTGATGGAGAAATTCAAACGCGGAAGCAATGCCTCCAACACAGAGGGCGCCGGTCTGGGACTCTATATTTCGGACTTTTTTATGAAAGAAATGCACGGAGAGCTTTTTCTGGAAAATGGGCAAAATGGGCTGAAAGTGACTGTCCGCATCGCATTCAGCGGATTTTAATCCCCAGGGGCATCCTTTAATACCTGCTCCTGAGCGGCTTCTCTTCTACCCCTATTCACCCCTGCATCAGATAGCTAACATCTGTTCCAAACATTCTGCTTAGTCTAATCAATGCAACACCAGGTATATCTGTCTCTTCTTTTACCCAATTACAATATGTTCGCATTGACACTCCTAATTTTTTAGCCACATCTTCTTTGGTTAGTCTATTTCTAACTCTTTCCGCCTCAATATTATTGAGCATCTTCTTCCTCATTTCTGCTCACTTTGAGCTTTGCTCTTATAATGTAAATCCATATCGAGCGTTTTTCAATATGGTTTTTGAAAGTTTTTGCTCATTTTGAGCAAATTATATTGACTTTTAGAAATATTTTTCATATTATTGCTTTAGGAGGTATACTGAAATGACTTTTGGAGAACGATTAACCAATCTAAGAAAAGAATACGGCTATAAATCCAGAAATGAATTTGCGGTAAAACTCGGGATTCCAAGTACTACATTACGAAACTACGAGACCAATGTCCGAGAACCTGGTCATACCTTTCTAAAGCAAGTGTCAGAATTTTTTAATGTATCCGTTGATTATTTGCTTTGCTTAACAGATGAAAAAGAAGTACTACATACTTTTCGATTACGTTCTTCCGAACAAAATATGATAGAGCAGTACCGCTCCCTCGACCCTCACGGAAAAGACATGGTAGATACAGTACTTGAGAAAGAGGTTGAGCGAATGGCAGAACTGGAAAAAGAACCAACATCTACCATTATTGAAATCCAGCCCCACCTCGAAGTAAGCGCCGCCCATGCCCGTACAGACATAGAATCTACCGACGAGGATCAGGCTCACGACGATGCGATCATGAATGACGATAGCGAATGGGAGTGATTTTATTGACTTACGATGAATTGTTAAAGCATATGAAGCCGGATGCCAGAATCAGCATGAAATTGCGGATTTTCTAAATGTGACAGCGGAATATCTTTTGGAATGCATAGAATGCTACCGGAATAAATATGGAACAATGAAAAGCATTGATAATTATACCATATACTTCATCCCCTATCTTGCAGTGATGAAAATGGTATAGTCGCACCAAATAAAAAGGAGATGCACATCATGGAATATATTATAAAATTCACTTGGGATAATACTGCCGATGTCTGGATTGCCACGAGCGATGACATTCCCGGTCTTGTATTGGAATCTGGATCATATGACGCATTACTCGAACGCGTCCGCTTTGCTGTCCCGGAACTTCTCGCATTAAATAGTCCCAAGGTTTCACCTGTTACTTTGGCATTCTTGTCAGAGCGCCGTGAAAGAATGGTCTTATAATGGCTGAATATGAAAAAAAGTACGTGATATCCTTTCTCAAAACAACTGTACCTTCAAACGGCGCGGAAAAGGTGACCATGACATTTGGTACAGTCCGATTACCAAACGTCATATAACTGTTGATACCAAAATAAAATCTCGTCATACTGCTAATGCCATTTTAAAGCAGAGCGGAATTGATTACCGATTCAGATAATTATAAGTATAATCTTACCGGCGATCATATACGTAGACATTCATGAAAAGGAGTAATCACGTGCCATTGCCACAAAAACAAGTTTATACATCCGAAGATTACTGGAACCTTCCGGAAGGCCAGCGCGCGGAGCTGATCGATGGGAAGCTGTACGCCATGGCCCCGCCGAACCGGATCCACCAAAGATTAGTTCATCAGCTTGATAAACTTATAGGGAATTACATTGATTCCAACAAGGGCACTTGTGAGGTGTATCCTGCACCATTCGCAGTTAATCTCACAGCAAATGATAAAGTATGGGTAGAGCCGGACATTTCAGTTATCCGCG